>Ga0154020_10001353_pt1 | contig 30344 bp, 11 predicted proteins | sample Klosneuvirus_201_FD_109709 | JGI IMG/M metagenome (GOLD analysis project Ga0154020, IMG submission 109709) | Active sludge microbial communities from wastewater, Klosterneuburg, Austria - Klosneuvirus_20160825_MG | ecosystem: Engineered > WWTP > Aerobic digester > Activated sludge | place...
CAAAAAACTGGGCGGCGGCTGCCGGGTCAAACGGATCGAGATCAGCGACGAATGGTCGGGCATGACCAATGGCGCCGACAAGTCCTTCAGTTACGGCCAGGTGTACGATTATACCCTGAAAGACGGCATCACTTCTTCCGGCGTGGCCTCCTACGAACCGCAATTGGGCGGCGACGAAAACCCCTGGAAACAACCGATCGGCTTTAGCGAGGAAAAACTGCTGGCACCCGACGACGAACACTATATGGAAACACCTTTCGGCGAATCGTTTTTTCCATCCCCCGGCGTGGGCTACAGCCGGGTGACCATCAGAAACCTGCCCCGCACCAACGTGACCCGCCACGCCACCGGACAGGTTGTGCACGAGTTCTACACGGCCAAAGATTTCCCGACGATCACCGAACGCACCGACCTGCAGGCCAAACGGGAAAAACACGACTTTCTGAGCATCGCTTCTTTATTAAAGATCGATGTGAAGGATTATATGACGGCCAGCCAGGGCTTCGTGATCGAACTGAACGATATGCACGGCAAACCCAAAAAACAAGCGGTCTACCAGGAAGGGCAAACCGAGCCGATCACGTCGGTCGAATACCATTACAAATCGGAGCCCTATCTGAATGGTTCCGCCCGGCTGGAGAATAAGTCCACGGTCATCTATAACAACGGCACGACCGCCGATGCGGACATCGGCGTCTTTTTCGATTTCGTGTCCGATATGCGGGAGCATAAAACGACCACCATTTCCGGCACGGTCCATGGGAACGTCGACGGATTTATCGTCGGGGTATATCCGGTTTATATCCCGATCATCATTCCCTCTTTTGCCAAAGAAACCAGGCGTTTCCGTTCGGCAGTCATTACCAAAGTAATCCAACGCTTTGGTATCCTGGAAGAAACAGTCGCCAAAGACCTGGGCTCGGTGGTATCGACTAAAAACCTGGCCTACGACGCGGAGACCGGCAATGTGCTGTTGACGCAAACCACCACGGATTTCAACGATCAGGTCTATTCGCTCAGCTATCCCGCCCATTGGTACTACGACGGTATGGGCCCTGCTTATCGCAATATCGGCTTTACCAGAGCGGGAGTCGGCTTTACGGCCGGCGTGGCAGGCATTGCCAATGCGCCGGCCTATTTTGCCGAGGGCGATGAACTGGCCTTGTCCAACGGCACAGTTGGCTGGGTGATGGAAGTCAATCCCGGATCTATCAGGGTCACCGACCGCATCGGCGCCAATATAATCGGCACGTTTAACCTGAAAGTCATTCGCTCGGGCCGGCGCAACCAGCAGGAAGTGCCAATGGCCTCCATTACGACCCGGAGCAATCCGCTGATCCATTTCAAATCCAATGTGTACGACAACGTGCTACAGGCCCAGGCGATGGAATTCACCAATCAGTGGCGCACGTTCTGCGATTGTTTCCAGGGTATTTCCGCCGCATCTACCAGTAATCCGTATATACTCGGCACCAAGGGCATGTACAAGAATAAAAAGAGCTACCTGCATTTGTCCGGCCGCACCCAAAGCAACTATAACAGCAATACCAATATCCGCCAGGACGGCGTATTCGAGTCCTATACACCATTTTATAAACTGAATGCCGGACGTTGGGATATCGACTCCCGCAACTGGACTTACACCTCCGAAGTAACCGAGTTCAGCCCCTTCGGCGCGGAACTGGAAAACAAGGACGCGCTGGGGCGCTATTCCGCAGCTACTTATGGCTATAACCAGACTTTTCCGACGGCCGTAGCCGCCAACTCAAAATACCAACAAGCTGGTTTCGACAATTTTGAAGACTACGCTTTCAGCCCTTGTGCCGACAACCATTTCAAATTCAGGAACCATGAAATCAATTTGGATGCCAAGCAGTCGCATACAGGCCGAACGAGCATAAGAGTGACCAGCGGCTCGCCGGTAAATATGACAAAGCAGTTGAAACCCTGTGAAAAAACCGAGGAATGCGCGCTGCGGTTGATCCTCAAAGTCACGGCCGGTACGATCTGCTTTACTGTTGCGGGCGGAACGGCGCCCTATATATTCGATTGGACCACAACGGGATGCGACCCCGTTGTCGCCATCGACAATTCCGGCAACGGCCTTTGCGTCACAAAACCCGGCACAGCCGGATGCCAGATCATTATTTCCGTACAGGATAAAAACCGGTGTAAAAAAATATTCGACCCCATCATTTTAGAAAAGGTGGGTAACTAAAAAAAACTCTTTCGCAAAAAACCTCAAAGCCAATTCTTGAAACCATGGCGCATTTGAAAATATTATTAGCCGCGTGTCTCACGCTCTTTATGGGCGGGGAAGCCAATTTGTTCGGGCAGCAGACCCTCATCGTAACCGCTACGGGAGACAAAACCACTGTGCCTTATACCAGTGGGCAATTGCGTTGGGCAATTGATCAGGCCAACGCATATACGGGAGGAACAACCGTGATTAAATTCAACTTGCCCATTTCCGGTACCAATCCGGCACTGATCAATTTAAATACGGCGTTACCCAAGATGTTTAGAACGACCGTGATAGATGGGACTACGCAACCGGGCTATCAAGCAGGAAAGCCAATGGTAGTCATTGACGGTAGTACAATTCCTCCTCCGGCCAATCAGTCGACCGCATTTTATTTTGATTTTGTAGCGAATGGAAAAGTGTTGGGGCTTTATATCCGGAATTTTGCCGAAGGGATAGTGTTTGATCATAATTCCACTTTTTGCGAAGCCAGTTATAACGTAATTAACCAAAACACGAGGTCCAATATTTTAATCAAATCCTCTTCCGATTGCATCGTTAAGGGCAACTTTATCAATACGGATATGAACCTGATGCGTTTCCCGAAAAACAGTGAGGAAGGGATTTTTTTATCTAATGATGCTAATAAAGGCAGCACACGCAACATTATTGGCGGAGTGCTTTGCGGGGAGGGGAATACAATCGCTTATACCGGAAGCGAAGGAATTGACAACAACCCGAATTTAGGCGCGAACCCCACCTTGAATGTCAGCAATATTTATTCCGGCAATGTCATTTTCGAAAATGTTTTCGACGCCATTGAATTAAGAAACCCGAATGGCGCCAATAGCAACAAGAGTGCGCCCGCTATAACCACCACCGGATGTATCACGACCGGCACTGCCGAACCGAATGATATCATTGAATTGTTCGGGAGCACGGGACCTTTAAACGGTAAAAAGAATGCCAATCAATATATGAAGACGGTGGTGGCGGATGCGCAGGGAAACTGGACGGCAAATTTTGATTTTATAGAGTACTCTTTTATCACGGCGACGGCCAGGGACAGCAGGAACAACACCTCGGAGTTAGCCCCCGCCAAAGCGATCACGCCCAGCAAGCTGGATTTTACTTTTCCGGAGAAAGTATGCCTGAGAGAGCCCATCATCTTCACCAATTTAACGACCACCTGTGCCGGAAGCTTTGCGTTCCAATGGGATTTCGGCGACGGATCGGGCCTGTCAACGACCGGGGTGCATACTTATACGAGCCCAGGGCAGTATACCGTAAAATTAACCATACAGCCCTCCATTTATTGTAAAACCATCACCAAAACCAGAACCATCCTCATCAAGGAATGCTGTAATAATTGTGAAACCCTGGATTTCCTCGTTCCGGCAGTTTGCGTTAAGGATTCGGCCGCTTTTATCAATATTTCATCATGCCCGGGAAACCCCTCTTATACCTGGAATTTTGGCGACGGAACTGGCAATACTTCGAATAACTTCCATGTCTATACCACACTCGGAACGTACACAGTAACCCTTACCAAGAATGGTTCGCCCGAATGCCCTGGGCAGTCCGTAACCAAAACCATTACCGTTTCCGAATGTATTCAGCCCTGTATCAACTGTATCGGCTCCTTCGCACCGGATGCCGGGCAATACGTGTTGAGCGCCTGGGTAAAGGAAGATGTCAACAATCCCAATATTCTAAGCTATCTCAACCCGGAGATTTATATTGATTTTCCGACGACCAACAGCCCTACCGGTACGCCGAGTTCGCCGCTCGTCGGCCCTTTTATAGCCGGCGGCATCATTATCGACGGATGGCAACGAGTGGATACAACTTTCGCCGTGCCCGCTTCGGCCACCTATATCAATATCCGGCTGCAATGCGCGACCGGGAACTGCTTCTTCGACGATATCCGAATATTCCCCTACGATGGCAGTATGAAATCCTATGTGTACGACCCGATTAGTTTACGGCTCGTGGCAGAACTGGACGAACGAAACTACGCGACCCTCTATGAATACGATGAGGAAGGAAAACTGGTGCGGGTTAAAAAAGAAACCGAAAAAGGGATCATGACGATCAAGGAAAATAAAACCAACACCCTTAAAAAGCAATGAACATGAAACTAATTGCCTGTTACTGGTTTTGCCTGACCGCCCTGGCATTGCCCGCCCAAACCCTGGCTTGGGAAGAAGTGAGCAAAGATAAAATGGCTAAAATATTCACCGGCATGAGCGACTGGTTCAAGCAAACGACCAATTATGCCGTCACCGTTACCCACGCTTCATTTGAAAGCCATTTGACGCCTGTGTACTATGAAAAATCGACCGGCTATTTCAAAAAGGAAGGGGAAAACTACCACAGTTTTTTACTGGGCATCCACAGCTTCCAGATCGCACCATATAAGATCATGCTGGATACGGCCAACCGGACGATGCTTGTTTCCAATATCGAGCAAAGTATCTGGGCTGCCTATACCCTGGAGGATTACACATATCAGTTAAACAGCTGCATGAGCATAAAAGCGGCCAATTTCGGCAGCGATAAAAAATACCGCCTGGAGTACGGGGAAAACTATCCGCTGGAGCGATATGAATTCGTGACCGGCTCCGACGGCGCCCTGAAAGAATTGGTCATGTATTACCGCAAGGCCGTGCCGAAAGACCCCGAAAACGAACAGTCCGAAAAAGTGAAACCCCGCCTGAGCATTACGTTTTCCGGGTATAAAAAAGGGCCGCCGGGCAGAAACGCCCGCGAATTCGATACCGGCAATTTCTTTACCAAAAGTGGGAACAAATTAGCCCCTGCGGGGAAATACCGGAATTTCAAATTGATTGACCAGAGACTGCATGCGGAGTGACAAATACCTTTGAAAACAAGCAATGCTAAAGCCAATGATTATGCTTCCTCTATTCAAAAAACTATTGGGCACGAGCCTGCTGATCCTGTGTTCTTACCTGGCCCAGGCGATTGTTTTGCCCTATACCGCCCGTATTTCCACAGTAAACCCGGCCAATCCGGTTAGCATCGGCTTGCCAACGGCTACGGCGAGCGTGCAGGTCGGCCAGGCCTGGACCGGCCCTTTCGTCGACAAGGTCAGCAACCGCATCACCCTGGGCGTCGACCACCAGAATATGACCTTTATTACGCTGGCCGGAGAGATCAAGGTGCGGCTGAAACTGGAGCAATGGCTCGTCAACAATACCGGCGCCACGCCCAGCTCAACGACATTTGAGGAATTGATCATCAATTACCAGCCGTTCAGCAACACGATACCCTATGTCGATAAATCCGTGTTTACCTTCGACAAGGCCTATAAGCTGCGGGTGACCATCGACGCGATCAGCCAGAACGGCGGGGCCATTACCACCCTGCCGGCCAATATTTTTATCGATGCCGATATTACCGTGGAGCGGTATTACGATTTCAGCACAAACGCCTCCATCGACATTACCGTCACTCCCAGCACAACGATCGATCTAAATTGCGATAATATTTTCGACGAACTGGTTTTGTCCTGGGCACCCATGGCTGGTGCGGAAGAATACGACCTCGAATGGACTTTCGTAAACGATTACGGCACAGTGCTTGGACCTCCCTATCTGGCTACCACAGACTTAACATTCGATTTTAAACATAACAGTACCCGGATTACCACCACGGCCACGAGTTATAACCTTACCCTGACCTTCGAGCATGGCTACCTGCTCTACCGGCTCCGCGGCATCGGACGGAAACTGACCGATCCCAAACAACGAATTGTCGGGCTGTGGAATGTGGCGGACATCGGTACCGTCGACTTGGTGGCCAACCTGTATTATAATGTCCAGGAGCACGAAGCCAAAAAAAACTGGCAATATGCGGCCACCTACGCCGAAGAAGCCAAAAAAAAGGAAGTGATAAGTTATTTCGACGGCGGCCTGCGCAATCGCCAGTCGGTGACCAAGGTCAATTCGGACAAGAACACCATCGTCGGCGAAACGATTTACGATTTCCAGGGCCGCCCGGCGGTCAATGTGCTGCCGGTACCGATAAACGACCCGAGTTGCAAAAATGAATGGCCGTTGAAATTTTACCCGCTGTTCAACCGGAACGAAGCGTCGACGGCGGAATCATATAACCGGAACAATTTCGACCTGGACGTTTCCGCCTGCAATACCAAAGCAGATCGCATGAGCACCGTCTCCGGGGCGTCCAATTATTATTCGCCCGCAAATCCGGACAAAGCCGGCGCCCAGGCTTTCGTGCCGGACGGCGAACAATATCCGTTTACGCAAATCGAATATACCCCCGATAATACCGGCCGGATCCGGCGGCAGGGCGGCGTGGGACCGGTGTACCAGCTCGGCGAGGGCCACGAGACCAAATACTATTACGGCTCGCCCAATCAGATCCAGCTGGACCGCCTGTTCGGCTCCGAAGTCGGCGATGCCGCGCATTACAAAAAGAATATCGTGATCGACGCCAACGGCCAGGCCAGCGTGTCCTACCTCGACCAGGAAGGCCGCACGGTAGCCACCGCCCTGGCCGGCGATGCGCCCAAGGATGCGAATAATGTCACTATCCTTGCGCCGCTGGACAGCGAAGGCAACGCCAAAAAAACATTGACCATCGACCTGTTCGCCAAAAATGCACTGGGAGTCAGCACTTTAAATGCCGCCAATATTCCGCTCGACGCGATCGTTTTCAATTCGCAATTGCTGGTCGCCTACCGCAGCGTCTACGAATTCCAATACGATCTGAATATCGCCCAACTGACTGATTCCTGTCTAAATCTTAAGAACATTTGCTTCAGTTGCGTGTACGACCTGGAAATCCGGATCACCGACGAGTGCGGCCAGGATGTCGCGCCGATATTGGGCACTCAACCGGTCTATAAAACGATCGGCCATTTTACGGCGGACGCCAGCGGAAATGTGGCGGCCTTTAATCTGGATTGTACCGGCCCGGCGCCGTTTGCACATTCCGAATCCTTTAACCTCAACCTGCCGGTCGGCAACTACACGGTCAGCAAGATCCTAACGGTCAATAAGGAGGCCCGCGATTTTTACGTGGCCGCTTATCTGGATACGACGTATAATAAATGCGTTAAAACCCTGGATGATTTTCAACAGGCCGCCTTCGCCAAAATCGATACGGCGGATTGTTTTATCGATTGTAAAAAATGCACGACCGCATTACTGAATATCAACGGGATCGATTACCAAAGCCTGAAGGATGCCCGGGACGCCTACGTGGCTGCCGGCGAAGGCACCGAGGCGGAATTCGACTATTTATTGGAGCAATGCGGCGCGCCCTGTAAAGCGATCAGCTGGTGCGAAACGACCTACCAGCAGATGTTGCTGGATGTGAGCCCGGATGGCCAGTATGCGCAGTTTCAAAATACGGTCGGCGGGCAGCCGGCCGATCTGACGCTATCCGTTTTACATGTCGGGAATGCGCTGCCCAAATTCTTCGACGGGACACACACCGACTGGCAGAACCCCTCCCTGCTGATCAACGGCCAAAATCAGCGCTTGTATCTGGAGGCGGACGGCAAGCGCTCCATTATTAAATTAAGTCCGAACGGATCAAATTACCTCCCGGCGGTGATGAGCACTGCGCCGGCGGATGTGAAGTTAGATGCGGCCGGTAATTTCCATTATACCTACCCCGAAAACCTGGCCAGCGTGCAGGATTTTGTGGCCAACTGGAAGGAGAACTGGGCCAAATCCCTGGTACAATACCACCCTGAATATTGTTATTACGAAGCCTGTGCGAAATACGGCGTCGTGCAGCCCGGCGACGCCAGGTCTTCGGATGCTTTCGATTCCTTGTTATTGATTACCAATACCTATCAGGCAGCCGTGGCGTTGAATTTGATCCATTCCGACTATGCGGGCACTGCTCCGGTGACCACTATCACCCAAATGGCCAAATTTGTTTCCCTGGCAAACTCCATTTATGATCCTTTCCTGTTCAGCAGTGCCTACGGCTCGGCCGGCGCCAGTTTGTTCGGCAATTTCACTGGTTATCAGAGTTTAGGCTCCCAGAAATCCATGGTGCAGGTTGCCGCCGTGACGGCCCGTTGCGGCACCTCCTACGGAATGCCTTTGACCGGGCCTTGCGAGGAATTCGGGAAAAACACCGGAGCGCCCAACGCTACCCAACTGCTCGACCAGGAATGGAATTTATTAAAAGGCTTTTACCTAAGCGAAAAGCGGAAAATTCAGCAGCAGATTGCCGACGCCAGGGCGCTTTTATTATGTGAGACCTATAACGGCTGCATCGGCGATTCGACCTATAACCCATTTACTGCAGGCATGATCAATTTCAATGGCCCCGGATTTAGTTTTTTTAACTCGCCGTATTTTGATCCCAAACAGCCCTGTTCCGGCATTGCTTATCCATTTTACCGCAAGAAGCAAAAACGCTTTGTCGGCCCGAATGATATCGTCACACCCGATCCGGCCGAAATGGATTATCAGATGTATCTTAAAACGGGCCAATGCCCGATGGCCATCGACTTCCAGTACCTGCTGGCTGCTTTAGCCGCCAAAGATCAGCTGGATAATACGAATGCGGCGGGCGAACCGCTGCTGCCCTACGGTGAGTTTACCAGCGATATGTATGTTGCCGTAAACGGCGGGGTCCTACCGACCGTATTTATTCCCTATTCCTGGAAAGCAAGCGCCGTGACCGGAAATATCCTGACCGGAAATTTCGTGAACACCACGACCAATACGCCGGTCTGCGCGTTCACGCTGGACAAATCGGGTACTGGCATTGCAAATTGGGATGACATCACGGATATCAGCGAATTAAAATATATCGCGACCGTGGGTGGGGCATACGAATTCGAAGCCAAGGCGACCATCCAACTGAGCAATGGCAGCCTCGACTACAAAACCATCCACGGGTCGACCTGCCTGAAAATCACCGGCTGTACTTTTGGACCAAAGGGCACGGCCAACGACCTGGCCAGGGACCTCAGCGCCCTGATGTCGGCGCTGCAGGCGAACAACGCGGAGATGAAGAGCCCTTCCGTCATCAATTTAGCGGCCATTCCCACGCAATACCAGTTGTTCATCACGCCGGCGATTAAACAAGCCTTGGGAACGACCAACGCCACGCTGGGCTGGCGATACATCGGCGGCGGCGTGTATGAATTATACGATGATGTGATTACGCCGACCAAAAAACTAGTGATCAAATTCAACAGCTTTTCGCCGGCAAGCATTAATAATAACAACCTGTTTCCAAACGGGGTCGTCGGTTTTAAAGACATTAATAGCAAGGGGCAGAATTTATTTGAAATGAAGGGCATCAATAACGCGAATATGCCCAAAGTTCTGATCAACGGCTCGGTTGACCTGGTCGTCGGAACGGTGGTTACCGGTGTGAGCATGGGCAGCTACGGCTTGCCTAAACCGCTTCATTGTCAGGGGCCTGAATACCAGTTACGGGACGATCTGGAAAGCCTGCTGTATGAGGCTTTATTGAAACGCCCTTTCAACGCCAATATCAATCTGACCCAAAGTGCTCTTTACACCAGCCTGCTTCAGTCCTATTTGCCCGCCGGCCTGACCCAGACCAGCAGCGCAACGAGCTTCCAAGAAAGCGGCAACAATTTCACGGAGGCTTTGACCTTCTCGATCCAGACGGAAAAAGATACTTGCAACCTGCGCTTGTCCCACGGGGGAAAGCTGCCGCCCCATTTTTTTAAACATCTTGTCGGATTCGACGGCCCCCTGACGCCGGTTGGACCGGTGGCCGCGGATAACCAGTATTATAAATTTTTTATGATCGGCCGCTATCAGTTGGGGAAAGCTACCCTGACCGATACCATCTGGGGGGAAAGCTGTCTGCCGCTGAAATTATGCGACCCGTGCCCGCCATGGCCCCGGCCGGATTGCGGGTTCTGCGACTCGATCCTGGTCCTGCCGCCGGATACCATCTGCAAAAACCGGTCGGCCCTTTTCCGGCTGGAAATGCCCGCGCGCTGTGCGGGAAGCGCCGGGCTGGTCTGGAACTTCGGCGACGGCACGAGTTCATCCCTGGCCACGCATACCTACAACGACACCGGCACTTACACGGTTACCTTAACCAATCTGCCCAAGCCCGGCTGCCCGAAAATATTATATATCCTGGCCGAGCTGACCGTCGTGGTCCGGGACTGCGGGTTTCCGGGGCCACCCAACGTTCGGGAAAAGAATAAACTCGCTGCCGCCAAAGAAGAATTCACGGAGCAATGCAACTCCTTATATGCGCAGTACGTCAGCGCATACCGCAAATTCGAACAAAAGAAACTGGTCAACCAGCGTTGTAAAGATTACAAAACGACCAGCCCTTTTTACAGTTACGAAGAATTTGTACGAAACGGTTTGTGCGGCAGTGCCGAGGGATTAAAGTTATTCAGTAATTATATCGAGCAAATCAAGTCAGCTCCGCCTTGCCCCGGCCCCATGCCGAAAGCAGACATTATTGTCCGGGATACCACGATGGGCTGCGAACGTTTTTACGAGGCCTATATCCAGATGATCGGCAATTACAATGGATCGGCCTATGCTACGTCGCATAACGATACCTTGTACCCGGTACCCGGCAATTACGGTTTATTTCTGGAAGCCGGCTTTTGCAATTGTGTGACGGTATACCTGCAATACCTGAAGCCCTATCTGGCGGCTTCGGATACTTCGGAATTGCCTTTGCCGGTGGAGATCGATCGCTTTTCGGGTTGTATCAAACCGCAACCTCCGGTCGAGGGCCTTAAACCGCCCTGCGATCCGCCTCTGGCCCAGAACCCGTTCGTGTCGCCGCCATACGTGCCTTATACAAATCCCTGTGTTCAATACCAGATCGACCTGGCTTATCTGAATGCGGCCAATGCCTACCAGCAATACGTGGATAGTCTGACCACCGTCTTCGCCGCGCGATACAACGCGCATTGCCGGCAGGCCTTCGAGTCCTTTACCGCGAAATACGACGATAAAGAGTACCATTTTACCCTGTACTACTACGATCAGGCCGGTAACCTGGTGAAAACCGTCCCGCCCGAAGGCGTGGCCCTGATCGACATGCCGACGACCCTGGACTCGGATTATATCCATATTAACCTCGACCGGACCTTCAACCGGCATACCTATTTCACCGACCATACGATGGCCACCACCTACTTGTACAACAGCCTGAACCAGCTGGTGCGCCAATACATGCCCGACCACGATCCGATGGACGTCTGGGAATTCACCCTGCCAAACGGCCTGGATCCGCGCCTGAAGATCACCGCCACCCAGTTCGTGACCGCCTCCAAAGGTTATTTATCCGGGTATATCGACTTCGGCGCCGGGGCCTCCGCCTTTAAACGCGGCTATTTATACAGCACCGACGACAGCGGTCAAAACTGGACCAAAATGAACGATCTGGTTGCCTCCGACCTGAAAAAAGTGCAGATGGTGGATGCGCTGAACGGGTTTGCAGTGGGCAGCAACGGCATCCTGTTGCAAACCGTGGACGGCGGAACCACCTGGGACCTGAAACTGCAACGTTATTACGGGGATGCGGCTACGTATAACGACCTGTATTTTATCAATGCCAGCAAAGGCATTATCGTTGGTGACAGAGGCATAATAAAAATTACCACTAATGCCGGAGCCAGCTTTGCCGCGAATTCCAATTACCCGACGGCCACAACCCATCATTATTCATCCATCACCTTCGACGGCACTTATTTCTACGTGACCCGGAATAATGCCGCCGGAACGGAAAGTGAAATCTGGAAAAGCTCCGCGGTCAACAGCGCCTTTACGTTTACCTGGGCCATAATGTCCAATACGAGAAGCACCGACCTGCAAAAGATCCAGATAGAGCCCGGCGGCAACGGTTACGCCGTCGGCATCGACGGCACCTTGCTGAAAACGGCCAATAACGGCGGCAAATGGACTACCGTCGCCACGGGGCTGAGCAATAATTTCAGGGACGTTTATTTCAAACAAAATATGACCGATGGCGTGGCCATTATCGACAGTATCCCGGGCTACGGACTGATCTATAAAACCACGGACGGCGGACAAAACTGGACGCTGTTGAGCCTACATAACGGCACCTATTTCAATAGTTTCTATTTTTATCAAAACGATAAAGGGTATGTCGTCGGCAACAAAGGCCTGATCAAACGGGTGGTGCTGAGCGGCAATTTCGGCCTGGTCAATATTTCGGGCCCGACAACAGCGGATCTCAGCGCAGCTTATTTTTCGGACGGCGACAAAGGCTGGATCGCCGGCAAGAACGCCACCATCTATTACACCCTCAACGGAACGGCCAACAGCCCGGCCTGGACGGCAGTGCCTACCGGCCAGACCGGCGCCGATGCCGATTTTAAAGAGATCTGGTTCGGCAGCTTCGGCAGTACCAATCTGAATACCGGTTTGCTATTAGGCGTGAACGGAAACGCCTATAAAATCACCAGCACGACGGCCAACTGGACTAATTATACCTTCGTCAAAATCAGCGACAATATTGTCGACATCGACGATAGCGGCGGCGCGGGCGGAAAACTGTACGGCTACGATAAAGCGCTCGGCCAGTTAAAATATGTCGACAAAAACAATATAGCCGCGGTATCCGCCATGACGGCGGTCGGGAACAGCGGCGCGATACCGGCTAAGCTCAACGTCCGATCGATTTTCGCCAGAAACAATAACGTCGTGTTCACGGCCGGCCTGAACGGGGATATCTACCGGGCCAACAATGTAAATTCGGGCACAGCCAGCTGGACGGACCAGTCGAACACGGTTATACCGTTGGCCCTGAACGACATCCAGGCCGCCGGGGCAAATACCATCTATGCCGTGGGTAGCGAAGGCAGCCTATTGCAAAGCGTGAACGGCACGGATTGGAAGACCCTGCCGACCGGCACAGTCACCCATTTCAATGCTATTAAATTCAACACCCCCAACAACGCCGCCGTGGCCGGCACCCTCGGCCTGATCGCCGGAGAAAATGGGCAATTGTATAAAAACACGATTTCCGGCGCCACAGCCACGCTGACCGCCATCCCGGTGACGACTGGCAGCCACTTTTATGATATTGCCTTAAACGCGGCCAACAAAGCCTATATCTGTGGCGCCAACGGCACGATCGTCTACATACCAGACATTGCCCTTACGAGCCCGGTCGCGAGTATCGCCCCCTTGCAACCGGCCGAAAGTTTCCGCGGGCTGAGCTTTAAGCCCGGCGGTACCGGCCAGGTGTTTACTGTCGGCGATAACGCCGCCGTGTATTCGTACAACAATACCGGCGGGGCCAAAATAAAATCGGTCTTCACTCCCGGCCTGACCGACGTCCACTTTACCAATCCCTTCAACGGCTACGTGGTCGGTGAGAAGGATATTATCCGCCATACGGCCGACGGTGGCCAGCACTGGCAATACGTCAAACCGACTAATGCCGCCGGCAATGCCGCCCCCATCCCGGTCCTGAACGGGGTGTGGACGACAAAGCCCGGCCGGGCGATCATCGTCGGTAATGGCGGGTATGTGGGAAAAATTACGGGTGGTACGACGCTGGTCTATTCCACCCTGGGCTCGTCCAATCTGCTGGACGTTGCGGTAAAATCCGACACCGGATATGTCGTGGGGCAGGGCGGCGCGGCTTATATTACCAAAAACGCAGGTGCCACCTTTACAACAATTGGCAGTCCTACCGGCGCTCCGGCGCTCCGGGCCATCCATATTTTCCAGGATAAAACCATGATTGCGGTTGGTAATCAAAGGATTAGTTATTATAATGGCAGCATCTGGGTAAACCATAACCCGGCCGGTTTACCCCCCGGACTAAAATTCTCGGACGTCTTTTTCCATGACGACCGGACGGGGTATGTGGTCGGCTCGGGTGGCGCAGGCGTTGGGAGTATTGTATTGAAGTCTAGGTTTACGAAAAATATACAGAAATCGGCAGCAAACACCGCGGATTGGATCTCTAAACTGCTTATTGGCACCAACGGCGTGACGAGCGAGACAATGGTCGACGTAGTTACCATCGATTTTGCCACCCGCTACCACGGCTTTCTGGGCGGTTCGTTCAACACGGGCACGACCATAAACTATGCCCGTTTGTTACACGACGAGAGCGGGCTGTTTTCCACCCGTTTCTGGTATGATCGCCTGGGCAGGATGGTCCTGTCGCAAAATACGAAACAATTTAACCGCAAGAATCTGCCATTGCAGCCGGGACGATCGGATTATAGTTACACGCTGTACGATGCGCTCGGCCGGATCCAGGAAGTGGGCGAGACCAGCGATAACCCAAGCGCGAATAATTTTACAAGCATTTTTGGCACTTCCATCAACGGGCAATACAATCCGCAGGTCATCGACGATGGCAAACTGGCTGCTTTTATCAACGCGGGCACACGGCGGGAAGTGACCAAAACCTATTACGACCAGACGGTGATCACCGGCCTGCCCATTATCCAGGAAAACCTGCGCAAGCGGGTGGCCACGGTTACGTACGAGGACGTCGACGATAAAAACCACCAGACCTATCAGCACGCGACGCATTACAGTTACGATATTCATGGGAATGTAAAAACGTTATTGCAGGATAACCCGTCGCTGGAAGGAATCAAGTAATTGAAAAGCTGAGCATGAAAAATGTAGCAAACATCCATAGATCCGTCTTCAAGACAGTATTTGCATTGGTCATGCTTCTGTCGGGTCTGTCGTATGCCCAAGCCCAAACCGGCCAACGGTTTAAGCGGATCGATTACGGGTACGATCAGATCAGTGGAAAGGTGAATGAAGTGCATTATCAAGCCGGCGAAGCGGATGCTTTTTATCACGTATACCAATACGACGCCGACAACCGCATCACCAAGGTCAATACAAGCAAAGACAGTATTATTTGGGACGAAGATGCCCGGTATTTTTACTACGAGCATGGTCCGTTGGCTCGGGTGGAGATCGGAGACAATAACGTGCAGGGCATGGACTATGCCTATACCCTGCAGGGCTGGATAAAGGGGGTGAACAGTAACCTGCTTAAGGCGGAAAACGATATGGGCCAGGATGGCCTTCCGAACGGCCCGCATCCGCTGGTAGCAAAAGACGCCTTTGGCTATACCTTGAATTACCATACGTCTGATTATCAGGCCATTGACAACACCAATTGGAACAATACCGCACAGCGTTTCGAAGCCGTCACGGCCAACAGCGATTTAATGGCGGCCCGTTTCGACTTGTTTAACGGCAATATCGGCAGTATGGTCACGACGCTAATGGAGCCGAAGGTTTATACTGGGGCGCCCAATGAAATGCCGAATATTTTGCCGCAGGGGACGGCTTACAAATACGATCAGTTGAACCGTTTGCTGGAAATGAAGGCGTTTCAGAATTTGAAGGTTTCTACCAATGAGTGGGAGCAGGGTTCCACATATAACGGCTTATACCACAATGCTTTTAAATACGACGCCAACGGAAATATTTTAGGCCAGTTAAGGGCTGACGGGGCGGGTACGATCATTGATTCTTTAACCTATAAGTATGCAAAACATACTAACCAACGCACGAAAGCGAATCGTTTGTACTTGGTGAATGATCAGGTGAGCGTTTCGGCATTTACGGATGACATTGATGACCAGGGGGCCTTCGATAATTTGGATCCCAATGATGGCAGCAACAACTACATGTATGATTCGATCGGAAATTTAATTCAGGACAGGAAGGAAGGAATAAAGAAAATCGAGTGGACGATTTACGGCAAAATCAAAAGCATTACGCGTTTTCTGGGAAGTTTAAGATCAGATCTGGAATTTCATTACGATGCCGGTGGAAACCGGGTGTCGAAAATTGAAAAGCCGCGGGATGTGAATGGGGTAAAACCGCAAAGTGATTGGATAGCGACTTATTATGGACGAGATGCGCACGGGAATGTGATGGGGATTTACAGGCATGTGGCGGTGGCAACGGTGGTGAGTTGCAAGGTGATGGAACGGAATATATACGGGGGTAGCCGCTTGGGGAGTGATTATACGGAGGTGGAATTGGTGGGAACGTCTGTTACCAAGTCAATAAGCAGAACGCTGGGGAATAAGTGGTTTGAGGGGAGCAATCATTTGGGAAATGTGCTGGCGGTTTTTGGAGGCCGGAAGATTCCACGGGATGATGGCGGCGATGGAGTGGTTGATTATTTTCAACCGGATGTGGTGAGTTCGAGTGATTATAGTCCGTTTGGGGTGATTTTGGATGGGAGAGGTTTTGGCAATTCAGGGAGATTTGGGTTTAATAGCAAGGAAAAGGATAATGAAATTTCCGGAAATGGAAATAACTATGATTATGGATTCAGGATTTATAATCCCCGTTTAGGCAGGTTCTTGAGCATTGACCCTATTGCAAGTAAATTCCCGTTTATTTCGCCATACATATATGCGGAAGACAGGCCGGTTGATGGGAAAGATTTAGATGGGCTGGAATGGACGACGACTAAAACCTATGACGTGGCCACTGGTAGGTTTGAGGTACATTATGAAGTAAAAATTAAAGTATATAGTAGTAGCGAATGTGCAAAAAGCGCAGAAGAGCAAAAAGAAATAATGGAAGGGGTTAAATCTCAATTTGAAGCCTCTTTAACTCAGTTTGACAAAGATAAAAATATAAACTACACTGCAGAGTTAAAATATGAATTTGTAGATGTAAAAGATATAGATAAAAAGAAGGACTTCGTCATGGAGCTTGGAAGTCAATACATAATACCTGGTGTTGGAACGGTTAATGGCATAACGCGGGGTGGCCTTGGAGAAAGTCAAGTTAATGATTTAATGGTTAGTGTTGATGATTTATCCGGAAAGAAGAGAGAATTAAAAGATATTATTAGGACTGCTATCCATGAATTACTCCATTCTGGAGGGGAGAGGCATCCTTTTGATCAAAAAAATGAAGTTGAGGATGTTAAGCAATATACTCCAGCTGGCAATAGAAATAATGCAGTTGAAGATAAAACAATTCAGGAAAATATCATGAACTCTGGCGGAAATCCTGTGAAAAAGCTGCAATCTACTGAAGGCACTAAACTAACATCAGGCCAAAAAGTCCACCTTGCTAATACTATAAACAAAGCAAAAAAAAGGCAATGATTAAATATCTTATTGCTGTAACTACCTTATTTATTATTTTTAATAACATTAAATGTGTTGTTAATAGACATAGGTATTTGGATAGCCCAATAATTACATATAGTGGGGAAAAGAAGGCCAATATTATTAAAATATCCCTTGTTTTTGAAAATGGGTTTTCAGATTCATTGGAAGTATATCTTAATAATTCTCTTATCGAAAGAAAATATTTCCAAACGGACGAATCCCTTGGGGTCGTTAAAAATAGAGGAATATCCATTGAAGCCAGGGAGAAAAAAGAGCTTTCATTAAAAATTTTTGATATTAATAATAGGAAAAACGTATTAAATATAAGCATGTCGAAAGGGTATGAGTTTTTGTATTTAAATTATTATAAGCAATGGCATATTTTATATTCAAATGAAACAAAAACTTATGAATAAGCCGCAAAACACAAGCTATGCCTGAAACTCTTTTTAATCTTTAATTATCAAAAAGGACACATCTTTAACAACATTTTCAATAAGATTTTGAAAGAATAAAACAATCAAATATTTCATTACTTTGACATGAAATTATCTATTGTAAACAAAATTTATTTCTTTCGAGCGCTCATTCTATTAATGAGCGGGCTAGATTTCTCTATGTCTATGAATGCCCAAACCGGCCAACGGTTTAAGCGGATCGATTACGGGTACGATCAGATCAGTGGAAAGGTGAATGAAGTGCATTATCAGGCCGGAGAAGCAGATGCTTTTTACCACAAATACGAATACAATGCCGACAACCGCATTACCATAGTCCATACCAGTAAAGACAGCGTCATCTGGGACGAAGATGCCCGCTATATTTACTACGACCACGGTTCCCTGGCCCGGGTGGAGCTCGGAGACAACAATGTGCAGGGCATCGACTATGCCTACACGCTGCAAGGCTGGACAAAAGGCGTGAACAGCAATCTGCTGAAGGCGGAAAACGATATAGGCTGGGATGGCTTACCAAACGGCCCGCATCCGCGGGTGGCGAAAGACGCCTTTGGGTATACCTTGAATTACCATGCGGCTGATTATCAGGCAATTGACAACACCAATTGGAACAATACCGCCCAACGGTTCGAAGCCCTGACGGCTGGCAGCGATTTAATGGCCGCCCGTTTCGACTTGTTCAACGGCAATATCGGCAGCATGGTCACGACACTATTGGAGCCAAGAGTTTATACTGGAGCAGCCAATGAAGTGCCGAATATTCTGCCGCAGGGGACGGCGTATCAATACGATCAGTTGAACCGACTACTGCAAATGAAGGCGTTTCAGAATCTGGAGCTTTCCACCAATGCGTGGGAGCAGGGATCCACGTATAACGGCTTGTACCACAATACGTTCAAATACGACGCCAACGGCAATATCCTGGGACAATTAAGAGCCGACGGAACGGGAACGATCATTGATTCGCTGACCTATAAGTATGCCAAACACCCAAATAACCGCACGAAAGCGAACCGCTTACACCATGTAAACGACAAAATAAGCCCCACGGCATTTACCGATGATATTGACGACCAGGGATTCTTTGTCAATGCCGGTAATAATAACTACGGGTATGACGAAATTGGAAATTTAAGGCAAGATAAACAGGAAAGGATAGAAATGATTCAATGGACGGTTTTTGGGAAAATCAAAAGTATGACGCGCTTTGCGGGCAGTTCAGGGTCCGACCTGGAATTTCAGTACGATGCAAACGGAAACAGGATCGCTAAAATTGAAAAACCTCGGGACATAACTGGAGTAAAGCCGCCAAGTGATTGGATAACAACCTATTACATTAGGGATGAGCAGGGAAATATCATGGCTGTATATAGATATAAATCGGCGCCATCGGGGAGTACGCCAAGCTTTATGCTTAAAGAGCGCAATCTGTTTGGATGTAGTCGCCTTGGAATTGAAAATACGGAATTGGAATTGGTTGGCGGCTCTCCAAAGGCAAATCCCCTGATCCGATCATTGGCGAATAAATGGTATGAGGCCAGCAATCATTTAGGCAATGTACTTTGTGTGTTTACCGCCAAAGCAGTCCCAGCGAGCAGTGACGGAATTGTCATAAATCATTTATATGCGGATATTGTTAAAACTTATGATTATACCGCATTCGGCGCACCGATTCCAAAACGTACTTACCGGCTGGTGTTGAAAAAGGGGTTGTCATACGCTACCAACCCCAGTGACGTATTCCCGGCTTTCGTGGATGGTAATGAACAAGCCGCGAATATTGCCAAGGAGAATGCCAAATATCAATACGGCTTTAACGGGCAGGAAAAAGACGACGAGATTTTGGGCAACGGGAATACCTATACTGCCGCTTTTTGGGAATATGATGCCAGGCTGGGAAGAAGGTGGAATGTTGACCCGGTATTAAAAAACCATGAGTCTCCATACGCCGGCCTCGGCAATAATCCAATCACGTTGATGGATGTAAATGGCAATGATGCCGGAACCACGAAAGTAAATAATGGCGATGGAACCGGCACCGCAACCGTAACCGCGAATGTTTATTTAGTTCAGGGCAATATAAATGCAACTCAGTTTAATGCCTATGCTGCCGGGTATGGGCAGAGAATTCAGAATTACTATAATAATTCAACACCCGGTGCGACAACTCCAACGCCTCGAACTTTTGTGGAGGACGGCGTCACTTACACCATGAATGTACAAGTGAATGTTATTGTTGCCGCATCGGTTGCCCAGGCGCAACAGCAAATTGCGGCAGCTAACCAGGCCGGTACCAGCAATATATTAACTGTTGGGACCATAGACCCGCAAAGCACTTCGGGCTTGCCTCAAAACGATTCCAAAATATATGCTTCGGGAAATGCAGGGTTTATGAATATTAATCAACAAAATGCCGATCCTCATGAATTCGCTCACTTGCTGGGATTAGGTGACAGATATAATTATTTTATGAGCGAAAATACGTTAAGAAATGGAACCCAGGTTAATCAGGGGACAGTTCCGGCATGGTTGGAAACTGATTACGACAATCAGTATGCCAATAATAGATGGGGCAATTTAATGTCTGTAAGGACTGCTAATGGAACATTAACAAACATGCAGCTAAAATTTGTTTTCTCCCATGGAAACAATGTTATCCCTGCTCAGGGGCACCAGGAAAATATCCCAGGTCCCACCATGTATTATTTTTCAAATATGGGATTAGGGTTTAATCAGAGAAGTATTCAAAGCAGCAGGGGTTCCATGTTAAGCCCTATCCAATTGAATATGCCTCAATATCAAGGATCCTACTCGCCTAGTCAGGGATGGAAGCCCTCCGGTGGTTCAAAAGGCAATTACTACAATCTATATCAGAATCAGACCGACAATGTCTTTAATAGATGATGAAGCCACAATTTGCCAAAAGTTATATTAATATTTTTAAAAAGTTTTTTGTAACGATAAGCATAATAGTCTTTTATACGCCCTTGAATGCCCAAACCGGCCAACGGTTCAAGCGGATCGATTACACGTATGACCTCATCAGCGGAAAGACAAATACAGTCTATTACCAGGCCGGAGAACCCGATGCCTTTTACCACCAATACGCCTATGATGCCGACAACCGCGTTACCAAAGTCTATACCAGCCAAGACAGCATCATCTGGGACGAGGACGCCCGCTACACCTATTACGCCCACGGTCCGCAGTCACGGGTTGAACTGGGCGACAACAACGTGCAGGGCATCGACAACACCTATACCCTGCAAGGCTGGACAAAAGGCGTGAACAGCAATCTGCTGAAGGCGGAAAACGATATGGGCAAGGATGGCTTACCTAACGGCCCGCATCCGCAGGTGGCGAAAGACGCCTTTGGGTATACCTTGAATTACCATACGGCTGATTATCAGGCCATTGACAACACCAATTGGAATAATACCGCCCAACGTTTCGAAGCCGTCACCGCCGGCAGCGATTTAATGGCGTCACGACACGATTTATTCAACGGTAATATCGGCAGCATGGTCACGACGATCATGGAACCGAAAGCATATACCGGTGCGGCCAATGAAACGCCCAATGTTTTGCCGCAGGGGACGGCTTACCGGTACGATCAGTTGAACCGTTTGCTGGAAATGAAAGCGTTTCAGAATCTGACGGTTTCTACCAACAAGTGGGATCAGGGTTTTGTGTATAACGGCTTATACCACAATGCTTTTAAGTACGATGCCAACGGCAATATTTTGGGTCAGCTGAGGGCCGATGAGGCCGGAATCATCATTGATTCCTTAACCTATAAGTACGCAAAACATACGAATCAACGCACGAAAGCGAATCGTTTGTACCATGTAAACGATCAGGTAAGCCTTACGGCATTTACCGATGATATTGACAATCAGGGATCTTTCTACAAATTAGATCCCAATGATGGCAGCAATAACTACAGGTATGATTCGATAGGAAATTTAATGCAGGACAAACAGGAAGAAATAAAGAAAATCGAATGGACGGTGTATGGAAAAATTAAGAGCATCACCCGTTTCCCGTGGAGTTTAAGGTCCGATCTGGAGTTCCGGTACGATGCCCGCGGAAACCGGATTGCCAAAATTGAAAAACCGCGGGATGCGGGCGGATTAAAGCCGCCGGACGAGTGGATCGCGACGTATTACGGGCGGGATGGACAGGGAAATATTATGGGAATTTACCGGCATGTGACGGTGGCTACGGTGGTGAGTTGCAAGGTGACCGAGCGGAATATATATGGGGCAAGCCGGCTGGGGAGTGATAATGCGGAGTTGGAATTGGTTTCCCCTCCTTTAGCCCCGGTTCAAAATATTCGAACGCTGGGGAATAAGCATTTTGAGGGGGGCAATCATTTGGGAAATGTGCTTGCCGTTTTTTCGGACCGGAAAATTCAGCGGGATAATAATGGGGATGGGGTGATCGATTATTTTGAACCGCAGGTGACAAGTTCCAGTGATTATAGTCCTTTCGGGGTGGCTTTGGATGGGCGGAATTTTGGGGCGGAGGAGCGCTATGGGTTTAATGGAAAGGAAAATGATAAAGAAATAAAAGGCGTAGAAGGTTCGCAACAAGATTATGGCATGAGAAATTATGACCCCAGATTAGGCCGGTTTTTGAGCCTGGATCCAATCAGCAAAGCTTTTCCAATGCTTAGCCCATATCAATTTGCTTCCAACCGGCCTATTGACGGGATCGATCTGGATGGTCTGGAATATGTTACTGTCCATGTATTGATTAATGCGGATGGTAGTTTGACTGAAATGACCCAGATGCGGGAAAATCATTATTTAAAGATGACGGATGCCGATATTGAAAGAGTACATCACATGCCTGCAAAAGAATTTTACAAAAAATATTCCGCTGCATTTGAGTCAGAGGGCAGAGGTGTAAAATATGTTTATCATAACGAAGTAAACGGGCCGCCGGTAGATGCGCCGGCAGGAGCACCGATCTGGCAATCCAAACAAGGTTTTAAATTATTACCTTGGGATGAAAACTCGAAAATCGCAAGGCACGGAATCTGGGCAGGCGCGGGCGGCATAATAAAAGTTGGGGCGGACGAAAATAAATACCCAAACGCGGATGAAAGATTTGGCAATATTGATGAAATAGACGAGTTGGCAAAAGCCCACGATTTATTTTATGATTATGAAGGATACAAACCAGGGGATGCAAGATTTAATAATTACTCCAGGGCGTCAATTCGGGCGGATCAAGCTTTTTTGGATGGAATTCAAGCTTATATAGATAAGTATGATGAGGCGAAAAAAAACAATACCGTATATATTGATAAAGTGACTAAGCGTGCAGTAAGCGATGAGGCAATTGCAACTGCAAGGCAGGCTGCAAAACTTTTCAGGCATGACATCAAAAGGAAAGAGAAAAAAGCAGGGGGAAGCCATATGAATGTCAGGAATTTATGATAAATGGCAAGGCTTTCCTGGCGGAAATGGGATCCAAGATCAAAAATATTAAATAAACCTGGAATGACACCATCTGTAATAAACAAAAGCAATTTAATCCGGGGCCTATTTCCAGCCCTGATCTTGGTTTTTGGTTATGCCTTGACCGCCCAAACTGGCCAGCGGTTTAAGCGGATTGACTATGATTACGACCAGATCAGCGGTAAGGTGAATGAAGTACATTACCAAGCCGGAGAAGCCGACGCTTTTTACCATAAATACGAATACGACGCCGACAACCGCATCATCAACGTATTCACAAGCAAAGACAGTGTCATCTGGGACAACGACGCCCGATATCAGTACTACGCCCACGGCCCACTGGCCCGGGTGGTACTGGGTAACAACCAGGTCCAGGGCATGGACTACGTCTACACCTTGCAAGGCTGGATCAAAGGGGTAAACAGCAATCTTTTAATATCTGAAAACGATATCGGGAACGACGGCTTAGCCGGCAGCCCCAACAACCGGGTAGCCAAAGACGCCTTCGGGTATACGCTGAATTACCGTGCCAGTGACTACAAATCCATCGAGAGCGCCAAATGGAGCAACACGGCCCAACGTTTTGAAGCCCTGACACCCAACAGCGACCTAATGGCCGTGCGTTTCGACCTTTTCAACGGCAACATCGGCAGCATGGTCACCACTATAGTAGAGCCAAAAGTATATACTGGCGCCGCCAATGAGAAGCCCAATATTTTGCCGCAAGGCACGGCGTACCGATACGACCAGTTGAACCGCTTGCTGGAAATGAAAGCGTTTCAAAATTTAGGAACAGATCCTGCCATTTCCACCACTTTTAACAAATGGCGGCCCGGTTCTACTTATGCAAATTTGTACCACAACACCTTCCAGTACGACGCAAACGGCAATATTTTGAAGCAAATTAGGGCCGATGGAGCAGGAAAACCCATTGACTCCTTGATTTATAATTATGTAAAAGATGCGAGTGGAAGCAGCAAATCGAACCGCTTGTACCACGTCAATGATAAAGTAATCAAAACAGACTTTACCGACGACATGGACGACCAGGGCGCATTCAACGCCGACTACAAATCAGCCAACAACGGCAGCAACAACTACCGCTACGACGAAATTGGCAATCTCACCCGCGACAAACAGGAAGGCATCGACTCGATCGAATGGACGGTGTATAGCAAAATCCGGCGCATGATACGTACGCTGGGCAACCTGCGCTCCGACCTGGAATTTCGCTACGACGCTATTGGAAACCGGATTGCCAAAATCGAAAAACCCAGGGATGCCAATGGGGTAAAACCACAAAACGATTGGATTACGACTTATTATACCCGGGATGCGCAGGGGAATGTGATGGGAATATACAAATTTACCAGAGCTGTCTCGGCGCCAAGTTTTAAGGTAGTCGAGCGCCAATTCTATGGTGGCAGCCTCCTGGGCAGCGATTACAACGAGTTGGAACTGGTGAGCGCTTTGCCGCCTTCCGGTCCCTTTATCAGAATTCTGGGAAACATACACTTTGTAGCGGGCAATCATTTGGAAAATGTATTGGCCGTATGTTCCGATCGGAAAATACCAAGGGATGATGATGGCGATGGGGTAGTTGATTATTTTCAGTCGGAAGTGTTGATTGCGAGTGATTATAGCCCATTTGGGGTGATTTTGGATGGGCGAGATTGGGGAGTGAACGGAAGGTATGGGTTTAACGGGAAGGAAATGGATGATGAAGTAAAGGGCGATGGGAATCAGCAAGACTATGGAATGAGAACTTATGATCCGCGCCTTGGAAGGTTTTTAAGCATAGACCCGCTGGCAAAAGAATACCCCTACTATACGCCTTACCAGTTTGCAGGTAATAAGCCGGTTAGGAATATCGATATTGACGGATTGGAGGAAGGCATTTCGAGGTTTGCGACCTTTGCCACTACGACTTATACTTTTTCAAACAAAAAATTCAATTTTGGTATAGGCGTTCAATATAAATTAAATGAAAAAGCCAGCCTTACATTGAATGTCAACAATTATGTAGATAATAATAACTTAACGTTCAACACTTTTGTAAATATTAATGGCATAGGCCCTAAAAATATTAATGGTGGTGGTACTGTAGGAATAAGCACTAACCAATTTGGCGAAGTTAAACTTTTTAGTGGAAGATCTAAACTGGGAGAAATAAATCGCCCATCTATTAGCTCGTTTAGCCCAAGCGCATTTCCCACTCCACCTGTTACCAATGTCGAGTCCCAATTAGATAAAAATTTTAATGAGGCTTCGGATATTTCTGAAAACGTTGCTAAAACTAATTACACCAATGCTGATGCAACAATAGATGATGGTAAAATAAAAATAAACAAACCAGAGTCGCAGACAAATTCAACTCCAATCGACCCGCATCAGATAGTTGGGCCATCGAAGGAAGAGATAAAAAAAGTTAATGCAGAAATAGATGAAGGTGTAGATCCTTATAGAATGGAAGAAAGTCAAAAAAAACCTTCTTCAGTTACGCCTCTCCAAACAGATTTTAAATTAAAAACAAAACCTTTATTCAAAAGGGGAAAAAAGTGACCTATGAAATATACAAATCTATTCGAAAATGAATACTTATAATTGTTGTTTTGCGAAACCTTCGAGCTTCGCCCTCTGTCCTCTTCTGGTCAAAAGTCCCTTGTATTCCAAACCGAGCGCATTATGCCATTACCGGGTCCCGTTCGCCCAAATTCGAAAACAACACTAAACTAAAAATGTGAAAACCTAATCTTTTCCCGTTCTCAATACAGCCACCCGTTTGGCCAACTTACCCGAAAGCACTTGCCCTTTGCACTTTCCAAAGCCCTGCTTGTTTTCGCTTTTTTTGCGCTCACTCTGAATTCGGCGTTTGCGCAATGGGTGGCCCGAATCAGCGAAACTGCCAACCAGTTGCCGGCCGGCGATTCCTGTGCTTGCCAGAATGGGGGCACCCTTCAAGCGAGTTTACTTGCCAACGGCACTTTTTCAGCCGGGGATACCCCGCTGACGCGAAGTGTTCAAGTGTGCAAAAAGGAGAGGGAATCATAAAATTCGAATAAATGCCTTATCATCTTATCTTTAAAGAAAAATCAGCGGAGAAATTTTTATACATGACCTCGTAATTGCCACAAGTGCGCAGCAACTAAAAACGCCAACCCGTGGTAATCAAATTGCAACTACCCTAACAATACTGGCATACTTCGGTTATGTAGACTGCTGTTTTAAATTACCCTTTCCGATGAAAAAAACAATTTTTATCACCTTCACCGCCCTACTTTTTAGCCTGCAGGGCCACACGCAATCCTGCCTGCCGGACGGAATAGAATTCAATTCTCAAGCAGACATTAATAACTTCCCGACAAACTATCCAGGTTGTACCGTGATCGAAGGGAATGCTGCTCGTGAGCGTCTGTGACCCGATACGCAGCGTCTGCAAGTCTCTGACTTGTGAATAAAAAAACGCAACAAACTTTACAAGTCAAAGACTTGCAAACGCAACGTATCGGGTCGCAGACCCTCACGAGCACATCCAGCAAATGCAAGACAAAATGAATTGAAATAAAATCACCGCACCATGAGTCGTTACAAGATAAATGACCAGTACGGTCTGAATTTCCTTACACTCACCGTAGTGGATTGGGTGGATGTATTTATCCGGAAATCGTACGGCTGGGTGGAACAGGCGGAGCACTACTCGTACAGTAGCGCGACCAACTATGCGATCGGAACAGGATTGCTCGATGTGGCGCTGGTGGATTTGCCCCTGTCATGGGTGGGGTATGTCCCAGGGACGTGAATTCTTAGCCTGCCGTTCGGTTGCAGTAACACAAAAAGACATGTTCACCAGGTTGTTGATCAGAAACGGATTGTATTTTCGTGCCCAATTAAATACCACAACATGGACAAAAAAGCAATCAGAGCCGCGGTTGATGAAATTTTGAACAATCAACTTCGGGATAACGATCCGCCGGAAACCGGGCAAACCTTGAGCCGCCTTCAGAAAGCAGGTTGGTCACAACAGGATGCCCGAATCCTTATTTCGCAATGTATTGTTGTAGAGTTGTTTGATGTGATCAAGCATAAGCGGGTTTTTGATGAAGCGCGATTTATCAAAAACCTGAAGAACTTGCCGGCGAAGCCGTTTGACTGAGATTCATTGCCGGCGCGAAGTTCCGTCTCTTCCCTTTGCATTTCAAACCATACGCATTATACAAGCACTGGGTTACTTTTCGGATTATCCCTAAAAATCTGTAACCCAACGGTAACCGGAAAGTATAATCCCCAACTATACAAGTAACACCACATTCATCGGGTCCGCTGAAACTCGCGACAAAGACCATATACGTACATTTGAAAACGAATAAATCACAATCCAAGACATGAGAAAACTAAATCTGTTACCGTCTAATACTTTACCCCGACTTCTCGTATTTTCTTTCACCATGCTATTGTGGGCGACGACCGCTCTGGCACAACCGCAATTGAAACTTTATCAAATGGCCGGCGATTCCTGTGCTTGCCAGAATGGGGGTACCCTGCAAGCGAGTTTACTGGTCAACGGCAATTTTTCAGCCGGGGATACCGGTTTTTCTTCCGGATTGTCTCCAAATATTCCGTGTTCAGCGGGTACCTATTGGGTGGGCAACAACTTCCAAATCCATTGCAGCGGCTGGCCCTCCGTTTTTGATCATACGACGGGCAATGCCGGCGGAAGTTTTTTGGTTATCGACGGGGACCCATCGGGGCCAGCCAATATTTGGACGGAACCTGTAAATGTTGTGCCGGGCATGACGTATTGGTTTTCGTTTTGGACAGCCAGCGTTTACCCGCCGGGCCAACAAAATTTTAATCTAGAGGTCGTCATGTACGACAACGGCAGCCCCACGCTGATGCAAACGGTAAATATCGTTCAGCCAACTTTACCTTGGGTCAATCATTCGTTTACCTGGACCTGCCCCACTACGTTTACCGGCCCCTATTCCATCGCTATTAATCAGACAGCCGGAGATCACTACACCGATTTTGGCATAGACGATATTTGTTTTAGCCAAATCGGCGTGCAGGACTCCTGTTGTATTGTCCCCTGCCTGCCGGACGCCCCCTGCAACAATACCTTTATCCAGTCGCTGGCCGATATGGGCGGTTCGCGGCCCAACATTTTCCCGCACCCCAACGGCGATTTTTTTGCCACGGGGCTACGCAACGACAGTACGGTCATCGTTCGTTTCGACCCCGGAGGCACGCCGCTGTGGGCCCGGGCCTTCCGGCTGGGCGGCGATGTGGTGCAAATCAGCGATATGTTTGTGGATGTCCCATCAGGCGACCTGATTGGGGTGGCCTATCCAGAGGCGTTTGCACAAAGCGACCTGCGTGGTGTTGCATTCCGGTATAATACGGCCAGCCATACTTTTGTGTGGGTCCAATACATACCCAGCGCGGCAAATACGCAAATACACGCCCTGGATGCCCAAAGCTGTGTGCTGACTGGCATTACTTCGGGCGGCTACACCCACCTGATGCGGCTGGACAAAAATACCGGCGCCATAAACGGGTATGATCTCTCCGGAGACAGCGGCGATTATTATTCCACACTGTTCAACGGAACGCTTTACGGTACCTGCCGGCGCTATTACGACGGATTTCAGGCTTCCGTGTTCGCCCATGATCCGACCAGCGGCGCTTTTTTGTGGCAAAACACCATTGTTTCGAATAACGGGCCCAATTCAACCCGCATGTATCCGGTTAAACCCGTGGTGGACAACGACGGAATCACGGTGCTGGCATCGGGCGATTTAGACGGATTCAACGTATACTTCGACGGTCCGGTAGAACTTGTCGTAGCCAATACTAACCTCACCGGCGATGTGGTGTGGACCAAACAATATGTGGTCGGGGGCTACGACCGGCCTTGGGCCACGGCGATCGTGCCCACGGCTACCGGCTACTACCTGGTGGCCAATCTGTACCAACCCGCTTTGGGTGATTTTGCATACAGCGTATTGGTCAAAACCGATAAACAAGGCCAGGTGCAATGGGCCAAACGTCTGGGCATCTCCGGCAAAAATATAACCCGGAACGTCATGGAACGCAACGGTTTTCTGTACCTGACCATGGCCTCCGACAGCTATGCATTCAACGATTTGCTGTTGATCAAATTGGACCAGAACGGCGAAACCGATTTGGACTGTGATTTTACACAACCGATTTCGGTGGACGTTATCAATCTGCCCAACGTTCAAAATATACAAAACTACAACGTGTTTGATCATGGGATGGCGTTGGCGGCACTGGACGCTGTTCCGGCCGAAACCGGCTCGCAATCGGTGATCTATTGCAGCACCCCCTGCCCGTGTCCCGATCTGCCCATATCTGCAGGCTCCGATACAACTATTTGTGCCGGTAGGTCAATACTCCTTGAGGCTACCCCCGGATTCGACACCTACCAATGGAGCCCTGCAACCGCATTGAATGACCCGGCAAGTCCCAACCCCGTGGCGTCGCCGGTAACCACCACCACGTACACCCTGATCGCTACAAAAACGGTTCCCGACATACCCGTTTGCCTGTATACCGATAGCGTCACGGTGACGGTTTATCCAACCGATACGACCATTTTTACCTTTACGCAGTGCTCCAACGAACCCATTGAAATCAATGGCCAGTTGGTCAATACCGACCAAACAATTACATCTGTTTTCAACAACATCTATGGCTGCGACAGTGTCGTGATCACCAACGTGAAATTTGTGCCGCTGCCTGCCCGTGCGGAAAACATCTCCTTCTGCATAGGCGAATCTGTCGTCATCGGTGGCAACACGTACACGCAGGCGGGCATAGTGATGGACACCATCCCCGGAACGACGGGCTGCGACACGGTCGTGACCTACACGCTGACCGTACTGCCCCTGCTCACACGGGCGGAGAGCATCGCCTTCTGCGCGGGGGCATCTGTCGTCATCGGCGGCAACACATACACCCAGGCGGGCACGGTGACGGACACAATTCCCGGAACGACGGGCTGCGACACCGTGGTAACCTACACG
>Ga0154020_10001354_pt1 | contig 30336 bp, 25 predicted proteins | sample Klosneuvirus_201_FD_109709 | JGI IMG/M metagenome (GOLD analysis project Ga0154020, IMG submission 109709) | Active sludge microbial communities from wastewater, Klosterneuburg, Austria - Klosneuvirus_20160825_MG | ecosystem: Engineered > WWTP > Aerobic digester > Activated sludge | place...
TCCAGGGCATCGTCGTCACCATCGCGATCTACGCGATTCCCGCGGTGTTCGCGATCACGCTGCACGAAGCCGGGCACGCCTACGCCGCCATGTACTTCGGCGACAGGACGGCGTGGATGCTGGGGCGCACGAGCCTGAACCCGGCGAGGCACATCGATCCCGTCGGCACGATCGTCGTGCCCATCCTCACGTCCTTCACGGGATTTCTCTTCGGGTGGGCCAAGCCCGTGCCGGTGAATTTCGAGAACCTGCGCGACCCGAAGCGCGACATGCTCTGGGTGGCCGCCGCCGGCCCCGCGGCGAACCTCGCCATGGCGCTCGCCTGGGTGCTGGTGGCCAAGGGCCTCATCGCGACGGGCGGCAACGGCATCGTCCTCGAGTTCTGGATCCGCGTGGCCGACGCCGGCATCAAGGTGAACGTGGGCCTCGCGGTCCTGAACCTCTTTCCGCTGCTGCCGCTGGACGGCGGCCGGATCCTCATGAGCGTGCTCCCCAACAAGCTAGCCTGGCAGTACTCGCGGCTCGAGCCCTTCGGCATGGCGATCCTCATCCTGCTCATCGTCTCGGGAGCGCTGTGGTGGATGCTCGGGCCGGTGATGAGCGCGCTCCTGCGAAACCTCTACTCGCTCGTCGGCTTCTAGGAAAAGGCAATCATGTTCCAGGATCGAGTCCTCTCCGGCATGCGGCCCACGGGCGCGATGCACCTTGGCCACTACCACGGCGCGCTCAAGAACTGGGTGCGGCTGCAGAACGAGCATCCCTGCCTCTTCTTCGCCGCGGACTGGCACGCGCTCACCTCGCACTACGAGGACCCGTCGGTGATCGAGGAGACGGTGTGGGACATGTTCATCGACTGGCTCGCCTCGGGCATCGACCCGTCGCGGACCACGCTCTTCGTGCAGTCGCGCGTGCCGCAGCACGCCGAACTCACGCTGCTCATGTCGTTCTTCACGCCGCTGTCCTGGCTGGAGCGCGTCCCCACCTACAAGGACTCGGTCGAGCGCCATGCCGAGCACGGGCGCGACCTCACCACCTACGGCTTCCTCGGCTATCCGCTCATGCAGGCCGCCGACATCCTCATCTACCGGGCGACCGGCGTGCCCGTGGGCGAGGACCAGGTCTCGCACGTGGAGCTCACCCGCGAGATCGCGCGGCGCTTCAACCACCTTTTCGGCCGCGAGAAGGGCTTCGAGCAGAAGGCGGAAGCCGCGGTGAAGAAGATGGGACCGAAGAAGGCGAAGCTCTACCGCGAATTGCGCGCGCGATTCCAGGAAAAGGGCGACGAGGAGGCGCTCGAGCAGGCGCGCGAGCTGGTCGGCGACGTGCAGAACCTCGCCCTGGGCGACAAGGAGCGGCTCTTCGGATTCATCGAGGGCGGCGGGCGGATGATCCTCTCCGAGCCCGAGGCGCTCCTCACCGCGACGCCGAAGCTCCTGGGGCTCGACGGCCAGAAGATGAGCAAGAGCTACGGCAACGCGATCCTGCTTCGCGACACGCCCGACGTGGTCACGGGCAAGGTGCGAAAGATGCCCACGGACCCGGCGCGGGTCCGCCGCACCGACCCGGGCACGCCCGAGAAGTGCCCGGTGTGGAACCTGCACCTGGTCTATTCCGGGGAGGACACGCGCGACTGGGTGAGGCAGGGCTGCACCAGCGCGGGCATCGGCTGCCTGGAGTGCAAGCAGCCGGTGATCGACGCGGTGAACGCGGAGCTGAAGCCCATCCGGGAGCGCGCGGCCGCCTACGAGGAGGATCCGACGCAGGTGCGTTCGATCATCCAGGACGGTTGCGAGAAGGCCTCCGATCTCGCCGACGAGACGATGCGCGACGTGCGCGAAGCGATGGGGCTCGACTACAGCTGATCGCGATGATGACCAACGACAAGGAGCAGCGGATGAACCTGGATGGACGCAGATGGGCGGGGCGGTTGCTGGCCGCCGCGGTCCTCGCCGGCGGCGCGATGCTGCCGGCGCAGGCCGCCACGCCGGTGCCTTCCGGAAAGTGGAGCTTCGTCTTCAAGGACAAGCGCGGGCAGGAGGACAGGCCGGTGCGCGTGTACACGTACCGGCCGCGGCAGTGCGATTCCACCTGCCCGATCCTCTTCGTGCTGCATGGCATGAAGCGAAACGCCTCCGACTACCGCGACTACTGGGAACTCGCCGCCGACCGGCACGGCTTCCTCGTCATCGCGCCGGAGTTCTCGGACCGGGCGTGGCCGAAGGCGGCTTCCTACAACCTCGGCGACGTGGCCGACAACGCCAACCGCGAGAAGTGGTCCTACTCGGTGATCGAGCACCTCTTCGACGAGATGCGCGACGGGCAGAAGGACTACCGCATCTTCGGGCATTCCGCCGGCGCGCAGTTCGTGCACCGGATGCTCTTCCTGCTGCCGGGCAACCGCGCCTCGGCGGCGATCGTGGCCAACGCCGGCTGGTACATGCTGCCGGAGTGGCGCGCCGACAAGGTGAAAGCCAGGTTCCCGCATTCGTTCGTCGAGTCTCCCGTGGGCGAGGCCGAGCTTCGCGCGGCCCTCGGCCGCAAGGTCTACGTGCTGCTGGGCGAAGCCGACACGAAGACCGACGATCCGAACCTCGACCGCAGCGAAGGCGCGATGATGCAGGGCGCGAACCGCGTGGAGCGCGGGGAAAGCTTCTTCGGCGCGGCCTCCGGCGCGGCCGCCGTCCTCGGCGTGAAGCTGGGCTGGGAACTTTCCTACGTGCCCGGGGTGGGCCACGAAGGCGCCAAGATGTCGCGCGCCGCGGCCGACACCGTGTGGGGCAAGGGCAAGTGAGCACGCAGGCCGCCAACGACCCGGTCGCCGCCGGCGCCCAGACGGGACTGGACCTCGCGCTGCCGATCGCGAGGATCCGCGGCGAGCCGATGACCGAGATGCCCTCGGACCTCTACATCCCGCCGGAGGCGCTGTCGGTCTTCCTCGACGCGTTCGAGGGCCCGATGGATCTCCTGCTCTACCTGATCCGCAAGCACTCGCTCGACATCCTCGACATCCCGATGGCGGAGTTGACGCGCCAGTACATGGAATACGTGGAGATGATGCGCACGCAGCAGCTCGAGCTCGCGGCCGAGTACCTGCTGATGGCCGCACTCCTGATCGAGATCAAGTCGCGCATGCTGCTGCCGCGGCCCCGGCGCGACAGCGAGGCCGAGCCCGAGGACCCGCGCGCCGAGCTCGTGCGCCGCCTCCTCGAATACGAGCACATGAAGAAGGCCGCGATGGTGCTGGGCGAGGCGCCGGTCGCCGGCCGAGACTTCTCGCTGGTGGAGGTCTACGTCGAACAGGCGCTCGCCGAGCGCGTGCCCGGGATCGCGGTGGCCGACCTCTCGGAGGCCTGGCGGTCGATCCTCGCCCGCGCGAAGATGATCCGCCACCACAAGATCACGCGCGAGCAGCTCTCGGTCCGCTCGCACATGAGCCGGATCCTGCGCACGCTCTCGGGCGGCGCCTTCACCGAGTTCTCGGCGCTCTTCGAGCCGGAGCACGGCGTTCCCGTCCTGGTGGTGAGCTTCCTCGCCCTGCTCGAGCTCGCCCGCGAATCCCTGATCGAGATCACGCAGCAGACCGCCTTCGAACCCATCTACGTGCGCCTGAAGAGCGAGCGCGCCGCGCTCACGATCACATGACCATGACCGAAGAAACCGTTGCCGCCGTCGAGACGCCCTCGCCCGAGGCCGGGCGCGAGCCCCTCGACCTCACCCTCGTCAAGCGCGTCCTGGAAGCCGCACTCCTGTCCGCCGCCGAGCCGCTCACGCTGCAGCAGCTGAGGCGCCTCTTCGCGGGCGAGCTGGACGTGGAGAGCCTCAGGAGGATCCTGGACGAACTCAAGGCGGAATGGGCCGAGCGCGCCGTGGAGCTCACCGCCGTGGCGAGCGGCTGGCGATTCCGCGTCCAGCCCGAATACCAGCGCTACCTGGACCGCATCTCCAGCGAGAAGCCGCCGCGCTATTCGCGCGCGGTCCTGGAGACGCTGGCCATCATCGCCTACCGCCAGCCGGTGACGCGGGGCGACATCGAGGACATCCGCGGCGTCGCGGTGTCCCCGCCCACCCTGAAGGCCCTGGAGGAGCGCGGCTGGATCGACGTGGTCGGCCACCGCGAGACCCCCGGCCGCCCGGCGCTCTTCGCCACCACCCGGAAATTCCTCGACGACCTGAACCTGAGGTCGCTCGAGGAGCTGCCCGCGCTCGAGGAGCTGCAAAGCGCCCTCGACGCGTCCCTCGACACCACGCCGGCGTTCCCGGCGCAGGAGGCGCTCCTCGGCGCGCCTGAGGAAGAAGCCGACGTCGCAACGCCCACCCCCGAAGACGAGGCGAACGCGCCCTCGCAAGACACGGAGTACCCAGACCATGCGGGATAGACCCTTTCGTACCCCTCGCGCACCAAAACTCGACTGGCCCGGCGGCATCGTTCCCGAGTGGGCCAAGGTGCCCGCGGGCGCGCAGCGCCGCGGCAAGGGCGCCAAGGGCGCGCGCGGCAAGGACGACGGCAAGCGCGAGCGCCTGCAGAAGGTGATGGCGCAGTCGGGCCACGGCTCGCGGCGCAACATCGAGATCCTCATCGCGCAGGGCCACATCTCGATCAACGGGCAGGTCGCGAAGCTGGGCGACGCCGTCGGACCCGGCGATCGCGTGAAGGTCGACGGGAAGCTGATCCAGCTGCGCTTCGGCTCGGCGCTGCCGCGCGTCATCCTCTATCACAAGCCCGAGGGCGAGATCTGCACGAGGGACGATCCCGAGGGCCGCCCCACGGTGTTCGCGAAGCTGCCGAAGGTGAACAACGCGCGCTGGGTGTCGATCGGGCGCCTGGACTTCAACACGAGCGGCCTTCTCATCTTCACGACCAACGGCGATCTCGCCAACCGCCTCATGCACCCGCGCTACGAGATCGAGCGCGAATACGCGGTGCGCCTGATGGGCGAGTTGACGTCCGAGCAGGTGCAGCTCCTCACCGGCGAGGGCGTGGACATCGATGGCGAGAAGTGCAAGTTCGTGCGACTCGTCGACCGCGGGGGCGAGGGCTCCAACCACTGGTACCACGTGGTCCTCACGGAGGGGAAGAACCGCGAGGTGCGCCGCATGTTCGAGGCGATGGGCCTCATGGTGAGCCGCCTCATGCGCGTGCGCTACGGGCCGGTGGAGCTGCCGAGCTTCCTGAAGCGCGGCATGGTGCGCGACCTGCCCGAGGCCGAGGTGGTGAAGCTGATCGAGTTCGCGGGCATGGACGAAGGCGCGGGCCAGCCGGAGAGCGAGGAAGACGAGGAGGAGGCTTCTTCCGGCAACGTGATCACCGACGAGAACCGCGTCGAGGCGCCCGAGGAATACGACGACGAGGAAGCGGTGGAGGACGAGTTGCAGCCCGCCCACCTCATGGAAGGCTACCGGCCCGTCGACGAGCCGATCCCCGAGGTCGACGACGACGACGAGCGCCAGCCCGACTTCGAGCGCCTCCCCGGGTTCAATCGCGCGACGGGCTCCATGGGCCTGCCGGCCGGCCACCGCGGGCATCACCCTTCCCGCGGACCGGGCCAGGGACCGGCGGATCCGAACCAGAAGAAGCGTCGCGGCAAGCGTCGTGGCGGCAAGGCCGGCGCGGCGGCGGGCCAGGGTCCGTTCCAGGGCAACGGAATCGGGAAGGCCCATGGGCCGGGGCATGGAAGTGGTCGCGGGCAGGGCCAGGGCCAAGGCCAGGGTCAAGGCCAGGGCCAGGGCCGCAAGCGCACGCGCGGCAAGGGGCACCACGGGCAGGGTTCGAACAAGGCCGGCGGGCAGGCGAACGCGCAGGCCGCCCAGGGCCAGCCGGCGCCGCAGGGCCAGGGTAACGTCCCCGGGCAGGGACCCGCGGCCGGCGCGGCGGGCAAGCCGGGCCGCAATCGCAGAAGCCGCCATCGCAACCGCAATCGCGGCGCCGTCGGCGGGGCGCCGGCGCCTGCCGGCGGCAAGGGCGAGCCTTCCGGGGAGAACTGATTCCGGAGCGCGGGCGGGAGCGGGCGCGGTCCGCGCGACGCCGGTGATAGCATTCGACTGTCACGCCACCCGGCGGAAGACGCGAATGTTCCGGAGGACACCGAAGATGGCAACAACTGGCAGGGTGATGATCGCCGCGGCGCTGGCGCTGCTGGCGGGATCCTGGGCCCCGGGGGCCCTCGCGCAGGCGGCCTGCGCCAACCGCGGGCTCCTCGACGCGCGCTATTGCGACGAGAACGGTGACCTGGTGGCCGACCAGCCGAAGGACCCGAAGGCCTGGCAGGACCCGGCGACGCTCGTGTTCTCCTACACGCCGGTGGAAGATCCCGCGGTCTACGAAAACGTCTTCGACGACTTCATGCAGCACCTGGCGAAAGTGACGGGCAAGCGGGTGCGCTGGTATCCGGCGGAATCCTACGCGGCGCAGGTCGAGGCGATGCGCTCCGGACGCCTGCATATCGCCGGCGTGGCCACGGGCCCCACCCCGTACGCGGTCAATCTCGCAGGCTTCGAGCCCGTGGCGAGCATGCAGCGCGCCAGCGGCAGCATCGGCTACACGCTGCAGCTCATCACGCCCAAGGACAGCCCGATCAAGTCCGTGGCCGACCTGAAGGGCAAGCGCGTGGCCCACGTCTCGCCGTCGTCCAACTCCGGCGACGCCGCGCCGCGCGCGCTCTTCTCGTCCATGGGCGTGGTGCCCGGCAAGGACTACGAGGTGCTCTTCTCGGGCAAGCACGACAACTCGATCATGGGCGTGGTGAACAAGGACTACGACGCGGCCCCGGTGGCCTCGACCGTGGTCGAGCGCATGCAGGCTCGCGGCATGTTCAAGCCCGACGCCCTGCGCGTGGTCTACGAGTCGGCGCCTTTCCCGCGCACGGCCTTCGGCGTCGCCCACAACCTCGCGCCGGCGCTGAAGGCGAAGATCCGCGAGGCCTTCCTCGGCTTCGACTTCAAGAAATCGAAACTCGCCACCGAGTTCAAGGACACCGAGCGCTTCGCCTCGATCAGCTACGAGAAGGACTGGCGCGACGTGCGCACGATCCAGAAGGCGAGCGGCGTGACCTACACGCAGGAGTCGCTCTCGAAGCTGGGCACCAAGGCGGAATAGCGCCATGGCGCTCGCGCGGGAGGAGGCGCCGCCAATCGGCGGCGCGCGGCCGCTGCTCGCGGTCGAGGCGCTCGCGAAAACCTACCGCGGCGGCGCCCGGGCGCTCGACGGCGTGAGCTTCGAGGTCACGCGGCCCGAAGTCATCGCGATCATCGGCACCTCCGGCGCAGGCAAGAGCACGCTCATCCGCTGCATCAACCGGCTGGTGGAGCCCACCGCCGGGAGGATTCTCCTGGGCGGCACGGACATCGTCGGCCTCGGCTCGGGCGAGCTTCGCCAGGCGCGCCGGCGCATCGGGATGATCTTCCAGGAGTTCAACCTCGTGGACCGGCTCACGGTGATGGAAAACCTCCTGTCCGGGCGCCTGGGCTCCGTGGGATTTTTCGCGTCCTGGCTGCGCCGCTACCCGCCGGCGGACGTCGCGAACGCCTTCGCGATGCTCGAGCGGGTCGGCCTTTCGGGGCTGCACGATTCGCGGGCGGACGCGCTCTCGGGCGGCCAGCGCCAGCGCGTGGGCATCGGCCGCGCGCTCATGCAGAACCCCGACGTCCTGCTGGTCGACGAGCCCACGGCGAGCCTGGACCCCAAGACCGCCCGCCAGATCATGCGGCTCATCGGCTCGCTCGCCCAGGAACGCGCCACGCCGGCGCTCGTGAACATCCACGACGTGGCGCTCGCCCAGGGTTTCGCCGACCGCGTGATCGGGCTGAAGGCCGGCAAGCTGGTCTTCGACGGGCCGAGCGCCGCGCTCACGCCGGACGTGCTGACCGAGATCTACGGCGCCGAGGACTGGAGCCGCACGATCCGCAGGGCCGACGAGGACGAGGCCGGCGCGTGAACGCCACGGCCGCGGCCTCGTGGCGTCCGCCGCCCTTCCTCGGCACGCGCCGGCGCCAGAACCTGGCGCTCGCCGCCGCCGGCGCCTACCTCGCCTGGTCGGTCTCCACGCTGGACATCGACGCGAACCGCGCGCTGGCCGGGTTCGGGCGGGCGGCGGATCTCTTCGTGCGCATGTTCCCGCCCGACTTCTCGCGCTGGGAACTGCTCGTGCGCGGCATGACGGAGAGCCTGCAGATGGCGCTCGCCGCCACGCTCGCGGGCGTGGTCGCGAGCGTGCCGCTGGGGATTGCCGCCGCGAAGAACCTCGCGCCGCGGCCCGTCTATCTCGCCGCGCGCGGCCTCATCGTGGTCGGCCGCAGCTTCCACGAGGTGATCATCGCCATCTTCTTCGTGAAGCTCTTCGGCTTCGGCCCGGTGGCGGGGCTGCTCACGCTCTCGCTGTCGTCGACGATCTTCCTCGCCAAGATGCTCGCCGAGGACATCGAGAACGTGCGCGTCGGGCCCATCGAGGCGGTGCGCGCGACCGGCGCCGGCTTCGGCCAGGTCGTCGTCTACGCGGTGGTGCCGCAGGTGCTCACGCGCTCGGTGGGCACCGCCATCTACCGCCTCGACGCGAACCTTCGCCACTCCACGATCGTGGGCATCGTGGGCGCGGGCGGCATCGGCCAGTCCCTGTCGGCCTCGTTCTCGCGCTACGACTACGATTTCGCCGCCGCGATCCTGCTCTCCATCATCGCGCTCGTGGCGCTGGGCGAGTGGTTCAGCGACTGGGTGCGCGGGAAGATGCGTTGACTGCCGGCGCGGCGAGCCGCCATCCCGACGTCTGGCGAAAGCACTCGCCGCGCGAGACCGTGATCCGGTGGCTGTGGGTGGCGGCGGTCGCATTCGCGGCCGCGTGGTCGGTGTCGGCGCTCGACATCGAGTGGATCTTCTTCCGGGACGCCCACGTCCAGGCGGCGGACCTCGCGCAGCGCATGTGGCCGCCCCGGTGGTCCTACCTGCCGACGATCGTGGCGCCGCTCGTCGAGACGATCCACATCGCCACGCTGGGCACGGCGATCGCCGTGGTGTTCTCCGTTCCGCTCGCCTTCCTCGCCGCGCGCAACACCACGGCCAACGGCTTCACCTGGGCCATCGGCCGCGGGCTCCTCGTGGCCTCGCGATCGGTGAACACGGTCATCTGGGGGCTGCTCTTCGTGGCGATCTTCGGCCCGGGCCCGGTCGCCGGGATCGCCGCCGTGGCCGCGCGCTCCGTGGGCTTTCTCGCCAAGCTCGTGGCCGAGGCGATCGAGGAGGCCGAGCGCGGGCCGATCGAGGCGATCGAGGCCACGGGCGCCAGCACGGCGCAGGTCTACCTGATCGGGATCCTCCCCCAGGTGATGCCGGTGCTGATCGGCACCACCGTCTACCGCTGGGACATCAACGTGCGCGAGTCGAGCGTGCTGGGCTTCGTCGGCGCGGGCGGCATCGGACTGCACCTCTACGCCTCGATCAACCAGTTCGCCTGGCAGCAGGTGCTCGTCGTGCTGCTCGCGATCCTCGCGGTGGTCATCGCGAGCGAGGCCGTGTCGGCGTGGATCCGTGGGCGCATCTCCTGAGCCGGGCACCGTCGCGCTCCCGGGCGTGGCGGCGCTCGCCGGGCGCTTCGACGGCTTCATCGTCGACCAGTGGGGCGTGCTGCACGACGGCGCCCGTCCCTATGCGGGCGCTCGCGAGTGCCTGGAGCGCCTTCGCGAGGCGGGCAAGCACGTCGTCGTGCTCTCCAACTCGGGACGGCGGGAAGACGCGAACGTGAGGCTGATGGAGGAGATGGGCTTTCCCGCCCGCCTCTTCGATCGCCTGGTGTCCGCGGGCGAGGACGCGCGCGAGGCGATCGTCGCGAAGGCGACGCCCTTTCACGCGAGGCTCGGGCCGCGCTGCTACGCATTCACTCGCGCGGGCGACCGCTCGATCCTGGAGGGGATCGGCCTTCGCTTCGCGGGATCGGTGGCGCAGGCCGACTTCCTTGCCGCGATCGGCATCGACTCGCCGGAACGCAGCCTCGCGGACTACGAGGCGGAACTTCGCGAAGCGCGCGCGCGGGGCCTGCCGATGATCTGCGCCAATCCCGACATCTCGCGATTTTCCGGCGGCCGCCTGGTCGATGCGACCGGGGTGCTCGCGCGCCGCTACGAGGCGCTGGGCGGGGAGGTCTTCCACCACGGCAAGCCGTGGCCGGCGATCTACGCCTCGTGTCTCGCCGCGCTCGCGGATTGCGCCCCGGGGCGCGTGGTCGCGGTGGGCGATTCCATCGAGCACGACATCCTCGGCGCGTCACGGGCGGGACTTCCGGGCGCCTTCATCGCGGGCGGCATCCACGCGGAGGAACTCGGCGCGGCGAGGGGCGGGCCCGATGCGGCGACGTGGGACGAATTCGCGCGTCGATGCGTCGCGCGGCCCGACTACCGGCTGCCTGCGTTCACCTGGTGAGGCCCGGCAAGGACACAGCGCCGGCCGGCGTGGCCGCCCGCGCGAGGTGCTGCTTCACGCGCTCGGCGAGCCGTTTCACCCGGGGGTCGAGGATGCCGTGGGATTCGAGCGTGGCCTGGGTCTGGAAGAGGTACTCGGCGCTGGAGCCGTATTTCCCGCGCGCGGTGGCGATCGCCTGGACCATGGCTTCCAGGGGAAGCTTTCCGGCGTAGCCCGAGCACGCGCGGTTCACGATGAAGGTGAGCACGGGCAGGCGCTCGGCCCCGGCATGGCAGTCGAGCCAGCGCGGGTGGTAGGAGCCCAGGGACATCTCGCGCCGCCAGAGCTCGCGCAATTCGTCCCGCGAAGTCGAGCCGGTGAGCCGGTACGCGAGCCCGCGGCAGCTTCCCCCGCGCTCGAGCGTGAGCACGAGCCCGGGGCGCTCCGGCGTGCCGCGGTTGATGCGCGACCAGAGGCAGAAGTTGCGATGGAAGCCGTAGATCGTGCCGACCCGCTTGGCGACGAAGGCGAGCCCCGGGTTCCACATGAGCGAGCCGTAGCCGAAGATCCACAGGGGAGCGCGCGCGTCCCGGCCCGCCAGCACCGTGTCGAGGGATCGATCCAGGGACTCCGCCGACAGCCTCTCGGCTTCGAGCCTCGCGGGGTCGTGGCAACCGGGGGAACTGCGCATGCCTAGGGCGACAGGCGCGTGATCTTCCAGCCGTCGTCCGACTTCGCGTAGGCGATGCGATCGTGAAGGCGGCTCTGGCGCCCCTGCCAGAACTCGAGCCACGCGGGGATCACGCGGTAGCCGCCCCAGTGCGGCGGCCGCGGCGGGCGGTCGCCGTACTGCACCTCGGCGGCCTTCACGCGGGCCTCCAGCCACGCGCGGCTCTCGATCGTCGCGCTCTGCGTGCTGGCCCAGGCGCCGATCCGCGAGCCGAGGGGGCGGCTCGCGAAGTATTCGTCGGCCTCGGCGGCGCTCACCTTCTCGACGGCGCCCTCGATGCGCACCTGGCGCTCGAGCTCCTTCCAGAAGAAGGTGAGCGCGGCCAGCGGGCGCGAGGCGAGCTCCGCGCCCTTGCGGCTCTCGAAATTGGTGTAGAAGACGAAGCCGCGCTCGTCGAGGGCCTTGAGCAGCATGATGCGCGCCGACGGACGTCCGGGGGCGTCCACCGTGGCGAGCGTCATCGCCGTGGGCTCGGGCACCTGCGCCTCGATCGCCTCCGCGAGCCAAGCGTGGAACTGCTTGAAGGGGTCGGCATCGACGTCGGTTTCGTCGAGCCGCCGGAGAGCGTAGTCGTTGCGAAGGTCGGCGATTTTCATGGCGGTCTCGAAGGCAGAAGGCGAACGGAATCCATCGGAACTGTCGCCATTATCGCGGAAATTGCCTTGCCCCCGGTCGCGCGCTTCGCGGGTTGTCGGACGGCTCCGCGCTCCCGGCGGGAGGCGGGGCCAGGAAGGCCGCCTCGAAGTTCCCGGCCGGCACCGGCTTGCTGAACAGGAAGCCCTGCATTTCGTCGCAGTTCACCAACCGGAGCAGGCGGGATTGCTCCTCGGTCTCCACGCCCTCGGCCACCACGTTCAACTTGAGCGAGTGCGCGAGATTCACGATGGTGGAGACGAGCGATAGCCCTTCCGGCCCGGCCGTCATGTCGACGACGAACGAACGGTCGATCTTCAGCGTGTCCACCGGGAGCCTCGCGAGGTAGCTGAGCGAGGAGAAGCCGGTGCCGAAGTCGTCGATGGCGACGGTCACGCCGAGGGCGCGAATGGCCTCCAGGGTCGCGATACTGTGCTTCACGTCCGCCATGATCAGGCTTTCGGTGATCTCCAGCTCCAGTCCGACCGCCGCCAGGTCGGCGCCGCCGATCGCCTGCTCGATCTCGGCCACGAAGCCGCGGTTGCGCAGCTGGAGCGGCGACACGTTCACCGCGACGCGCACGGCGGTGAGGCCCGCGGCGCGCCAGCGCCGGTAGTCGTCGAGCGCCTGGCCCAGGGCCCAGTGCCCGACATCGTTGATGAGGCCGGTCTCCTCCAGGATCGGGATGAACCGGCCCGGCGGCACCAGGCCCGTTCGCGGATCGTTCCACCGGATCAGCGCCTCCACGCCGGTGAGCTTTCCGCTCGAGAAGCTCACCTTGGGCTGGTAGTGGAGCACGAACTCGCCCTTGTCCAGCGCCTGGCGCAGGTGGTTTTCCATGGCGAGCATGCCGGCCACCGCCTCGGTCGTCCCCTGCGCGTAGAAGAGGTATCGTTCGCCGCTTGCCTTGGACTTCTTCAGCGCCGTCTCGGCGCTCCGGAGCAGGGCTTCCGCGTCGCTGCCGTCATTGGGGAACTGCGCCACGCCGATCTTGACGGCGATCCGCAGCATGGCGTCCTCCACCGGAAACGAATGGCCCTGGAGCGCGCCCATCGTCTTCTCGACGAGCCGCGCCACGTCGCCTTCCAGGGCCATCCTCGGAAGCACCAGGGCGAACTGGTCCGACCCCAGCCGCGCGAGCTGGCTGGCGTCGCCCGCGTGGCGGGTCAGCCAGTCCACGAGCTGCTTCAGCAAGGCGTCGCCGGCCGCCCGGCCGAGACTGTCGTTGATGTTCCGGAACCGCTCCACGTCGATCACGAGCACGGCCAGCTGGCGGCCGGTGGCGGCCGCGCCGCGAACGTGCTGTGCCACGCGGTCGAGAAAGAGATTGCGGTTCGCGAGGCCGGTGAGCACATCGTAGTAGGCGAGGTAATCGAGACGCTCCTGCTTGTCGATGTGGTCGATCGCGAAGGCGACGTCGCCGGCCAGCTCCTTCAGCGCCCTCAACTCCTCCTCATGGAAGAACTCGGGCTCGCTTGCGTAGAGTGCGAAGATGCCCACCGCCTCTCCCGAGACCACCAGGGGGAAGAGCGCCAGGGAGCGGATGCCGGCCTCGGCGTACATCGCGCCGAGCACCAGCCTGGTGTCGTTCAGCGAATCGTTGGAGACGACGGGAGCCTTCCCCTCGATCGCCCGGGCGATCATGGAGCCCGACGATCCGTCGGCCGGGTACAGGCGATTCTCGATGGCGGCGACCAGCTTCTCGTCCACGCCGTCGGCGGCGGCCACCCTGACTTGTCGCGAGTGCGGGTCGACGAGGCCGATCAGGGCCATGTGGAACCCGCCCGCCTCGAGCGCGATGCGGCAGGCGTTCCGGTACAGTTCGCCGCGGTTGCCCACCCGCACGATCAGCGTGTTGATGGCGCTCAGCATGGCGTTCACGCGGTTCAGGTACGCGACCCGGGCTTCCGCGAACTTCCGGTCGGAGATGTCGTTCGCGGTTCCGCGATAACCCCGGAAGGTCCCCGAGTCGTCGAAGATCGGTTCGCCGCGGGCGCTGAAATGGCGCGTGCTGCCGTCATCGACGACGATCCTGTACTCGAAGTCGCTGAAGGGCTCGTGGGCCTCGAGCCTCGCCCGGTGCGCCGCCCATTCGCTCGCGCCAAGCTCGATGGGCAACTCCCAGCGGGTCTTGCCCAGGGTGTTGCTCACCGAGAAGCCGCCCTTGTTCACGACCTCGCCCGACATGAGCGTGAAGCGAAAGTCCGCGTCCTGCTCCCAGTACCAGTCGGACGAGAGCTCGGTCAGGGCGCGGAAGCGCGATTCGTTCTCGCGCAGCTCCTGCTCGGCGCGCTTGCGCTCGGTGATGTCGAGGGTGATGCCGAGCAGGTTCGGCGCCTCGCCTTGCGCGCGGTGCAGCGGGGCGGCATGGGTTTCGAGCCAGCGTCGCCTGCCCCGGGACCCGATGATCTCGTACTCCAGCGTGCCGCGCTCGCCGTTCATCACGCGCTTGTGCAGGGCGGCGAAAGGCGCGCGATACTCGGGTGCGATGTAGTCGAGCAGGGGCCGCGACTGCACTTCGGCGAGGGACCCGGCCTCCAGCATGGCCTGGCCGGCCGCATTCATCTCGAGCAGCAGGCCCTCCGGGCTCACCACCTTCACGCACGCGGGCCCCGTCTCGATGATGGCCCGCATGCGCTGCTCGCTCTTCATGATGTCGAGCTGGTACCGGCGGTGGGACGCGCGCGTTTGCGCCTCCTGCAGCTCGCGTTCGAGCGCGGGCGCAAGCCGCGCCAGGCTCTGCTTCATCACGTAGTCGCTGGCGCCGGCCTTCATCGCCGCCACGGCGATGTCCTCGCCGATGGTGGCGGAAACGAGGATGAAGGGGATGTCGAGCCCGGCGGCGCGGACAATCCGCAGCGCTTCGAGGCCGGTGAAGCCCGGCATGTTGAAATCGGAGAGGACCGCGTCCCATCGCTCCTCGGCCAGCGCGGCCTTCAGTTCGGAAGCGGTCTGCACGCGCCGGGAGGCGGGTGCGAACCCGCCGCGGCGCAGGGCGTGAAGCTCGAGCGTCGCGTCGTCTTCGGAGTCCTCGACGATCAGGACCTTGACCGGCTTGCTCACCTGGAGCCCGACCCCGGCGGCGACCGGCTGAGCATCATCCGGAAGAAGCCGATCACCCGTGCTTCGTCCACGAACTCGACGAAATCGCATTGGGCAGCGCGAGGCCCAGCGTCTCGACGACGGGCGCGGGCGCGGGAGACCAGAGCGCCATGGCCAGGTAAACGAGACCGAGGAAGGACATGACCATCGTGACGATGGCACTTGCCCGAACCAGCCTGCTGCGGGTGCGCGTCACTGTCGGCCTCCATTCGCATTTGGGACGGATTGCCGAACGTCACGGCTACGAACCCGTGCTTTAACAGTCGTTCGCATTTGGAAGCAGACAACAATATACCTTATCGAGATCAAGCCATTGCGATGCCTTGACGGTCGGTCCCGCGGCGCCGATCGTGGCCTGCGACGGAAATGGGGCGCAGGCTGGCCGGGTCGCTCGAGGACAGCGCGCGAACTCGCGACAGGCACCGCCGGCTCGATGAGCATCCCGGGCGGTGGCGGACCGAGGGACCAGGTCAGGGAAAACCGGGATCGTCCCGGCCCAGCACGATCACGTAGCCGGGCCCGGCGGAGAGATCTGGCCACTGGAAGGGCGCGTGCGGAAACGCGCGCTCGAGGGCCCTGCGGTTGTGGCCTATTTCCACCACGAGCAGCCCGCCGGGATTCAGGTGTTGCCTCGCTTGCGCGAGGATCGCCCGGGTATGCGCGAGTCCGTCGGCTCCACTCGCGAGCGCCATCTCCGGTTCCCGCCGGTATTCCTCGGGCAGGCGCCGCATCGCGGCGGCCTTCACGTACGGCGGGTTGGAGACGATCAGGTCGTAGGTGCGTCCCGCGAGCGCCGCGAAGAGGTCGGACCGGACGAGGCGAACGCGCCCGCCCATCCCGTAGGCCGCGACGTTCTTCCTTGCCACCGACAGCGCCCGGGGAGAAAGCTCGGCGGCATCGACCGACGCCTTCGGGAAGGCGAGGGCGGCCACGATCGCGAGGCAGCCCGAACCCGTGCACAGGTCGAGCACGGACCCCACGCGCGCCGGCTTCGCGATCCACGGCACGAGCCGCGCGCGGAGCAGTTCCGCGATGAAGGAGCGCGGCACGATCACGTTCTCGTCCACGTGGAAGCGGTGCGGCCCGAGCCACGCCTCCTTCAGGAGGTAGGCGGCGGGCTTTCGCGTGCGGATCCGCTTCGCCACCAGGGCATTGGCGAGCTTCGCGTGGGCGTCGTCGACGGCGAGGTCGAGGTGGGGCCCCAGTTCGCTCACCGGCAGGCCCAGGGAATGCAGCACCAGCCACGCGGCCTCGTCGATCGCGTTGGTCGTGCCGTGGCCGAAGGAGACGCCGGCGCGCTCGAGGCGGTCCGCGGCGTCGAGCACGAGGCTCCTCACGCTCAAGCCCTTGCCGGGAACGGTTCGCGCCACCGCGGGCTACTTCACGCCCAGGAGATCCTCGCAGGCGAGGCGATAGATCTCGGCAAGCGGCTCCATCTCGGCGATCGCGACGGATTCGTTCACCTGGTGGATCGAGCGGTTCACGGGCCCGAACTCGACCACCTCCGGGCAGATCTCGGCGATGAAGCGACCGTCTGAGGTGCCGCCCGTCGTGGAGATCTCCGGCGCCGCTCCCGATACCTGTTTCACCACGCGCGCGAGCGTCTCCACGAGGCGGCCCCGCGATGTGAGGAAGGGCCGTCCGCCGAGAATCCACTCGATCCGGTAATCGAGGCCGTGGCGGTCGAGGGCGGCATGCACGCGCGCCTTGAGGCCGTCCACGGTGCTCGCCGTCGAGAAGCGGAAGTTGAAATCGAGCCTGGCCTCCCCGGGAATGATGTTCATCGCGCCCGTGCCGGCGTGGAGGTTGGACACCTGCCACGTGGTCGGCGGGAAATGCTCGTTGCCCTCGTCCCAGGCGGTCGCGGCGAGTTCCGCAATGACCGGGGCGAGGCCGTGGACCGGGTTCCTCGCGAGATGCGGGTAGGCCACGTGCCCCTGGATGCCCTTCACGACGAGCCGGCCGGTGAGCGTGCCGCGCCTTCCGTTCTTGATCGTGTCGCCGAAGCGCTCGGCCGAGGTGGGTTCGCCGACGATGCAGTAGTCGATCCGCAGGCCTCTCGCCTTCAGCGCCTCGACCACGCGCACCGTGCCGTCCACCGACGGACCTTCCTCGTCGGACGTGAGCAGCAGCGCGAGGGACCCGGGGTGCGCGGGATGCGCGGCCACGAGCCGCTCGGCCGCGACCACGAAGGCCGCGATCGAGGTCTTCATGTCGGCGGCGCCGCGCGCGTGGAGCCGGCCGTCCTTCACCGTGGGGACGAAGGGATCGGTGTGCCACTCGCCGAGCGGGCCGGGCGGCACGACGTCCGTGTGGCCCGCGAACACCACCAGCGGCGCCCCCGTCCCGCGCCGCAGCCAGACGTTGCTCACTTCGCCGCAGCGGAAAGCCTCGGCGACGAAGCCCAGCGGGGCCAGGCGGTCGACGATCAACTGCTGGCAGCCCTCGTCGGCGGGCGTGACCGATGGCCGCGCGAGAAGCGCCCGCGCGAGGTCGAGCGTCTCGGTGCTCATCTCGCCCCGGTCATGTTCGCGCCGCCGCGGCGGGCGACCGTCGGCCCGGCCTGCTGCACGATCCTGCGGTGCAGTTCAGGCTTCGCGCCGAGGAAGAAGAAGACCTGCGCGCACAGGAAGAGCGGTCCGGCGAGGCGTTGCGCCGCATCGACCCTGAAGGCGGGCGTGAACCCCTCGAGACGGTGCCCCCAGGCCTGGAGGGCCCAGCCGGCGGCGAAGAGGGCGACCGCGCCGGCGAGGGTGGCAGGGGCGGGGGCGCGCGCGACGACCTCGCTCGCGAGGGCGCACATCAGGAAAAGCGCGGTCGCGATGAAGGCGCCGAAGGCGGGGTCGAGCTTCACGTAGTACGCGCTGGCGCCGACCGAGGCGATCGCGGCGAGGGTGACGGTCACGCCGCCCGCCGGGAAGTCCACCAGGGCAAGGGCCAGCACGATCGAGAAGACGGCGAGCGGGATGCCGAGGAAATGGGTCGCGATGTTGCGCCGGTCGCGGTGGCAGGCCGCGTACTGCACGAGGGTTTCCTCGAGCGTTCTCATCATTTCCGATTCAGGAGCGTTTCGCGTAAGCGCATTTTATCGCACGGCCCGGCCGGCGCCGCCGCCGCGAGGCGCCGGAAGCCGGCAGTGGCCGGAAAGGACGCGCGGACGCCTAGGAGAAACGCGGTTCCGAGGGTTCCTCTGAAATCTTGAATTCGCTGAACGACGGGCCGCCCGGGCCCTTGCCCAGCCCCGGCGCCGGGTTCTTCGCCCGCTCCGCCATCGCCGGCATGATCCCGGAGTTGCCGAGCAGCAGGCCCAGGTTCGTCGCCGAGTCGGCGTTGGCGAGCGCATCGTCCGTGGAGATCCTGCCCTGGCGCACGAGCCGGAAGAGATCCTGCTCGAAGGTCTGCGAGCCGGGCGACATGCTCTTTTCCATCATCTCCTTCACCTCGCCCACCTCGCCCTTCTCGATCGCTTCCTGGACGTTGCGGGTATTCAGGAGCACTTCGACCGCCGGGGTGCGCTTGCCGTCGACCGTTCGCACCAGGCGTTGGGAGACGATGGCCTTCAACGACACCGCGAGATCCTGCAGCAGCATGGGGCGCACTTCCAGCGGGAAGAAGCTGATCACGCGGTTCATCGCCTGGTAGGAGTTGTTGGCGTGCAGGGTGGCGAGGCAGAGGTGCCCGGAGAGCGCGTAGGTGAGCGCCATGCGCATCGTCTCCTGGTCGCGGATCTCGCCGATCAGGATGCAGTCGGGCGCCTGGCGCATGGCGTTTCGCAGCGCGTCGTGGAAGGCGTGCGTGTCGTTGCCGACCTCGCGCTGGTTGAACACGCACTTCTTCGGCGTGAACACGTACTCGACCGGGTCCTCGATGGTGAGGATGTGGTTGGCGACCATCTGGTTCCTGAAGTCGAGCATCGAGGCGAGGGTGGTGGACTTGCCCGAGCCCGTGGCGCCCACCACGAGGACCAGGCCGCGCTTTTCCATCACGAGCTGCAGCAGCACCGGGGGCAGGTTCAGGTCCTCGAGCTTGGGAATCTCGGAGGTGATGAAGCGGATCACGCAGGCGATCGAGCCCTTCTGCCAGAACACGTTCACGCGGAAGTTGCCCAGCCCCGGCATGGGCTTGGAGAGGTTCAGCTCCAGGTCCTTCTCGAGGGTGGCGATATGCGCGGGCGTGAGCATCTCGTAGATCACCTTCTTCGTCTGCTCGGCGTCCATCACCTGGGGGTTCACCGGCATCATGACGCCCTGGATCTTGATCATGATCGGGGAGCCGGCGGAGAAGAAGATGTCCGAGGCCTTCTTCTCGGCCATGAGCTGCAGGAGTTTCTCGATGAACATGGACGTCTCCGGTTTCCGGGAGGTCTGTCGGGAGGGCGACTCGCCCCCGGCGGCTCGCGCGCGGCGCCCTAGTCGCCCCGCAGCAATTCGTTGATGCCCGTTTTCGCGCGCGTCTTCGCGTCGACCTGCTTGATGATCACGGCGCAGTAGAGACTATACCGGCCGTCATGGCCGGGCAAGTTGCCGGACACGACCACGGATCCCGGCGGGATCCTCCCGTAGGAAACCTCCCCCGTGGCCCGGATGTAGATCTTGGTCGATTGCCCGAGGTAGACGCCCATCGAGATCACGGAGCCTTCGCCGACGATCACGCCCTCGACGACTTCGCTTCGCGCGCCGATGAAGCAGTCGTCCTCGATGATCGTGGGGTTCGCCTGCACCGGCTCGAGCACGCCGCCGATGCCCACGCCGCCGGAGAGGTGCACGTTGCGGCCGATCTGCGCGCAGGAGCCCACCGTGGCCCAGGTGTCCACCATCGCGCCTTCGTCCACGTAGGCGCCGATGTTCACGTAGGAGGGCATCAGCACCACGTTCTTCGCGATGTGCGCGCCGTGGCGGACGGTGGCCGGCGGCACCACCCGGTAGCCGCCCGCGGCGAAGTCGGCCTGGGAGAAATTCGCGAACTTCGAATCGACCTTGTCGAAGTAGTGCGTGAAGCCGCCCTGCATGATCCCGTTGTCGCGCAGGCGAAAGGAGAGCAGCACCGCCTTCTTCAGCCACTGGTGCGTGAACCATTCGCCGCCTCGCTTCTCGGCCACGCGAAGGCGGCCCGCGTCCAGCTCGGCCAGGACGGCGTCCACCGCCTCGCGAACCTCGCGGGGCGCGGATTTCGGGGTGAGGCCGGCGCGGTCGTCGAAGGCCTGTTCGATCAGGGGTTCCAGCTTTTCCATGGTTCTCGGGGGGTGTCGATGGGGAAGTGCCCGTAAGGATGCCGCATCGCGGCCGCCGGGTCGACTGCGCCGCGCGCGCGCCGGCCTTCGGCCGGGCGGGTCGTGCGCCGTCGTGGCGCTACGCGCGCGACGAGGGGGCGGGTGCCCGGGACCGCGCGAAGTCGCGGATCCTGCGGCCGGCCTCGGCCGCTTCTTCCACCGTCGACACCAGGGCGATCCGGACATGGCCGCGGCCGGGGTTCGTCCCGTGAGCCTCGCGCGAGACGTAGCTTCCGGGAAGCACGGTGACGTTGGCGGCCGCGAAGAGCTCGCGCGCGAAGGCCTCGTCGTCGCCCGGGACGCCGGCCCAGTAGTAGAAGGCCGCCTCGGGACGGACGAGACGGAGCGCGGGATCGACCAGGTCGAAGAACGCGGCGAACTTCTCGCGGTAGAGGCGCCGGTTTTCCACGACGTGCGCCTCGTCGCTCCAGGCGGCGGCCGAGGCGAGCTGGACCGTCTCGGACATCGCCGAGCCGTGGTAGGTGCGGTAGAGCGCGAAAGCCTTCAGCACGCCCGCATCCCCCGCGGCGAAACCCGAGCGCAGTCCCGGCGCGTTCGAGCGCTTGGAGAGGGAACCCATCACCACGAGGCGCTCGAATCCCGTCCTTCCCAGTTGCCGCGCGGCGGCGAGCGCCCCCAGCGGCGGGGCGGACTCGTCGAAGTAGATCTCGCTGTAGCACTCGTCGGAGACGATGGTGAAGCCGTGCCGGTCCGCGCGCGAGAAGAGCAGTTCCCACTCCGCAAGCGGCATCACCCGGCCGGTGGGGTTGCCGGGCGAGCAGGCGTACAGCAGGCGCGTGCGCTTCCAGACGTGCTCGGGGACCGCGTGCCAGTCGGGAGCGAAGCCGTTGGCCGCCGTGGCGTTGGCGAAGAACGGCCGCGCCCCGCCGAGCAGGGCCGCGCCCTCGTAGATCTGGTAGAACGGATTGGGACACACGACGAGCGCATCGTGCTCGCCCGGATCGAGCAGCGTCTGGGCGATGGCGAAGAGCGCCTCGCGGCTGCCCTGGGTGGGGAGCACCTGGGTCTCGGCGTCGATCGCGGACAGCCCGTGCCGGCGCGCGAGCCAGGCGGCGATGGCGGAGCGCAACTCGGGGAGACCCCGGGTGAGCGGGTAGCGCGAGAGCCCGGCGAAGTTCTCCGCGAGCGCCCGGGTGAGAAGCCCGGGCGTGGGGTGGCGCGGCTCGCCGATGGAGAGGTTCACCGGTGCGAGCCCGGGCGGCGGCGTGACGCCGGCGAGCAGCGCGCGCAGTTTTTCGAAGGGGTAGGGCTTGAGAAGCTCGAGGCGCGGGTTCATCGGGCGATTATCGCCCGAAGAGCCGCCTGAACGGCAGGCGCAGCCACCACGAGAGGCCGCCGCGGCGCGCGATCTCCCCGTCGCGCTCCGCGATCGCGCGCGACTGCTCCGAGACCGTGCGCTCGGCCTGAGCGAGCCGGCTCTCCAGTTGCCCCGCCCACGCGAGCGCTTCGTCGCGCGACTTCATGGCCTCTTCGCGAGCGGCCGCCAGCTCGACCGCTTGTTTCGCGAGGGTTTCCAGCTGTCCCCCGGCCACGCCGAGATCGCCCATGACCTTCTCGTAGTCGCGGTGCGCCCAGTCGTCGCGGTCCGAGAGCACCGAGAGCATCGCCGGAAGCATGCCCAGCGTCGCGGCCGAGCGGCTCGCGGCGACGAGGAAATAGAGCGGCTCTGCGAGCGCGGGCGCGGCCTGGGCCGGCATGGCTTCCGACACTTCCACGAGGTGGCCGGTCTCGGCGCGCGGCTCCGGCGCGATCACCGAGAAGAAGCTGGGCCGCTGGCCGTGCCAGCGCAGGTACTTGAAGCGCCGGGAGACGAGCGCCTCCAATTCCTCGCGGTAGAGCTCCTTCACGTGGAATTCGTTCTCGAAGCCGCGCCGGTCGCTGTACTCGCGCTTGTTGGGGCAGGAGAGCAGCAGCAGCCCGTCGTGGGCGAGCACGCGGGCGATCTCGGCCACGAAGTCCTCCTGCTCCGCGATGTGCTCCACGGTCTCGAAGGAGACGAAGAGGTCCGCCGAGCCGTCCTCCAGCGGCAGCTTCGCGCAGGGCGCCTCGACGAAGGCGAGGTTCGCGATGCTCGCGTAGGCCGCGCGCGCGTGGGCGATCGCCGCCGGGGAGATGTCGGCGCCGGTGACGCTCGCCGCCGTCCTCGCGAGGAGCGCCGATCCGTAGCCCTCGCCGCAGGCCGCGTCCACCACGCGCTTGCCGGCGGCGAAGCGCGCCGCGAAATGGTATCGATGCCAGTGCTCGACCCAGATCTCGCCGCGCACGCCGGGGACGAAGCGCTCGCCGGTGAATTCCAGCGTGCCGCTCACCGGATCCACCCCCGCCGCCGCAGGCGTTCGACGACCGGCCGCCGCCACGCCGCCAGCCGCGAGAGGGTTCCCGACGAGCCCACGAAGCGGCGCACGTCCTCGCGCGTGACGAGCATCAGCGCCTGGGTGCGCGCGTAGCGCTCGGCCATCTCGGAAATCGCGCGCGGGCTCATCGTCACGCGCAGCGCATCCTGCCTCGCGCGGGCATCCTCGTAGGCGCGGTCGAGCAGCGCCTGGCGGTCCGCGGCGCCGCGCGTATCGGCGGGCACCCGGTACTTGGACGTGGTCTTCGGCACCAGCACGAAATCGTCCTCGAGGGTGTAGCGCGTCCACAGGTTCCAGTCTTCCAGCTGGTCCATGTCCTCGGCGAAGCCGCCGTGTCGCTCGAAGAGCGAGCGGTGGAAGAGCACCGCCTGGATCGGCAGGAAGTTGTGGTGCCAGAGCGTCAGGCGGTCGAAGGGCTGGCGGTGGACCGTGGCGTGCATCGTCTCATCGTACTCGGCGCGGTCGCGGTCGTGAACCTGCGTCTTCGTCTCCCACGCGTAGCCGTAGGCGCCCTTCGACGCGGCCGCGATCGCCGCGCCGAGCAGCACCTCCACGTGGTCGGCGAAGAAGACGTCGTCGTCGTCGAGGAAATTCATCCATTCGCCGGTGGCGAGCGCCAGCGCGCGGTTGCCGGCGCGGGCGCGGCCCGCCTTCCGGCCCATGGCCTCGTAGCGCAGGTCGAGGCGGCCGCGGAATTCATCGACGATCGCACGCGAATCGTCGGCGCCGTCCTCGACCACGATCACTTCGAGGTTCCCGTGGGTCTGGTTCGCGCAGGAGGCGAGGGCCTGGCGCAGCCACGCGGGGCGATTCACCGTCCGGATGAGGACCGAGACCTTGGGCGGTTCGGCTTCCGGCTGCTCGCGCCGCGAACGGAACGGGTGGAACGCGCCGTCGCGCCGCGTCTCGTAGCCCCACCCCGAGAATTGCGGGTGGAACTCCTTCGTGGCCGCGACGCGCGAGAAGAGGAAGTGGGGCGCGCGGGCGATGGCCTTCAGCCCGGCCACGGCGAGCCCGCGCCGGCGGCCCGGAAAGGATCGCGGCGTGAGGATCTCCGCGGCGAGCATGGTGAAGCCCTGGGCGATGCGCGCGAGGCTGCCGAACCGGAAACGCAGCCCCAGGTTGGTTCGCACGCCGCCGAACACCTGCAAGGGCTTCACTTCGGCCGCCACGCGATAGGTGCGGTGCACGATGGCGCACCCGGGCTGGTAGGTGAGGCGCCACCCCTTGGCGCGCAGGCGCCACGAGAGGTCCACGTCCTCGCCGTACATGAAGATGGCGTCGTCGAATCCGCCGGCCTGCTCGAAGGCCTCGCGGCGAAAGAGCGTCGCCGCGCCGCTCACCCAGGGGGAATCGAGCGTCGCCGGGTCGTAGGCCTTCGGGTGCTCGTACGGGATCTGGCGCATTTCCCAGGCCGCCACGCGCGCTTCGTCGGCGGCGGCGGTCGAGACCAGGCGCTCGAGCGCCCCGGGCTCGACGATGCAGTCCTGGTTCACGACCAGCAGCCAGGGCGAGTTCCCGCGCTTCGCGTTCGCGTTGTGGCCGCGGCCGAAGCCCACGTTGGTGGCGGAGCGCTGCACGTCGACCGTCGCGAAAGCGCCGCCGGCCAGTTGCGGCATGGCGGCGATGGCCGCCGCGGCGTCCGGCTCGGGGCTGTTGTCGCAGACGAGGAGATGCAGGCGAAGCGATGCGCAGGCCTCCGCGAGGCTCGCGAAGAGGGAGGCGAGGAGCTCGGGCTCGGGGCGGTAGGTGACGACGCTCAGGTCAACGTCGCGCATTGAAGGCGAGCTTGAGGAGCAGGCGCCTCAAGGGCGATGGCAGTCGTTCCAGCGCTTCCTGGTTCAGGCGCAGGAGGTCGGCTTCGCGGGCGAGCTCGTCTCGCGCCTCGGTGGCGTGGCGAAGCGCTTCCTGCACCGCGCGCACATCGGCTTCGAGCTTGCCGATCCAGCCGCGCGCCTCGGTCTCGAAGGCCTGCGCGCGCTGCTTCGTGTCCTCGAGCGCGGCGAGGGTCTGGGCGAGCTCGTCGCACAGCCGCACCAGTTCCACGCGGAACAGGCGGGCGTCGAGGTTCTTCGCCACGAGCGATTCGAGGCCCGCGTCGCCCGCCGTCTCCGGCGCGCCCGGATCGATGCCGAAGCGCGCGTAGAAGGCGTCGAGGGAGCGGGTCATGGCGGCGAGGGGCGGGATGCGCGCCGGGTCGGGTTGCGCGAGCCGCAATTGTACCCGCGCCCTATCGTCCTCCCGGTCGCCGCCCGCGAGCGCGCGGATCTCGCGGGCCACGAGCCCGGCGTCGAACGCTTCGGGAAGCAGCCATCCGCCGCCGTGCGCGGCGATCCGCTCGGCCAGTGCGCCGCGCGGGGCGGCAAGCACCGGCACGCCCGCCGCCCAGGCATCGGAGAGCGCGTAGCTGAAACTCTCGGGCACGGCGTTGGGCAGGAGCGCCAGGCTCGCGCCGTAGCCCGCCAGCAGTCCCGCGGCGTCGCCTTCGGCGAACGCGCCGTGGACGAAGAGCCGGCCGGGAATGCGCCAGCCCGGGTGCAGCTGCCGGTCGAGGTAGCCGATGACGACCAGCGCGATGTCGCTGCCTTCGAGGCGCGCGGCGATCTCCTCGACGAGTTCCGAGCCCTTGTGCGGGCCGAGGGCGCCCAGGAGCGCGACGACGCGGGCGGGCCGGTGAGCCGAGAATTGCGCGCGCGGCGCGACGGCGGCGAGCGGCGCGGCCGAATCGCTGCCGTTCGCGACGACCTCGACCGGAAGTCCCGGCACGTGCTTCATGGCGAGATCGGCGAGCCAGCGCGACGGGGCCAGGACGGCGCTCGAGGCGCGCAGCGCCGCGGAAGTCCCGGCGAGCCAGGCGGGGTCCGGGGAGAGGGGATCGGCGGCGGCGAAGGCTTCGGGATGCAGAAAGAGGATGTCGTGCAGGGTCGCGATCCGCGGCACGCCGAGGGTGCGGCAGGCCCAGTCGCTTCGCTCGCGCGGCGCCCGCGTGAGCTGGTGAAGGTGAACCAGTCCCACGCCCTTCGCGAGCAGCCACCGCGCGAGGGGGTCCGCGCGACCTGCCGTGGCGCCGTCGGCGAGCCGATGAAATCGCCCTTCGCGCGCGTCCTCGATCACGTCGACGCCGTCGCCCGCGTGCCAGACGAAGTGCGGCCTCGCGACGGTTCGCACGATGTCGCGCACGTGCCGGTCGACGCCGCCGCCGAAGAGGCTCGTCACGTGCAGGATCGCGGCTGCGCTCATCGGGAAAGGGGCGGTAGGAACGGTAGAATGATGCCCGAAAGTGCCGCGCATTCCCTCCCTTCCCGTCGTCGCCCTGCTCGTCGGCGCCTCCCTCTGGGGCGTCGTCTGGTATCCCTATCGGGTGCTCGACCACGCCGGGATGGATGGCGCGTGGTCGCTGGTCTTCACCTACGGCGTGGCGCTCGCCGTCGGCACCGTCCTGTTCTTCGGCCACTGGCGCGACGTGATGCGCGCGCCCTGGGCCTGCCTCCTGATGGGCCTCGCCATCGGCTGGAGCAACCTGGCCTACGTGATCGGCGTGCTCGAGGGCGAGGTGATGCGGGTCCTCCTGCTCTTCTATCTCGCGCCGCTGTGGACCGTGCCGCTCGCCCACGGGTTGCTGGGGGAGCGCCTGGACCTGCGCGGCGCCGCCGTGATGGCGATCGCGCTCTCGGGTGCGGCGGTGATGCTCTGGCATCCGGAGTTCGGCGCGCCCTGGCCCGCGTCCCGCGCCGACTGGCTGGGCGTGGGCGCGGGGTTTCTCTTCGCGCTGGGAAACGTGCTGGTGCGAAAGCTCGCCGACATCCGCGACACCACCAAGTCGCTGGCCATCTGGGCGGGCGTGGTGGTCGCGGCCGTGTTCTACCTGCCCGTCTCGCCCACGACGAGCGAGGCGGCCCTGCGCATCGCCGCGGCGACGTGGAGCCTGTGGGCGCCGGTGGGGATCGCGCTGCTCGCGATGAGCCTGGCGCTCCAGTACGGGCTGACGCGCGTGCCGGCCAACCGCGCGATCGTCGTGCTGCTGTTCGAGCTGGTGGTGGCCGCCGTGGCGTCCTATTACCTCGCCGGCGAGATCCTGCGCCTGCAGGACTGGATCGGCGGCTCGCTGATCGTGCTGGCGAGCCTCGCGAGCGGCTTGCGCAAGGACGGGTAGGCGCGTTCGCTAGTCTTCCCGGGGCGAGCCGAGGTCGATGCGCTCCGGCACCTTCCAGCCCTTGCGCCGGTAATCGGCTTCCACCGTGGTGTAGATGCCGCCGCGCACGTAGAACTCGGCGGTCAGGCGCAGGTAGCGCGGCCGCGCGGCGGCGACGAGATCGTCCAGGATCTCGTTCGTCACCGCCTCGTGGAACTTCCCCTCGTCGCGGAAGGACCAGACGTAGAGCTTGAGGCTCTTCAGCTCGATGCACCTCTCGTCGGGAACGTATTCGAGGTGCAGCGTGGCGAAGTCGGGCTGGCCCGTCTTCGGGCACAGGCAGGTGAATTCCGGGATCTCCATGCGGATCACGTAGTCGCGCCGCGCATTCGGGTTCGGAAAGGCCTCGAGCATCGAGGCGCGCTCACGCCGGCCCTTTCCCGCGACGAAGGCTCGCGTCCCCGGGGTCGCCGCTTCGGCGCGGCCGCGGAGGTTGGCGGCAAGGTTCTTTTTGCTCGGCTTTTTCGAAGGCATTGGGGCGGCGGGACGATCGCGGTAAAATCCGGATTGTACGCGAACCCCAAGCCCCACCGGCCGCCCGGCCTGGTGGGGTTTTATCATAAGAAACAATATCTTGCGACTCAACTCCGTCAAGCTCTCCGGCTTCAAGTCCTTCGTCGACCCGACCCAGATCGCCGTGCCCGGCCAATTGGTGGGCGTGGTCGGTCCCAACGGCTGCGGCAAGTCCAACGTGATCGACGCGGTGCGCTGGGTGCTCGGCGAATCGAGCGCCAAGCAATTGCGCGGCGAGCACATGCACGACGTGATCTTCAACGGCTCGGCCGACAGGAAGCCCGTGGGGCGCGCCTCGGTGGAGCTGGTCTTCGACAACAGCCTGGGCCGCGTGGGCGGCGCCTGGTCGCAGTACGCCGAGATCAGCGTGAAGCGCGTGCTCTCCCGCGACGGCGACTCGAGCTACTACATCAACGGCACCCATGTCCGCCGCCGCGACGTCCAGGACATCTTCCTCGGCACGGGCCTGGGCCCGCGCGCCTACTCGATCATCGAGCAGGGCATGATCTCGCGCGTGATCACCTCCAAGCCGGAAGAGCTTCGCGTCTTCCTGGAGGAGGCCGCGGGCGTGTCCAAGTACCGGGAGCGCCGCCGCGAGACCGAGCTTCGCCTCGAGGACACGCGCGAGAACCTGGACCGCGTGGGCGACATCCGTGCCGAGCTGGGCACGCAGCTCGAGCACCTCGCGCAGCAGGCGGAGGTAGCGGCGCGCTACCAGGACCTGCAATCCCAGCTCGCGCTGAACCACAACCTCCTCGCCTTCACCCGCCTTCGCGAGGCGGAGCAGGCGAAGAGCCGGCACGCAAACGAGATCCAGAAGGTGCAGGTGAGCCTGGAAGCCGAGACCGCGAAGCTGCGCGATGCCGAGCGCGCGCTCGAGGAGCTGCGCAGCCGCCACTACGAGGAGACCGATCACCTCTCGTCGCTGCAGGGCGCGCTCTACGCCGCGAACGGCGAGGTGCAGTCCCTCGAGCAGGAGATCGCCTTCCTCGGGGAGAACCGGCGCCGCATGGGCGCGCAGCTCGAAGGGCTCGCCGCCGAGATCGCGGAAGTCGAGCGGCGCGTCGCCGAGGCGCAGTCCGACCGCGGCCGCTGGGAGGGCGAGATCGAGAGCGCGCTCGCCGCCATCGTGGAGCGCGAGGCGCAGTTCGAGCGCGCGAAGACGCAGCTGCCGGCGGCCGAGTCCGCCCAGCAGAAGGCGGCCGGCGACGTTCGCGCGGCCGAGTCCGAGATGTCCGTGGCCGAGCAGGCGCAGGGCGTGGAGGAGACGCGGGAATCCCACGCGCTGAAGATCCTCGCGCAGCTCGAGGCCCGGAAGAGCCGCCTCAAGCAGGAGAACATGGCGCTCGTCTTCCCCGAACCCGAGAAGCTCGCCGCGCTCGCGGCGCAGCGCGAGACGCTGGGCGCCGCGCTCGCCTCGCTCGAGGAGGAGCAGCGCGCGCTCGAGGCGAAGCTGCCCGCCCTCGAGGAGGAGCGCCGGCTGTCCCAGGAGGCATTGCAGGAGCGCACCCGGGAGCTGGCGCAGATCGAGGCCGCGCTCGCGGCGCTCGAGGCGCAGCAGGCGAAGCTCGACAACAATTCGCGCCTGGCCGACTGGACCAGGACCCACGCGCTGGACCGCGCCGAGCGGCTCTGGCAGGCGATCCGCGTGGAGGCGGGCTGGGATGACGCGGTGGAGGCGGCCCTGGGCGTGCGCCTTAACGCCGCGCGATTGTCCGACGAGGGCGGGCTCGCGGGATTGCTTCGCGACGCGCCGCCGGGCAACTTCGCGGTGTTCGTCGAGCGCGGCGCGCCGGAGGCGGCCGCGGCGCCGTCCCACCTCGCGCCGCTCGCCTCGATCGTGTCGAGCGCGCGGCCGGGCGTGGCGACCTATCTGCGTGACGCGCTCGCCGGCGTCTTCATCCTGCCCGAGGGCGAGGACGGCCTCGCGCTCGCGCGCGTGCTGCCGCCCGGCGGGCTCCTCGTGTCGAAGGCCGGTCATCTCTTCAGCCGCCAGGGCGTGGTCTTCCACGGCCCCCAGTCGGAACTCCACGGCGTGCTCCAGCGCCAGCGCGAGATCGAGAGCCTCCAGGCGAGGAAGCCCGGCGCGGTCGCCTCGCGCGCGGCCGTGGAGGAGCGGGTTCGCGAGCTCGAGCGCACGTTGAAGCAGTCGGGCGACGAGGGCCGGCGCCTGCGCGACGAGCTGTCCCGGTCGCGCCAGGCGGGCCACGACCTCGAGGTCGAGCACGTGAAGCTCTCGCAGAGCACCGAGCAGGCGACGATGCGCCGCGAGGCGATCCGGGCGGAGCTCGCCGACATCGAGCGCGAGGAGGAAAAGGAGCGCCTCGAGATGCAGGAGGCGCAGCACGCCCTCCAGGCGGGCTCGCAGAAGATCGAGGAAGTGGTCCAGCGGCTGCAGGCTCTCGAGGCCTCGGCCCGCGAAGCCGGGGAGGCGCAGGGCGCGGCCCGTGCCGCGATCGCCGCCGCCGAGCGATCGGTGCAGGAGGCGCGGTTCCACGAGCGAAGCTGCCGCGAGAAGGTCGAGTCCCAGGGCCTGCTCGCCGTCTCGCTGGGCGAGCGGATGGCGGCACTCGCGGGCAACCGCGAAAGCGTGGCCGCGGAACTGGGCAAGCTCGAGGAGGGCACGGTGCGAAGCCGCCTCCAGGAAGCGCTCGCCGAGAAGGCCCTGCGCGAGCGCGCGCTGGGCGAGGCGCGGGCCGGGCTCGAGCACCTCACCGAGGAGCTGCGCTCGCTCGAGGAAGGACGCCTCACGGCCGAGCAGACCCTGGCGCCGCTTCGCGAGCGCATCACCGAGCTGCGCATCCGGGAGCAGGAAGCTGCCACCCACGCCGAGCAGTACGCGCAGCAGATCCAGGAGGCCGGCGCCACGCGCGAGGAACTCGCCGAGAAGCTGGAAAAGCGCGTTCGTTCCTCGGGCATGCAGGCCGAGATCGCGCGCCTCGCCGAGGAGATCGCGGCGCTGGGCGCGGTCAACCTCGCCGCGCTCTCGGAACTCACCACGGCCCGCGACCGCAAGAACTTCCTCGACGCGCAGGCCGCCGACCTCGCGCAGGCGGTGGAGACGCTCGAGGCCGCGATCAAGCGGATCGACCGCGAGACCCGGGAGCTCCTCCAGGGGACCTTCGAGGCGGTCAACCGCAA
>Ga0154020_10001355_pt1 | contig 30335 bp, 14 predicted proteins | sample Klosneuvirus_201_FD_109709 | JGI IMG/M metagenome (GOLD analysis project Ga0154020, IMG submission 109709) | Active sludge microbial communities from wastewater, Klosterneuburg, Austria - Klosneuvirus_20160825_MG | ecosystem: Engineered > WWTP > Aerobic digester > Activated sludge | place...
AACGCCGGTATCCTCAAGTAAAAAGGGACGTTTATCGAAATATGTCGTTTTATAATGAGTAATCTTATCTAATTCCATGGTTTCAAATGTATTAATAAAAATCAACATATATGTTGATTTTTATTAATACATTTGAAACCATGAAAAATGAGAATTTGGATTATTTATTGGGAAAAGGGTTCAAACACTATTGTTTGGAGTGTGGAGATGAGTTTTATGGGAGACTAAACCAACTTTATCATCCAAAATGTAAAGAAGTCCACAATAACCGGATTGCTCGATCGAGGAATAGAAGGGCTAACCTTGTACTTAAACCTCTAATGTTAAATGACTCAATTCTTGAAGATCTGTATGAAGTTTCAAAAAAAAGAAATGGGATTTGCCTAGATGATCTAAAAAGCACAGATTTCCGTCCTGAGAGGTTCTCCGAAATAATAGTATCCCAAAAAGGAATACAGTACTTTGCTTGTTGCCTTTATGCATGGACCAACGAAGTGGAGAATAATAGAATTCATATTGAAAAGAAATTACTATTAAGAACAAGAAAATGAAATCATACAATCCACTTGAGTCCGGGTTCTCAGAAAAAAATGTGCCGGACAATTCGCATTTTATAATTATATGTCTAGTTACCATTTCGGCAGCCATGATTAGTTTATATTTATATCACCAACTTTCGGAAAAAATCAAAAAAGACTGATACAGAGTTAAGCATATTTACTAATTACTTTTTAGAACTTTTGGTCGAGGAAGGTTTTGCCCCTCTATTTTTTATTACCCTCTTTATTTTTTCGAATCTCAAAATTCACGATTAATTCTTGTTTCCCTTTCCAAGTGTCCAGATTTTATAGCTACGCTTCTCGCAACATGATTTTGAAGCCTTCCAATATAGTTTTACGGAAAATTCTAAATTTTCGGAATTTGCTTTTTTTATTTTTCTTTTTTTTCTTTTTTTTCTTTTTTTACGGCATTTGTTTTTTTGCGATATTATTTTTATTAGGTAAAGTTCTAATTTGAAATCAATCCGCATTAATCCGAATTAATGTGTTTTGGCTAGAAAAAAATCAAATATTTTATATTTGCGGAAAAGCATTTCAAAATTCAAGTTTTCGGGATTTACTTTTTTTACTTGATGGGTTTATTGATTTATTTGCAAATTATCGGAGAAGGCTTCTTGATTAATCAATTCAATAATTCACTAAACACACTAAAAAACCTTATTTACGGAAATTGCGCAATTTCCGTAAATGGCATTTTCGGTTTTATTTTTGTGAATTCGGCGTATTGAATTTCGTAAATTTTCCGGGAATCCGCTTTTCCTCCAAGAACATTGTTCTTTAATCTAAGTTTAAGAAGTATTTGATTGATGGAAATAGGATATTTATTAATTGGGAATTTACATACAAAAATTGATCAACACATTGCAGCTATTTTAAGGAGAAGTTAATTGATTTTATTACAAATCTTTAAAATCGAGTAATATTATTTTATACTTGTCTGAATTGAAGTAATGTGCCAAATGTATCCGCAAATTGGCATCACTTTAGCGGTAAGATAGATTCAAACAATTGCCATCTATACTTATTATTAAAGTGCCGGTATTGTGATTGGTGAAGTAGTGATCACTTTATCATTTGGTTCATCTTAACCAGGCTGTTTTAAATTTCTGACCTCATTTATTTTATCAACAAAGTGGAAGTTATTAATTTATTATGCTATTATTGTCAAAATAGTTTTTTATGCGTGCAAGAAATATCCTGTTCTCGATTCTATTTGCTTTTTTTCAATTGGCGGGAGCTTTGTTTGCAAAGGATCGCTCCGAAGTGATAAATGTAACAGATTCAATTCAGTACTTGAAGATTCATGTGGTGAATGATGTACAAAAAGTGAAACCATGTATTGACAAAGATTATTATTGGTATTATTCAAATCAAATTAATTGTACACGAGGTGGATTTAGCGGGCGATTGTTAGATGGTGATTATTTGTCCTTCTATTTCAATAGCGAATTAAAGGAAAGTGGTAAGTTTTGTATCGGATTAAAGGATGGAATATGGAAAAGTTGGTTTGAAGGAGGGAAGTTGAAGGAGATTACGGATTTTGATAATGGTTATAAAGACGGAGAGTCTATTAGGTTCTCTATTTCCGGCGATACAATTTTTCATGGGTATTATAAAAAGAATAAATTAAATGGAAAAGCTTTATTTCTTGTGAATGGTGAGATGGTGATACGAAAATTTAAAAAAGGATTAGAGGTAATTCCAAAATCTGTTGCTAAGAAAGAAGCAAAGCAACAGGTAAAGGAAGAAAGCAAACCTGAGAAAAAGGAAGATGACAAACCGGATAAGAAAAAAGATCAAAAGATGGAGACCACTAAGAGTAAGGCTTCTAAATCTAAGAATGCAAAAAGTAAGTAAGAATATCATACGTGAGAACATAAGATGAAATTAACATCGAAGTTAAAAGCAAGTGCTTTAATCTATGCGGTTTTCGTCTCTATTTTCACTGCTCTTATTTCCGGTTATATAATTACAATAAGCTATTACGAACATTTGCTGATAGAACGCTTAGCTGAAAAAAGAAAGATTGAGAATATCCTTTCATCAGGTTTGAATATTGTTTCGAAAGAATCTGCTTTGCAGGAAAAAGATATTGAACTATTTGATTTCCCGTCAAAGGTTAAAATAGGATTAGAGCGTTGGGGCATTTACAGACTAGCCAAGGTTTCGTTTATACATAGAGAGAAAAAATTTTCAAAGGCAGCATTGCTCGGGAATTCATTTCCGCCGAGTCAGAGATTTAGTTTGTATTTACAGGATCGTTCGAAAGCATTAGGTGTCGGTGGCAAAGCTTATTTGAATGGGATTATTTTGCTTCCTGAAAGAGGATATACCAATTCATATATTCTTAACAGCAGATTAAATGATGTTCAAATAAAAGGAACGATCAACAAGAGTACAGAGAATTTGCCTGAACCGAATACAGCTTTGATTACGGAGTTTCGTAATTTTTTAAATTACTCTGCATCAACAGAACCCTCCATGCGTCGCTCAATGTCGGGATCAGATTCGTTGCGTGTTTCATTTTCAGAAAAAGTCGTGGTCGTAAATTCGGAAAGTGGAAACAACGTTGTTAGTGGGATTTACATAGGAAAAGTTGTTATTATTTCAACTTCGTCGTTAGTTGTATCTTCTTCATGTCAACTCGAAGATGTTGTATTGATAGCGCCATACATTAAGATCCAACAAGGTTTCAAGGGAAGTTTACAATGTATAGCGAGAGATTCAATTACTCTTGAAAACAATTGCGATTTACTTTATCCAAGTGCACTTGTATTATTCAATATGGAAACTGTAGAAGGAATTCGTAGAATTAATATTGGAGAGAACGACACAATACGCGGACAGATTATTGGTTTTTCAAAAGGAAGTGATTTGAGAAACCATTTAGAGATCAACGTTTCCGAAAGTGCTTATGTTTACGGCGAAATGTATTGTAGTGGCTGGCTGGATCTTCAAGGAACTGTAATCGGTTCGGTTGTAACATCGGATCTTTATTATAGCAGATCGGGGATTTTTCAGAATACAATGATAAATGGCAAAATTGATATACATTCACTTTCAAAAAACTATTTATCGTCGAACTGGATGAAAAATGGCCAACCAGCAATACTAAAAAATGAAGATTTTTAAAATCAAATATTGGGCATCAACATTGATTGAACTCATAGTTGCACAGACGATAATCATGATTGCATCAGTTTTGTTCGTTGTTTCAATTGTTTTTTCATTGAAATCATTTAACAATGATTTCTTTCTAAAGTCAGTGATGTCTGCTGATGAGGGAACAAATGAAATTGAAAATTCTTATGTAGGCAGCATCTTAAGGAAAGAAGTTGCAGTGAGTGAATATGGAAATGGGTTAGTACTTATTGAAACAGAATGGTATGGAAAAGGTGATGGAAAATTGATTTATAAAGAATCCCAAATCGAAAATGATGAGAATAAAAATTAGAGCCTTTACTCTCATTGAACTTCTAGTAGTTATGGTGATAATAGTTTTTCTCACGGTGATTGTGGGATCTGTGTTGTTGTTTGGATATAAAAGCCTACTTAGATTTCGGAGTGATTATAATAATGTAAGTTCTGTGACCTTGTTTTATGAAAATTTGTATGACGATTTCAAATCTGCAGACTATATTTATTTCAAGGAAGAGCAGTTAATCTTTATTAAGAAAAGTCTCAGTTTCTCATATGAATTTGAAGATGGAAATGCAAAAAAGCGAATTGGTGCATCAGAAGAATTTAGTCAACCTGAAATAATATTTCTTCCTGTCGTGATAAAAACGATAGAATATTGTGATGATAGTCAAGTAAATAAACTTGTAAGTTTTCTAAAGCTCGACGTTTCTTCAGATGCTAGAAAGTATCAATTTTGTTTCAAAAAAGTTTATGACTCAGAAGCGCTTGTCAATTGGGAACTATCTAATATGTCTGTAAAATGAATTATATAAAAGTTGAAAACAGGAAAACAAAAATTAATGTTATCAGCAAAACTTCGGATGGAAAGTCAGAAGGCTCAAGTCAAATTAGCATTTTACGTAAAAGAACAGTTCCAGACAAGTTTAAAGAAAGGTTTTACAATGAGATCCATGTACTTTATACTTCAGGGATAGATCTAAAAACTTGTTTTGAAATCATTATTCAGTCTGAATCAAAGAGTAGTGTTAAAAAAGTTATTGAAGATGTACTTGAAGGTGTAATAAAAGGAGGGTCGGTTTCAAAGTGCATGCTTGAAACTGGTAGATTTAGTCAGTACGAATGTTATAGTATGATGATTGGTGAAGAAAGCGGTAAATTGGGTGATGTGTTTTATGAACTTAGTCGATACTATACAGACAAAATAAAATTACGTCGTCAACTTATAAGTGCAATGACTTATCCTTCAATAATATTATTGACAGCCATTACTTCATTTATATTTATGTTGAATTTTGTTGTTCCTATGTTTGCGGATGTGTTCAAGCGGTTCAACGCAAAGTTGCCGGAAATAACTCAAAAAGTCATTTCGATTTCTGATTGGTTTTCGAATAATTTGATATGGATAATTCTGGGTTTTATTTCCTTTATTGCATTCACCTATTGGGCTAGAGATTTTAAACTTTACAAAAAGATAAAGTCTTCATTAGTTCTGCGTATTCCAATATTGGGAGGAATAATAAAAAAAATTTACTTAGCAAGATTCTGTCAGGCAATGTATTTATTGAATGTTTCGAAAGTGAATTTGGTCTCTAGTATTGAACTTGTAAAAAAAATGATCTCATTCTATCCTATAGAAGAATGTCTTGATGAAGTCTCGGATGAGATCTCTCAAGGTAAACCACTTTATATGGCTCTGAGCAAATTCAATTTTTTTGAAAGTCGTTTTATTTCGCTGGTTAAGATAGGAGAAGAAGTAAATGAACTAGATAAGATATTTATAAAGCTGAAATCATCCTACAGTGAAGAGGCTGAATACGAAACAAAGATGTTGAGTTCGTTTATTGAGCCGCTGATAATTATTTTTGTAGGAATTTTCGTAGGAGTCATTTTAGTCTCTATGTATTTGCCTATGTTTAAACTAGGAACAAATTTTTGAAAAAAAAACATTTGCGTTTTTTGTTTAATCATTTACAAATTATTCTCCACAATTATTTTTTATATTTTCAATATATGCTAGAATTGGATGCAATTGATTTGATTTATATATTAAATTATGAGAATTAAAAGCTGATTTCGGTTTTTTATTTTTTGTTTAAGCAATGTTGCCATTTACTTATGAACAATTTAAATTTTATTTGTTTAAAAGATTTCGCATAAAAAATTTGGATAACTCGCTACACTGCATCAGCTAAGGGAAGCAAGTAAACATGAAAATAAATTATAATTAAAGTTGTTAACAAAAATAAAAATACTCTTGACTTGAATTGAATTAAGAACCTACTTACGCTCAAATTAATTATTCATGAAGAAATTCTATTTAATATTAATTGTCTTGATCAATTTGTCTTTTCTTTCAAGTGGACAAACATTTAGCCCTGTAATTTCTACAGAAGTAATGACATCTGCAATTGCTGGCGATACTAGTAATTCGGGATTAGTTGATTTCTCAGACACTACGGTATTCAAAACGGAACTTATAGTTTCTCTATTCGATACATTAGGTATTTCTAAGGTTAATGTACTGCTTCGATCGGATCTAACGGGATCTGTACTCCTTCAAAAATATTTTACTTTCGACAATTTTGGTACGTTCAATGATGGTACTTCTTATAATAGAATCGGAACAGACATATTTCTTGAATTGGGTAATTATACAGGTATGTTAAAATATTATACTGAAGTTTCGGTCGAAAATACAAGTGGGCAGGTTTCTCCGGTTATGATCTTTAGTCGGTAATTAAATCTTAATAAAATGAAAAAAACAATTTTGTTATTATTTCAGAAGTATGTTATTTGTTTCTTAATACTTTTCATTATGCCGGGATTGGTAATGGCTACTAGCTATACTTGGACGGGAAGCACTTCAACTAACTGGGCGACATCAACAAATTGGAGTCCAAATGGCATTCCAGGAGCAACTGATAATGTAACGATAGTTACCGGTTCAAATCAAGTTTATCTTGATATGACAAGATCTGTTACCAACTATACAATGTCTTCAGGGACTTTTAATCTGCAAACTTATACTTTCAATGTAACAGGAACTTTTCAAAGTAATGTAGGCACAATTTCAAATGGTATATTAAATATTAGGAACTCGTCGTCTGCTATATTTGGAGGTGCAACAGCAATCAATACTATTACAAAGGTGTCTGCAAACTCAGTCCTTCTTTCCGGAGGAAAGTTCAGTGATTCGCTTTTCATTGTAAAAAAGGGAACTAGTAATGATAACGGTTATGGAGGGAATAAATTTAGCGGGTATTTATCCATAACGGATTCTTCTACCGGCAATCTTGTGCTAGCGTATGTATTACCTGATACTTGTCTTGGAAAAGTAGCACTTGTAAGTATTTCTACAGGGAGAATTTATCTGGCACATAATTCAACTGGTAATGTTTTTAACAATGATATTTATTTTAATAATGGAAACATTTATTGTAATTATTATGGAACAACCACTTTTAATTGCAACTTATATTTTTCCAATATTTCAGGAACAAATGTTTATTTTGGAACAGGAACTGGAACTTCAACTGTGAGTAACGGTCATTCACTATATATAAATGGGAGTTTTACATCAGGGCAACTAAATTTTCGTGGACTTTCTGTTCTAGATACTACGACTTCTATAAATCTTTCTTTAGGGACTACTGCTTTTGCATTATTTCAATCGGGTTCTAAATTTCATTGTCCAGTAACTGTAAGTGCTGGAATTATCAATGTTGCTGGATGTCGCTTCTTTCAAGATGCATCATTTACACAGACTGGTGCAAATAATACTGTAAGTAATGGAGGAAGCTATTTTGTCAAAAATGCGACTTTTAATAATAGTGGAACTGGCAATATAGCAGCCTCACTCAGTTACCCGGATACTTTTAATATGCCTGTAAGATATATTAGTTCGAGATCAATGTCAGTTAACTATGCAGTATTTAATGATTCAGTTTATTTTATTAGCAATAATACCACTACAGCTTCAGATCGTTTTTCGTTAGCGAGTTCAGGAAATTGCTATTTCAATGGAGTTGCAGTAATTGATAATACATATTCGGGATTCGCTGTAGGTGCTAGTGGCGGCTCTTCTGTTTTTAACAGTGGTTCGTCTTTGTACATTTCTCCTTCAAGTACAGGAACCATTACTTTTAAGAAAATATTATATGATTCGAACGTACCCGTAAATTTCAATGTTCCAAATGTTTACAAATTAGTCCTGGGGGCGAACAATAGGTTTGACAGCAAGTTTACTTTTTACGGAAAGAGTATTACAGTAGCAGGTTCGACGTTCAATGATACTACTTCAATCACACGGTACGGAAATAGTGGTGATACTTGGGAAGGAGGAAATGATTTTTATGGAGTTACCTCAATAAAAGATTCAAGTTCCAATAATCATAACTTTTATATGGCAACTACGGGGTCGGATCATTTTTATAGTGACCTTCATTTAAGTCAATACGGTACAAATGTGGTTATTTATCCGGCATACAATTTCTACACTTACGTGGATGGAAATCTAACTATAAGTTGTACCACCAATGGTGTACAATTTGGTGCTGTTGCTGGTACGCTTATGTTTGTAGGGTCAGCAAACTCCACAATAAATTTCACCTCAGGGACTCCTATAATAAAGAGGTTGACTATAGGGAAGACCGCTGGGAATTTGTTGCTAAGTTCTAAAGTGAATATAAGTACATCGCTGGTCCTTTCGCAGGGGAATATTATTTCCACGGCTACATATTACCTATGTATGCTTGATAATGCAACTGTAAGCTCTGCATCTGATAACAGTTTTGTAGATGGTCCGGTGAAGAAGATTGGGAATGATGCATTTGTTTTCCCTTTAGGAAATGACAGCATAGAGAAGTACTTGCCTTTGCACATTTCTGCGCCATCTTCAACTACAGAGGAATTTGTTGCAAGATATTATTATCATGGTACCCCTGATTCAACATCTCTTGATACGATAAAACTCAGCAATTGTGAGTATTGGGAGTTGTCTCATCTGGTAGGAAGTTCAATTGTAGACGTTACTTTAAGCTGGAATACCACAAGTTGTATGGTCGATGATGAAGTCAATCTTTACGTGATGAGATTTTCAAGTGGAGGTTGGAATAATGCCGGTCAATCCGGGTTGACGTCTTTGAGTGGAAAAGGAAGTTTAACTTCTTCAACTTCTTTCTCTATTGGTACAACTGCAACTCAATTTGCATTTGGTGGAAAGATTCCAATCAACTATGCTCTTCTTCAGAAAGATTATGATGGAGGATTTTATTATGTGCATCCTGTTTCGCATAGACTTTATTTTAAATATGACGAAGAATACATGCCGGGTACGCTTTCCTTTAAAGTGTATGATTATGAGAGAGTTGATATGTGTTCGAACCTCAGTGCCTTGCCTAAGAGTTATGGAGACAACCGTTTCGTCTTAGAAGCGGGTTCGTGTGTCGGAACACTTCCGAGCAGCGGTAGTAGTATAGCACCTGTAGCCGGGCAAACATATTATCTGGAAGTTACAGATGAGAAAAAAGAAAAATTCTATTTGAAATTTAGATACCAGTGATCAATGATAGATAACCGAATGAAATTTGTATTTAATGTTTTATTAATTGCTATTGTTTCATTTTCGTGTAGTACGAAGAAAAATGAGAAATATGCATTTATTGAAATAAGAAAGGTCATTGAATCTTTCAAGTTGAAGAAAGATCTTGAATCTAGTTTGCTTAAAGTAAAAGAATCACGCGAAAATATTATTGACTCTTTGGAGTTCGAATTGCGGATTATGGCGCGCACGATTCAAGCAAAAGAGGCAAAGAATAAAAATGAAATTAACGAGTTTCAGATTAAAAAGGAAAATTATTTTAATGTAAAGGGGAGACTGGAAAATGAAGTTGATTCGCTGTCTCACGTCTTTGATATTCAGATACTTTCTCAAATAAATCAATACGTGAAAGATTATGGAGAAAAAAATAATTATGAATTTATTTTCGGAAGCGAAGGCTCAGGTGCAATTATGTATGGTGATTCTACTAGAAATATTACGGAATCGGTGATTGCATATATCAATGATAGATTTAATGGTAAAAATAAATAGGGTATGATAAAAGTTTTAATGGTAATATTTTTTTCCTGCGGATTGATTTCGTGCTTTAATAGTGCTGATAGCAAAGATGGATTTTTTTCCAAAAATACTAATCTGGTCAATAATATGACTCCTAACTCTTATCTCACCTATGTAAGAAGTCTTGAATCTGGGTTGGTAATGAATAAAAGAATTGGCGGAGTTAACTATGAACTGATAAACCGGACCTCTAAGGAAATGGCAATGCAAATATTGAAAATGGAAAAAAAACAGTTTGCGTCTAGCATGATTGATTCAGTAGCTTCTACATTAGATTCATTTCAGGTATTTGTTTTTAAAATATCTTATCCGGATTCCACGCGCGAAGAAGTCATATCCAGAATTTCGAAGGGAAATGATGATTATAAAAGTCTTGTAGAATATTTTTCTTACTATGTGAACAAAGATATGAAGTTGGTGATTAATGAAGATACTATTATGTGTTCAATGGTCAATTTTGAACGAACATATGGTGTTTCTCCTGAGCTTACATTGAATGTTTTTTTTCGAATGGACAATAATCGGCAATTATATAACGAAAAGACTTTTGTTTTCAATGATCTTTTCTTTGGGAGCGGCATTGTAAAGTTTCGAATCGAAAAAGAATCGTGTGATAAGTTGAAAGCAATTAAAATTTCATAATTAAGGGCATATGAATAACGGGACAATATTAAAAAAATCTACTGCAGTTTTTTTGGCTTTAACAATGGCAATTGAAGCATTTATACCAACTGCAGCATATGCTTTGACGAGTGGTCCAAGCACACCTGAAGTAACAGGATTTGAATCGATGTCTACTTCTGAGATGGTCAATGCTTTTACTGGTGATTTTTCCTATAGCATTCCATTGCTTGATGTCGGTGGCTATCCGGTTAATCTCAGTTACCATTCAGGAGTTGGTATGGAGGATGAGGCGAGTTGGGTTGGTCTTGGATGGAATCTCAACGTTGGAAGTGTGAACCGGCAATTGAGAGGCATACCAGATGATTTTAATGGGGATAAGATTAAGCGTCATTACTCAAGTAATCCAACATGGACAATGGGGATCGGGTACGGACCTGGAGTGGAAATTGCTGGATTGGCAAATGCCAGTGTCGGTGTTTTATTTAAGTATAACAATTATGAAGGATTTAGTTGGGAAAATTCTGCAAACGTTACTGCATCAATAGTGAGTTCAAATGTCTTTGGTGATTTAACGGCAGGTCTGAGCCTTCATTCAAGTTCAGATGGTTTGGATATAAAACCTGAAGTTTCATTGGAGAAAAAAACTCCTTGGCGTTTTACTAAAAAAGGTCTTTTTAAATCAAAGACCTCCATTGGACTTTCCACCACTTTTAATACACGATATGGTTTGGAGTCAATGAATTTTTCTGTGAAGAGAACAACAGATCGATTTAATTTGATATTAAATAAAAATAAAACGAATTTTAGAAAAGTTGATACTTCTAAGGAAGGTACTCTACTCTCATGTCCAATAAATTTTGCCGGAGATGTTTTTGCACCACAAATCGAACTTCCTTATCATAATTATGCCGCTTCTTTTACTGCTAAGCTTGGGTTTGACGTTTTTGTTGTCGACGGGCATGAGGATTTTACCGGAATGTATTCTAGACAATCGCTGGCGCAAAATATGATCGAGCGCAGTGCTTATGGGTATATTTTTTCTGATGCAGGGCAAAGCGATAATGTAGGCATGCTTGATTTTAGTCGTGAGAATGATGGAGCATGGACCGATCATACTTCAGACTTGCCGTTTTCGTTTTTCTCCTACGATAAATATAATGTAAGTGCTGATGGATTGCAGGCAGAATTTCGTCCTATTAGAAATGATATAGGTTACTCTTTTGATATGGAAGTTGGAACATCGGGGTGGAGTTCTGATTTAGGGGAGGAGTTTTCGGTCGGAAACTTATTTAAGTATGGGCATGATATTGACCTTATGTTCTCAAGCTCAAAGAGCCAGAAATGGGTTGATAAAAATTACGTTTATCCTGTTTTCTCTTTCTCACCGAGGCAGGAAACGGACAGGGAATATGAACCATATGCATTCCTAAATGAAAGTGAAATGTTTCAACAGGATATGGGTTTGCTGAACGAACTTGGAGGAAGAGATCCAAAACAATTTTATATGTCCGGAGGAGTTGATGAATTCGATTTTCCAATTTACAACAGTTTTGCTAGTGATATATCAGTAAACCATAGTAATAATAAAAGGAATATTAAGCAGAGACGAAGTACGCTGTTCTCGTCAATTGCAAGAAAAGATTATGATAATTTTTCTTTGACCAAAGCAGCAAATCTATTTCCTAACACTAATAATAAACTAGATAACCACATTGCAGAAATTTCGGTTTTGAAGCCAGATGGCACTCGTTATGTATATGGAATTGCGGCTTATAATTCTTTTCAAAAGGACGTTACATTTAGTGTTAATCCGGCTAATGTAACTGCTACCGGAGTTGGCTATGATGGTTTTGATAACTCACTTAAAAATGAACAAGGAGATGAACACTACTATGATATGACGGAGATGCCTGCTTATTCATATTCACACCTTCTTACTTCAATTTTGTCACCTGATTATGTAGACCTGACAATGGATGGGCCTACTTCTGATGATCTTGGGAGTTATACAATTTTTAAATATTATAAGTCACCTGATAATTTCAAGTGGAGAACCCCTTATGGCAGTGAAGCAGCCCTCGATTTCGGTAAGAAGTCCATTCCCGGAGACGACAAAGGAACACTACAATATGGGGAAAAGGAAATTTATTATTTAGAATTTATTGAAACAAAAAATCATATAGCGCAATTCAATACTGAAGATCGTTTTGATGGACATGGTTGTACAGAGAATAATGGAATAGATAGTGATTCTAAAGTTCAGAGACTAAAGAGTATTGTTTTAAAAGCAAAGGATTCGGGAAGAATTTTAAAACAAGTTTTTTTCACTTACAGTTATTCTCTTTGTCCTGGCGTGCCAAATAATAATGTGCCAACTTCCGGAGGAGGGAAACTTACCTTAGATGGAATTTATTTTTCATTCGGAGAGGAGCCGCCGATTTTTTCAGGCAGTCAACCTCCGGTTTCTGCTACAGCAAAGTTAAGTCCTTATACATTTCATTATTGTTATGATAATACAGACTACAATAAAGGTTATTCTTATGGTAACTATGATAGGTGGGGGACTTATAATGAAAAACACACTACTGATGTTTCACAAATAGACGAGTTTCCATATACAAAGCAAGGTAATCGTGAAGAGGCTGATATCTTTGCCAGCCAATGGAGTCTGACTTCTATAGATCTACCTTCTGGTGGAACTATTAAAATTAATTATGAAGCAGATGATTATGCTTATGTTCAGGATAAGCGTGCAATGCAAATGTACAAGATTGAAGGTTGTGGTAGTTCAGATAATTTTAGTAATAGCCAGAATTTTCGTAGTTCTATTTCCAGTTGCGATAATACTATTTTCTTCAAGCTTATGAATGCTACATCAGATATGGATGAAGCTTTAAAAGAGGTTAATAATTGTAAAGAGGGCATCAACGATCTTTATTTTGATTTTAATATTAAGGTTAATCAGAATACTATGAACCTTGGGAAAGAACATGTGCGAGGTTATATTCCTAAAATAGATCCCGATGATCATTCTGTAAATTTTGAAATAGGTCTTGCTAATCCATCTTCCGGTGGCACTTATGAATACGGTTTCATCAGGTTGCTAGAAGTATTCGACGGATTTGATAATGCTATTGTAAGAGCAGCACATCAATATTCTGCAATTCATACACCTAAACAGGCATTTGCATTTGGAACAGTAGATGATGGTAACCTGATAGATGGATTCCTTAATATATTATATTCAAGCTTGGCAAATCCTACATTTTATTTACCAAGAAATAATCAACTGCAACTTCTAGAGCTTGGCTATAATTTTGATCTTAATTCCTGGATCAAATTGAATAGTCCAACTCGTTGCAAAATAGGGGGAGGGAGTAGAGTAAAGAGAATTGAGATCCACGATAACTGGGCACATATGACAAATATCGGTGGTCCGGAAAGGTCGAAATATTATGGTCAGGAATATATTTACAAAGTGGAAGATAAGGATACACATGAGATCATCAGTTCAGGTGTTGCTTCTTTTGAGCCTCTGATGGGAGGTGATGAAAATGCCTTGATCAAACCAGTATATACACATCAAGATGCTCTATTAGGAACAGGTGACGATTATTTTACGGAAGAACCATTTGGGAAAGGATATTATCCATCACCAGTTGTAGGATATGGTAGTGTAATTATAAGAAATATTTCAGGTTTTTCAGATACTGGAGATAATCATTCAAAAAAACATGGGTCAGGTTATATAATCAAAGAATATTACACATCAAAAGATTTTCCTACCAAAAGTTCTCATACATCTGCTATACCCATGCCACGGAAGAGTGGTTTTTGGGGAACACTTTTTAAATTTAATTATTGTAGTTATATGAATGTAACAGAAGGTTTTTCTCTTCAAGTCAATGATATGCATGGAAAAGAAAAAGCTATTTGGAATTATTCAGAAGAGGCAAACTGGCCAAACACGTCACAACTATTGCCCAATAAAGAAAAATTAATTTCAGGTGTTGAATATAAATATAAAAGTAACGGTGATAGGTTAGATAATCTAGTAAAGCTTGTTAATGCCGACGGAACCATCAGCACCGATCAGACTATGGGTGTTAACTATGATATTAGTATTGATATGCGGGAACAAAATTCTAATACTCAGAATTATGGTCTACAAATGAATTTGAGCGATTTCTTATTTATATGGGGTCCAATAGCAATTCCATTTATTTTACCAAAGTACCATCATGAAAATACAAGGTTCAGATCGTGTGTATTAAATAAAATAATTTTTGAGCATGGCATTCTGGAAGAAACAAAAGTTTATGATTTGGGTTCTTCGATATCTAGTAAGAATCTCGCATACGATGCAATTACATGTGCTCCAATACTGGCAGAGACTAAAAATGAGTTCAACGACTTTAAATATTCGTTTAATTATCCTGCTCACTGGGCATACGAAGGAATGGGGCCCGCTTATCGTAACATAGACAACTTGTTGATCGTGGATGTAGATGTAGATGGAAAGCTTTCAATAGACCCTGCTGATACATATTATATGATCTCTGGCGATCAGGTAAAAGTTGCTGGTTCTTCAGGCACAATTACCGAAACGGAATCTTATTGGGTGGTAAACAAAAATGGAGATTTTTATTTACTAGACAAAGATGGCAATAAGGCGAATACAAGTGCTGTTGTCAATTTAAAAATGCGAGTTCTTAGATCAGGTAGCAGAAATATGCAAGCTATGAGTATTGGAGGCAATATCACTTCTGTTAATCCTATTAGAGCTTCAGGTTCAACAGAGTATTTTGATTTTAGGAATATACTGAGTGCAGGAGCTAATGAATATTCAGATGAGTGGAAAACATTTTGTGAATGCGGAATTGTTAATTCGGCAGATCCCAATCCTTATCAAACCGGAAGTAGAGGTTGTTGGAGATTAAAAAAATCGTATTCGTACTTGGCTCACAGACAACAGTCCAATACTAATAATAACACTGGTATCAGAACGGATGGAACTTATGATGTGTTTACTCCATTCTGGTCACAAACCGGGGCATCGACACCATTCACTTTTTCAGCATGGAATAAGCCGACAGATCTGGAGATTGGTACACCTTCATGGACTTGGGTTACTGAAAATACGTTGTATAGTCCTTATGGATTTGGATTGGAAGAAAAAAATATTTTGGGTAATTATTCTGCGGCCCAATACAACTATAATAATACTCTTCCTTCTGCTTTGGGAAAAAATATGATGTATCGTGAAATTGGTTTTGATGGCTTTGAAGATAATCCATGTGATTTGTCTCATTTTAAATTTTCTAGAAACGCTGGATTTGATGTCACCAATACTCAACATCACAGCGGACGCTATTCTATAAAAATTGAAGGTGGCCAGGAATCTGTAATTGAAAAGCAACTCAATAATTGTAATATCGGAGAAACATTCGGACCTCCAAATGACTAACAAAATGAAAAACAATCTTAATCTGTTTACTATTTTGTTTTTTACGTTGTTTAGTATGAACTGCGTGAAAGGACAGATAGTAAGTTTTACGGCACAGAATGATACATTCTATCCTGGTGATACATTGCATCTACTAAATACTTCTACAGGATTTATATCCGGGACATTATTTACATGGGAGTTCAATGATGGAGAGTGTGATACTCTTCCTTACAGGGAATGTATCAAATACACAACTGGTCTTGACAGTGTAGATCATGTTTTTTTAAGACCAACTATTTACTCAATTCGCTTATCTGCTACAGATCAATATTCCAATGTAATTGATTCTACATTGTCCTTTGTTTTATTGGCAAATAGTGTTTATAGAAATGGTCCTCCATTAATTTGTCAAGAGATTGTTTCGAATGGTTCTTTCGAATTACATACACTTGCCGGATCAGGCTATTGTTCTACTACGCCAATAGGTCCTTTTGATTTGAATAATATAGACGATTGGGTAGGCTCTATTCCTTCAAATGCAATTTGCGCTGCAGGCTACGATTATACTAATGTTGCAACACCAGATTGTTTTAATGACTGTATTCATCATCTTACTGCAGGCTGTATTCCGTGTAACACATATGGTAATGAGGATATCAATCTTGCCTCATCTATTGTTTCAAATCATTCTTATGCAGGTTTATTCACAAGGTCAAATACCTCCGGTCGCTGTGTTAATTCGAATAGGAGAGAGTATCTTATGCAGACATTTTATGGAAGTTCAGCATTGGCTGCTAGTCAAAGTTATATTGTATGTTTCTGGGTGAGTTTGGGTGAGTCAAGTAATCGTGCGACCAATATAGGAGCTGCCTTCAGTGATGGTCCTCCGTGCCCTTCAGAGCCGAATCCGTTCTGTACTGAAAATTATTCTCCAGTATTGGTAACTAATCCTGTCAATTCTACTGAAATAGTTATGAATAATACTGGTTGGGTTCCTGTATTCGGTAGATATGTAGCTACTGGAAATGAAAATACGATAGTGATAGGAAATTTCGATCTGACTGAAACTAGTACAAATACTATTTGTCTTAACAGTGGATGTACTGCCCTTGGTAGTGGATGTACAAGTTCGCACAGTGGTCATGCTTCGAGGAATATTAATTATAATACCACTAATACACTTGCATATTATTTTATTGATGACGTATCATTAAATCCTCAGGCTGGAACGATCCCTATTGAAGCACACGTAACAACTCCATGCAGTGCTTCGAGTTGGGAACTTACAGTTCCAAATGCAACAGACTTTAATAGGATAGTTTGGTCAACTGGAGAGGAAACAGCAAGTATTACTGTTTCAGGATTAGTGTCGGGAGAATCTAGACAAATTCGTGTGTTGGGTTTTGACGCCGGAGGTTGTGCCTTTTATGGTGAAATTACATTAAGTGGGGATAATTTCATGACCATTGGTGCATCTTCGGATTTAACCATATGTCCCGGAGAATCAATCACGCTTAATGCAAGTGGTTCAACAAATTGTACTTGGTCGCCAATTGTAGGAACACAACCTGGTTGCGAATATACAGTTAGTCCAAATACAACACAGACTTATACTGTTACCGGTGATTGTGGTGGTTCTACTTCGGCGACAACTAGCATTACAGTAAATGTTGAAGTAGTTACTGGCCATATGAGTATAAGCCCAACTGCTAATAGTTTTTGTCCTGGTTCACCTGTTCAAATTTCTCTAAGAGCATACGGCTCATCGTCAACTTACACTTGGTCTCCTTCAACGAACCTTAATGCAACTAATGTTGCGACGGTTTTATTTACAACCTCTAGTGTCTCATCAAATGCTACTTATACTGTAAATGGTTTTTCCGGTGATTGTCCTATAAGCACAACTGTAACCTTGAACTACTATAATACCTGTGGTAACTTACAGCCGTGTGAAAATTGTATTCCCTCTTTTTCTCCATTAAAAGAAAAAGAGTATATGATAAGTGCATGGGTAAAAGAAGAGAATGATGAATTACTTAGCTACTCTCACCCATATATAGAAATAACTTATGAATCGAGTGGTGCTACAGAAACATTTTATCCTGAAGGAGGACTTATAGACCGGTGGCAAAGAATAGAAAATGAATTTACAGTACCGAATGCCGCAAGTAAAATATTTATAAAACTGAAAAATAGCGGTACTGATGATGTCTTCTTCGATGATGTACGTGTTTTTCCTAAACATGGAGAAATGAAATCTTTTGTTTACGATCCAGTGACCCTTCGTTTTGTTGCTGAACTTGATGAAAATAATTATGCAACGTTTTATGAATATGATGAACAAGGTAATCTTGTTCGTATTAAGAAGGAAACAGAACGTGGCATTATGACAATAAATGAAAACAGAATATCTCTACCAAAAGAATAATTTTATGAAGCAATTTAGACTTTTAATGGCATTTATTTTACTCGGATCATTTCAAATTTTTGCTAATGAAGCAACTGAACTGATTGAAAATCTGAATCGGATTTATAATGATGAAAGTATGGTGTCATTGAAGATCACATTCCGTGTATTTGAAAATCACTATACAACAGTTCCTTTTGAAGAAGCTCATGGAACTTATTATAAAAATAAAGTGGCAACTTATAGTGAGATAATGGGATTTACAACAATATCTACCGGGTCAGAATATATATTGGTTAATAAAGAAGACAAACAGATACTGGTTACTTCGATTCCTCAACAAAAAAAACCAAGTATGCCTGAGGATTGGCTTAAAAGTATTAAATCTTATAAGTCATTTCAAAATAAATCCATTGGGGGAAATAAAAGTAAATGTGTTTTTTTCTTCAATGCATCAAGTACTGTTCCATGGGAAAAGATAGAAATTAAATATTCATCAAGTACATATATAATTGAGGAAATGAAAATGTATTTCTCTAATGGTAGTTCCTTTGAACAATTAACCGAAAAAAAATATCAAAAGCCAAGGATAGATATAGTTTTTTCCGAAGTAACAACAAAGCCTAAGTTTCCGAAGAATATTTTTAATCCCTCTAGTTATTATACTTCTGATAATGGAAAATATTTTCCGACAAGAGTTTATTCAGGTTATGACATTATTAATCAAAAAAATTCAAAACGATGAGAAAGTTAAAAGATTATCGTATGAAAGATATTGCTTTGTCACTTATTATTATTCTGACTCTTGTTTATTCTACAACATTTGCAGGAATAGAAACCAAAAACAACCGCATTCATGGCCTTTATCTGAAACAGCTGGGTGCAAAAGTTGTGTCAGCGGCAGATGATAAACTATATTATCCATCGACACCTGCTAATGATATTCACAGGGCTTCGGCTAAAGTGATTTTTGGAATTGATCATTTTGATCCGGCTTTTTCATCGACACCTTCATTTTCTATTGATGCAAGTGTTCAGGTAATAGTGAGAACTACTTCGGGCGCATCCATGACGTACAGCAAATTACTTCACATAAATCTCGATGGATCTGCTCAGTCAGAAATGGACAAAGATGTATTTGTTGTAGACAATGCTGTTCAGATTTCGGTTAAGCTTTTGAATTTTCAAATTGCTGGTTCTATTGTCCCGTTTAACTCTTCATCTGTTCCTGATTTTTTGTTTTTAGAAGCAGAAGTGGAGGTTGAGCGGTATTATGATTTTTCAGTTAATGCCGTTCCTTTAATCGATGTATTTGTTAATCGGATAGGTTCGGGACCGGTAACAGATATTGATATCTACTGGGATCATATTTCGGGTGCAGAGGCATATGAGTTGGAATGGACATTTGTTCCTGATTATTCTTCCACTCCAGTTTCTTCTCCTTATACATATTATCCTCCGAATTATTTGAGTTGGAATTTTGTAAATAATGCAACACGTATTCGTACAAACCAGAATCATTATACATTATCGTGGATATTCGAGCACGGATTTATTGTTTACCGAGTACGCGGTATTTCAAAAGATCCTAACGATCCTAATAAAGAAATTCAAGGAGCGTGGACAGTATTAGATGAAGGTGCAGACTTTTGTGTCAACTTCAGTTCAGGTCATGCTCCAGTATTTCCTATTTTAGATATATCTTGTATTAATACTGACGAAGATGCACACGAGATTCGAAAAGTATGGGCTTATAAAGCGTCATATGCAGAAGACGGAAAGAGAAAAGAAGAAATTCAGTATTTTGATGGCTCTAACAGGAATAGGCAATCTGTAACGAAATCAAATACTAATAATGAAACCATAGTTGGTGAAACTGTTTATGATTTTGAAGGAAGGCCAACAATACAAGTAATGCCTGTACCAAGCGGTTCAACGGAAATTAAATATAATAATCACTTTAATAAAAACGTGTCTGGTAATACCTATGATGCGGACGATTTTGATGCAAGCACTGGTTGTACAACTACTACCGGAGCATTAAATACTTCTTCTGGTGCTTCCAATTATTACTCGTCGAATACTTCAACAACAGAAGAGTATCAGGCATTTTTACCGGATGCAAATGGATTTCCATTTTCTCAGGTGGAATATACTAATGACAACTCGGGTAGAATAAAGACTCAAGGTGGAGTTGGTAAAGATTTTCAGTTGGGCACACATGATACAAGATATTTTTATGGTCAGCCGGAACAAGAAGAACTTGATAGGTTATTTGGTTCAGAGGTTGGTTTTAACGATCATTACAAAAAGAACGCTGTTGTTGATCCGAATGGCCAGATAAGTGTTTCTTATATCGATGCCACTGGAAAGGTTATTGCAACTGCTTTGGCGGGCAAAACGGAAAACCAGACACCTTATAATCTCAATTCAGTTGACATTGGTGACAAAGTTGATCCGGTTGAAATGCACACCGATTTGATCAGGACAGATGTCTTGCTGGGAAGTTTGTACTATAAGGACCCCAATATACTCACTGTCGATGATGGACTTCTATTTACTAAAGAACTTATTGTAACGAGTCCGGGAACATATAATTTTGATTATGATCTAGTACATGAGTCTTATACAACAGGATGTTCTTTGGCCCTGTGTTATGATTGCGTGTATTATTTTGAAGCGAAGATTTTAGATGAATGTAATGATGTAGTTGATGAAATAGCTCGAAAAGTCATTGGATCTGACCTTATAAATAACGAATGTGAGCCCGTTCATACATTGGAAAATTTAAATGTCCAATTAGGAGTAGGCAATTATACATTAATGAAGCGCCTGACATTGAATACTCCGGTCATGAATCAATTGCTTGAAGATTATCTTTCCAATACTGATAACTGTCTTTTGACATATGAATCTTTCTTAGTTGAGGAAGGGGAAGTAATAAATACTGAAGGGTGTGATATAACCTGTGAAGATTGTCTTGATGCATTAGGCGGAAGAACATGGTCGGATTATTTTGCAAATCACGGAAGTGATCCTGATGCAATGTCATATGAGGTATATAGCCAAAAAGCTGAAAAGTGTCTTGACGCTTGCAGGGTTCCTTCACAGTGTGAAATAAAATACGAAATGCTGTTGGGCGATGTGCGCCCGAAAGGTCAGTATGCTCTTTTTGATATTTCATATGATTTATCAGGTCCGCATTTTTTTGCTGATGCTTACCGATTGTCAATTTTCAATACATCGAACACAAATGCTTTACCTTATACAATGAAGCATAGAATTAATATTACGCAACCTCAAAAATTTGCAACATGGAAGAATCCGATTTATGATGCGGGAACGATTACAGATATTTATGATTTTTATAATTATCTCGATGTGGTACGATCAACTCCCTATCCTGTAAATTCAACTCTAAATATCAGTCATTATTATGAGAAGGACGGTGTAACTCCGAGTTTAATACGAATTAGAAAAGTGGGCTCGACTTATGAACCTCCAATTGACATCGGGAGTCCGTCATCTAATCCAGCTGACCCTAATAATTATGTTTTACCTGATCCAGTTGATCCAACAAATTATGCTTTTGTTGAACCTCAGCATCTTTTAAATTCATACGATTTTTATCAGTACTATTTACAAAACCCACAATGGGCTAAATCCCTTGTTTTCTATCACCCTGAATTTATTTATGCAACTTTTTGCAGGAGAAATGATCTGCCTGCTTATTCTTACCTTCCATATTCATTTACATTAACTGGCTCAAATACACAAAACATTTCATTGACAAGTGAGGGATTTGATAGCTTACTTATGGCCACATCTGCTTTCGATGATGCATCAAGTATTTGTGGTGGAACAATTCCATCTGATTTGTTTTCTATAGATCCATTTTTCTCTAGGTTTTCAAATGGAGCTGTAAATCATGAAGGTCAAGGTACAAATGATGATGATGCTCGTGTAAAATTTAAAGATCAAATTACTACAAATTATAGTAACTCAGGTCAGTCTTTAATGTCATATGTAGTTTATCTGACTCAATGCAGTTATGAAAGATGCTCAACAACACCTAGTTGTTCGGCATCCTCGTTTGGAGCTAACCCTGATCTGAAGGATCAGGAATGGCAAACATTCCGTGATATGTATTTATCTGCAAAGCGTCAGTTACAGGAAAACCTTGCTGATAAATATGCAAGAGATCCATTTTATCTTGTATCCCCGTCAACGCTATGTAATACATATTATACGCCCGGTAAGGGTGCTTATAATGGTTGTATTGGATTAGGCGATCAACATTATAATCCTTATTCAATGGATATGGTGCATTTCAACGTCTATTATCCTTGCGCGAATTATTGGAATAATACTTACAGCTGGTGTCAGACTTATCCCGGATGTGATTATGCAAGTCAAGTAGACCAAATGATTTCTCAACAATATGCCTATGGTTATTTTGAATATGGTCAACCCGGAAGTATTTTTACTTATAGTTTTTATAAAGATAAATTAAAAAGGTTTGTCAACTCTAACGATGTTGCGGGAATTACTAATGACCAAAATATACAAGATGTAGCACAGGATAGAACTGACGAAGCTTTGTATCAGATCTATATTAATACAGGGCGATGTCCAAAGGAAATATTTCTTGAAGGGCTTTTAAATAAGCTTTCGAATACTGCTAAGTTAGAACCTGGATTGTTAAATGGTAATGACTTGATGTATATTCACGAATTTACTCAGAATTTTTATCCTGCTGTTAATTCAAATGACTGCCCGACTACATTATATTCTTGGTACCATAGTAGTAGCAACCGTTTTGATTTTTTTAATCTTACAACAAATTTGAGTGAAGAGCATATTGAATTTCAATTACCAACTTCTCCTGCTTTCACTTATGCTGATATTACATCCCTTGCTGGATTGAAAGTAACAAATCCGCTAACTAACGATTTTGAAGTATACGTTTACGTAAATGCAACAGGAGTGGATCCGAATGTCCCTATAAGAATAACAGGATCAACAGATATAGTACTTCATGATTGTCCAACAACACCTCCAATAAAATGTAAACCAAGTGAAGGTGCCATGGATTTGCAAAATCTGTGGAGTGCATTATCATCAACTAGACAAAGTTCGAGCCCATGCTTTTCCGATTTTGCAAATCCCGGTTCAGGGATTACTCTTAATACAGTTTATCCAATAGCTGGTAATCCGTGCACTGCTAGTTATTGTGGTGCGATAACGGATCTTATTGCTATGAAATTTAGTAATGGTAGTGCAATTCCCACTGAATACAGCTGGACAGTTATACCTGGTTCCGGCAACATTTTAACAGGTACATTAACTGCTAATTCAAATAGTTACTCATGTAGCTTCGTATTTAATCCACCATTAGGTACTAGTACATTTACTGATTGGAACACTGTTTTGTATTTCGGAAATATTCGCCCTGAACAATCAGATCCAACAACTGGTTACGTAGATATTTATTATTCTACAAACTGTGACAATGTAATAGAAAAAGCAACGGTATTTGTAGAATTCGGACATTGCTTTAGTGTAGGAGAATGTGCGGAAGTGCAGACGTTTCTTTGTTCAGGAACAGAGGGAAGTAATTCTAATGATTTTGCTGAAGTTTTAAATTATTTCAATTTTAAATCTGCTTTATATGATCCAAGTCTTTTATATTCTCCAGTTGGACTTTATAATTGTATAGATTTGGATGTTCCGTCATGCTCTTCATCAAGTTGCTCTGATACTTATCCCAGCGGATGTTGTGAATGTATAACATGGACTAGTTTAGGATACGATATTGCTAATTTTCCTCCTGCGCTCCTTCAGATCGTAAGTAATCTCCAAACTTATGAAAGAGACTTGTCGGTAGGGTCTTTCAGTTTTGATGGTTTAACTAACACATATAAATTAATTGTTGCAACTAAAGATCGGAAAGCTTGTGAAATCACTCTTGACGCTCCCGATAATCCAGGTGGGCCTTCTTTTGATTATAGTAGTGTTATTGAATTCAGAAACTTTGAAGTAAATTCTAACATAATTACTAATGGTGAATACCATGATTTTACAATAGAGGCTGTTACTCCCTCTGGTACAGTTTCTTTGACAGGAAACACAAGTTGTCTAAACTTCGCTAATGAATGTATTCCTTGTAAACCAGATTTTGTAAACGGAGATTTTCTGTATGATTTCTCGGAAGAACTGGTTTCAACAGATCCATTCGATACAGATATAGATGCTGCTCCCGCTAATGGTTCTTGTGGGTTAAATCCGGATAAGTGGGATTTGAATCCGAATACAATCGCAGTTGTTTCAAATGCATATACAGATATTTGCGCAGGAAGTCTGCCTGCAAATGTTTCTTTATCCGGTCGTGATCATTCAATGGGTGGAGAGTATGCTCTCTATCGTCTAAACTCCGTTTATTCTACAGGAGATCTTTTATACTCAAGACCTGTAACTATAAATTTTTCTGAAAAAAATTATTTGAGATTTTATTTTTCATTATTGTATTCTCCAATACTCACTAACTATCATTTAAAAGTTGAACTACATGAGGTTGGAGGGTTATCTACAGTTATATCATTATCGGATGCTATTCTTGATATAAGCCATCCGGGATGGAATTCTTACATTGAAAATATAGTTCAGAATCCTTCTATCTCTGCCACAAATTTTGAACTTAAGATATATGGGAATGTGGCGTTGACTGGTGATGAAGAAATATATTTTGGACTGGACGATATTTCAATCACAGCTAATGGTATCCCATGTAATTATCCAAAGCCTTCTTATAGGCCTTCTTTTACTGCTACCGATCCTTGCGTTACACAAGTAGAAGGAATTATTCTAACCAATGCTAGATACCAGTATGAAGCCTACATTCAAAGAATCAGAGAAGAGTTTATCAATAACTACAAAGAGAAATGTCTAGGACCTCTTGAGAAATTCCAGATGGATTATGATCTGAAAGAGTATCATTATACTCTGTATTATTATGATCAAGCAGGAAATTTAGTTCGTACAATTCCTCCGGAAGGTGTACAACCTTTTAATCAAGCTACTGAGCCTGATATATTTGATCATATTAAAGCGGATAGGGTAGGAAGTACACACGAAGTATTCACCCGACATAAACTCGCGACAACATATACATACAATAGTTTAAATCAATTAATCAGCCAAAGTTCTCCAGATGTGGATAATATGGAATTAGGCCATATTGAAAATCCTCAGTTTCCTTCTCAGATTAACCCGTCAACTTTTATTTCTACTTCAACCAATTTCACTGATGGTTGTACAGGATTTATGACCGGATATGATGCAGTAACTAATCAAGGTTATATTCTTGGGACTACTGATTGCGGTCAAACCTGGTCAATGATGACGAATGTTGGCGTTTTTCATTTGAATAAAGTAAAAATGGTAGATTCGAATAACGGTTACGCTGTTGGTGAAAAAGGAACGTTACTTCAAACAACTGATGCCGGTTTAACGTGGTCACCAATACCACTTCCTACCGACATAGATCTTTTGAATATTGAATTTTCTCCTTACGGTATATTCGTTTGCGGAAGAAATAATCTTGTTCTTTGGATTAGCGGAGGAGGGGTTACAGATCTTACCATTCCATCAACTATATATGGTGATTATGATGTAACTGCGCTTGATTTTAATTCGACTCTTGGGGGCCAATTGTATGCTACTTTAAGGAACAGTGCAGGAAACGGGCGTACACTGTTTTATGACGCAAGCTGGAATAGTTTTGACCAAATACTTCTGGCTGATATTACTAAAGTATTTATGGTATCGGGAAGTGAAGGATATGCATGTGGAAAAAATGGATTGCTGCTCAAAACAATCGATGGTTGTAATACTTGGACTGCTCTGAGAGTAAATTCAACTTTAGATATCAAAGATGTGTATTTTGAATTAGGTCAACCGGATGGCTTTCTTTTATTTAGCGATAACACATTGAAACAATATAATGAAACCAGCCAGGATTTTACTGCGATTGCTGAAACATCTGTTACTGCTATGAAATTCTTTTCATCATCGCATGGTGTTATCAGTATTGGTGATGAGTTAAAAGAGTTCGATGGAACTATTTTTAGTACAATCTATAGTGGTTCGACGAGTGAAACAATGCTTAGTCTGGACTTCAAAGAAAATTCCGGGAATATTATAGGATATGCGGCTGGAACGAATGCCAATCTATGGTATTGGGATGGTGCAACTACAACTATGACTGGGCCTACGCAATTGTATAGCACTTCAAATAGTTTTACAAAAGTTGGTTGCTATTTTCCGGGCTCTGGATCTACTGTAAAACCGGTGATACTCGAAGATAATGGTGAGTTGTATTCCTATGATCCAACAGGAGCAACTTTGACCAATACTAAATCATCGATTCAGGACTTTTGTTTTTTGAATGCAACAGACGGTTATGCAGTTACTCCTTCTGGTATAGTTTATAAGACTGTTGATTCAGGTCAAAATTGGCCAACTACTGCTAGTTCCGTATCGGTTCCTACATCAACAATACGAACTTTAGCTATAAGAACTGCTGGATCGTTTGTGATAGCAATAGGAATAGGAGATGATAAAAAAATCTATCAGAATTTTTTGACCGGAGGAGGCTGGGCAGAAGGCTCTAGATTCGTACCTTTAGGATTAAATGATATAAGCGATCTAGAAAGTGGTACCAATGATGAAATGTTTTGCACAGTAGGTGACAATGGAACAGTATTAAGAACATATTATACATCATATCCTCCGTATGTTGAGATCAAACCCAAACCTTCGCCTTACGATCTGCTAGCTGTAAAAGCATTTGAAGATATCACTACAGCGGATATTCATGTGACAACTTGTGGTAAATCTTCGGAGTATTTTACTTCAGACGATAATGGAATCAGCTGGAGTTCACATCCTGTTTCGCCTACGCCATCAGGAACAGTAGTTCTTGAAGATCTAGTAGACAACCCATCAACCATACGTGAATGTACAGGTTACGAATATCATTTAGATGTAACGACTTCCTCTGTTGTTCTGGATAATTGTGTATTTACAGGGACATCAAGTCTCTCGCCACCAACTCCTGCTATAAGGCTACATGGCATTGATTATGCAGGATCGCATTATTTCCTGGTGGGAGATGGAGGGACAATTCTGAGATCGACATCCACCGGTTGGGCAAATGTTACTGCTATCAACGCTCCTAAACTGAATGATGTTTCTATGCTGAACAGTACTGAAGGTTTTGCTATAGGAGATAATGGTTATGTGTATTCGACCACAAATGGTGGAGCAAGTTGGTCACAGGTATCTTTGGGGATCTTTACAGCTTTGAATGATATAGAAATGATCCCCGGATCTTCACCTGCCGCAGGTTATATCGTCGGTGCAGGAGGTGTATTTTATTCCCTGAACTCAAGTGGAGTTTGGGTGAATGATTACAGTAGTTTAGGCGCACCTTCAGCAATTGATCTTAATAGAATTTTTTATGATAGGGCATCTAATACCATCATGATAGTTGGTGACAATGGTTCTACGTTTATAAATACCGGATCGTCTTGGAGCTATTATCAAATTCCTACAGCAGCAAGCTGCGATTTGAACAGTTGCTTTATTACTGGTCCATATAAATTTGTAGTAGGGAACAGTGGGCGTATGTGGAAATTTTCTCCTAACCCAACTCCTGTTTGGAATGAACTTCTGACATCAACTTCAATTACATGGCCGCTTGCTGTTTACTCTGCAAGTAATAATCTCTTTGATGTATATTTCAGAGATCAATTGACAGGATATGTTTGTGGAGAGAATGGTACTATTTTAAAGACGACAGATGGTGGTGTAACCTGGGCCAAACCAAATGATATTTATTCAACTACTATGACAAGCGCTGACTTTCATCATTTTGATCTTGGCAGCTCATATACGGGAGTAGTTGGTGGTGCTAACGGTAACAGTACGTTCTTTATTAATGATGAATCAGATCTTTTCGGATTTAGATATTGGTATGACCAATTCGGACGACTGATAATGTCGCAGAATTCAAAGCAATTCAATAATGCTCGTCGAGGTGGTCATGCATATAGTTATACTCGGTACGATGGTTTGGGTAGGATAATGGAAGTAGGTGAGCTTGAAATGAGTGATGACATGAGGTTGTATCAGAACTATCATGGTGTGATCCCAACTTCTGATTACGACAACATTTATAGTGACGCTGTAATTGCAAATAAAACATTCCAAGTAACAAAAACTATCTACACAGAAGAGACTCTCACTTCTCTTGCAGGATTTACTCAGGAAAACTTAAGGGGTAGAGTAAGTAGCGTATCTTTTGATAACAACGATGACCACGTAGCAGACTATACCTCATATTTTAGTTACGACATACATGGGAATGTAAAGACAGTTGTCCAGAAAGATCCGCATCTTGGATACAAGCGAATAGACTATACTTATGATCTTATTTCTGGTAATGTAAAAGAAATTGCCTACCAGGCAAATCAGAGAGATGCGTTTTATCATTCTTATTTTTATGATGCAGATAACCGATTAACATCAGTTAATACCTCAAAAGATAAATTGATATGGGATAAGGATGCAAGGTATATGTATTACAGACATGGCCCTCTTGCCCGGATGGAAGTGGGTGATTTGAAAGTTCAAGGTGTGGATTTCGCTTACACATTGCAAGGTTGGATCAAAGGCATAAACAGTGATCTTGTTGCTGATGGCTATGATCAGGGTAAAGACGGATGTCTTGCATCTCGTTTCGCCTCAGGTCCTGGGGGTCCTGAACCATATAACAGCAGTAAACATGATCTGCATACGAAAATTGCAAAAGATGTATTTGGTTATTCGTTAGGTTATTTTGATAACTTCCAAGGTTATTCAGGATCTGATTATACTCTCGTTTCTAATGAAGCGGATTATATACCTGTTTCCGGAACTGATAAAGTTTTCCTTTCGAATATAGATCCGTTAACTAATGTAAGTAACAACCAAGGAAGCAATTCGAAATATGCTGTTGAATCTCCCAATCTGTTTAATGGGAACATTAAGCATATGGTTACTACCATACAGCCGTCGGGGACTTCAGCACCAGTGCTTACCGGTTATTATTATGATCAGCTTAATCGCATCAATACCATGTTTGCTTATCAGCAAATGTCAGGGAATGATTGGGTTGACTCTAGGACAGATGCATATGCAAATTCATATGAATACGACGCTAATGGTAACATTAAGCATCTACTTCGTCATGATGAAACTGGCAATACAATTGATGATCTTGAATATTTATATGAACAAACTATTGGTGCGGTTTCAGGTGATATTAAAAAGAGCAATCGCCTATATTCAGTAGTTGATGTTGGAACATCTTCGACTTATGATTACAGCGGATCTCCTGTTGGTTTTTATTACACTGATCCTGCAGATCCTTCTGCACGCCATAATAATTGTTATGATTACGATGAGATCGGTAACCTCATCAAAGACAGGGAAGCTGAACTGAATAATATAGAATGGAATGTTTACGGAAAAATCAAAAAAATTTACGGCAAGACTCATAATTTAGAGTTTGAATACGATGCAATGGGACACAGGATTTCTAAAATTATTATCCCTCTTGATATCGATGAAAAGGAAGATCTTTCCATAAGAGTGATAACTCATTATGTAAATGATGCCGATGGTAATATATTATCTACCTACTCTCATAATTATTCCGGTGGAGAAACGTTGTTCCAAACTAATAACATCTATGGAAGTTCTAGGCTGGGGATATATGCTTCTGACGTTGACCTAATGTCAACACCTGATCCTGTACTTCTCAATCAGCGACGATCCAGCAGGCAGCTCGGGCTGAAAGAGTATGAGTTTAGTAATCATTTAGGAAACGTCCTTACAACAATAAGTGATCGCCGTCAGATAGCTGGTACAGAATTTTTAGCTGAGATCCGAACAGCACAAGATTATTACCCGTTCGGGATGATAATGCCGGGA
>Ga0154020_10001356_pt1 | contig 30331 bp, 29 predicted proteins | sample Klosneuvirus_201_FD_109709 | JGI IMG/M metagenome (GOLD analysis project Ga0154020, IMG submission 109709) | Active sludge microbial communities from wastewater, Klosterneuburg, Austria - Klosneuvirus_20160825_MG | ecosystem: Engineered > WWTP > Aerobic digester > Activated sludge | place...
CCGGTTCGGTGCCTCATGGCTTCCTGTGCGCTCACGGCCCGATCATGGAATGGCTGCAGCGCGAAGGCTGTCGCCAACCCCTGATTCTCCCCGTGACTACCCACACAAGATCCTGAAGCGCCACAACGAAACTGTTCGATTTCCGGAATGCTCACGCAACAACGCTGGGCAAGAGCTTGGGGAGCTTGCGCGCCTTCAAGGGCACACCTCCCAGAGCAGGCACCTTCTTCGCTCCGTTGACACCCCTCACTCATTCCGGCGCGAGACACCAAGCGGGCGTGCCAGCCACGCGATGCTGTTGTCCTCCCGCATCTCTTGCCGGAACGTCCTGAGCACGTCTCTCAGCTCCCACTGTCCTCTTGGTGAATCCACCCAAGTTCAAGCTTGATGACCATCGCGGGTTACGGCTGCCGTTGCGCCCCCCACGAAACCAGCTTGATGGTCCCGACGCACGGTTCCTTCACGCGCAAGATGGGCTCGGAGCTCATGGTCCGAAGAAGAGCAAAACCTAGCACCGTGGCTTGCGGGAACACTTCGCGAAGCCTTGCAATCGCAGCCAGCATCATCGCTCCCGAAGTCACCACGTCGTCAACGACCGTGATGACTGACCCGGCCACAAGGTCTGCCGTTGCCCTAATCGACTCGTAGTGAGTCTTGGCGTTTGGTCGGTCTTTGGCTGCACTCCTAGACGCTTGGGGCACTGCGTGGACGCGCTCAAGAACTGGCAACCACCGCGCGCCAAGCCCGGCACCCACGAACGCTTCGCATAGTTCGCGAGGGGCCCAGTGCGACTTCGGGTCTTTCAGCGGGGCATGACCCGGCATCGGAACGAGAGTCGCATTCTCTGGTAGGAACTTCCGGCGAATGTCCTCACCAAGCTCTGAGCGCATCCTCTCTCCGAGCCGGTGCTTTGCCGCCCACTGCGCGGTTTCGTTCTTGATGGCGTTCCGCACTTTTCGCGACTGCGCGGAAACCTCGCTTGGGAAGGCCGCTGGTCTTGGGTTGTAGACCAGGAACGAGGCGAACTCGACCTCAGAAGGTAGCTTCGGTTCGTTCGACACGGCTCTCCTCGGGGATGCTCTCGAGGAAGAGGTCCTTTGTTGCTTCAGAGAGAACGAGAGCTCCGTAGCGCTGCATCTCGCTTGTCCACTCGTGCCCCTCTTTGACGAGAGATTCCATGATGTAGAGCAACCGCCCGAGACGGAGCGCTTCCCAACCTTGATGAATGGTTCCGCTCTTCTCTCCGGCCTCGACGATGACCGTCGCGTCGGAGAGAAGCGCCATCGTTCGATTTCGCATCGGGAAGGCCTTCGCTCCAAGCCGCTTCCCAGGGGCGAACTGACTGACCGCGAGATGCTCCCGCATGATGCGGTCCTGTAGCGCTTGGTTCTCTGCGGGGAAGCACTCGTCCAAGGGGGTTCCGAGCACAGCGACCGTGCGGCCTCCGTGCTCGATGGCAGCCAGGTGCGCTGCGGTATCGATGCCCTCAGCCAAGCCGCTCACCACCACCACGCCACGCTCCACGAGCATGGCTGCAAGCTTCGCTGCGCGCTTTAGACCCAAGGGAGAGGCCTTGCGCGAGCCAACGATGGACACCCTTGCCCGCTTGGTGAGGAGAGTCACGTCGCCTGCGACGTAGAGCTCCTTCGGCGCGTGCTTCTTCTCGACCTCACCAAGAGGACCAAGAAGCTCTTCCGGTGTGACGCGCTGACCGACCATGCCTCCATTCTCTACCACTTCCATGCCTAGCGCCTCAAGCTGCCTCTTGGTTCTTGCGCTCCTCACGTTCCTGAGGGTTGCCGACTTCGAGTGTTCGGGTCGCCCAGCCAAGCGCCGCGAACCAGGGAAGGAGCAAGCCAACAAGTCGTTCGACTTCTTGGTTCCGGTCCGCTCCGCAGGGGAGTCCTTCGGGAAAAGGGAAGAGGAAGGGGGTGCCCCGCGGCAGGGGAAACCCGAAGGTGGGGTTTCCCCGAGAGCGGGAGGCCGTTGCCGCAGGCTGGCTGGCTGGGCCGACTCGCGTCAGCATGCGAAGCCTTCCGTCCGGTCCGCAGCCGGCGGGCCAGGAGTCCAGCCCAGATACGTCAGGCGAGCCCTTCTTCTTTCCCCGTGTGTGTATGGTTTGTTGTCTTGCCGTTCGATTCACCGTCACAGACGGAGCATGTAGTAACTGGCATGTGAAGACCGCTGCAGCTTGCAACGACGGTGTTCACAAGATGCTTTCCGCAGTCAAGCGCCGTTAGGCCGCGGCACTCGTAGCACGCATACTCTTCGTCTATGGGATTTGGGCACACCCACCCGACTGGCCCCCGCAGATTACAAAAGTCGCACTGCCCTTCTCGTTCCTTCTCTGGTCGCCGAAAGACCTGTTGACGCCTCCAGTCATCGTCATGGTCTTCGTAGTTGAACACCGCCATACTCGCCTCCATCTTTGTCATTTGGTAAACCCATCCTGGCTGCTGCTATGCCCGTAGCCGTGCTCTTCATGCTGCTTCCTCCGTTTTGACTTGAACCTCTTCCCAGCCACCAAACGGCCGCACAACCCGCCGCGTGAGCCAGCGCTCGCGCCGCCCATCCCCCACTCGCCATGCAGCGTTGAGGTCAGCTTGGGTCACCTGCTCGAACCCCTTCTCGATGCGGGCCCGGTTCACCGCCCGAAGAAGGAGGAGGAGCTGGCGCCGCACTGGCGCGTAGGGTTCGAAGGGAAGGCACCGGAACTCGGCGATGATGTGTTCCTTCGACCTCTTCGTTGCAAGGTCCACGAGCATGGCCTTCAGGTCGCGGTAGCGCTCAGGATGGATGCGAATGGAGACGTGCCACTTCCGGTCCACTCCGCGGTGGAAGCCGATGGAGTAGCCCCCGAACGAGATGGGCGATTCCTTAATGTGACGGACCTGAGGGATGCTCCTTCCGTCGGCTGCGTGCCGCGGGGGGTGGGCATCAAAGAACTCATGCCCACCCACGGGGTCAGTAGCGCAGAGGATGAAGAACCGCCTGAAGCGGATGTATTGGCAGTTCGAAAGCCCCGCGAGCTTTCGCCTAGCTCTTGTCGCGCGCGAGGTGTCTAGCTCGTAGCGCTCGACCATGCGCCTATCTACGGCCTTCGGGTCCTTGCCCTCCGGCAACTCCCCCACCACGTAGTGGTGATAGCCGTGCATCAGGTAGCCTGTCGCTAGCTGCTGCACGAACCCAACGGCCGTCACTGCTTCACACCGATACATACCCCACCCCCGCGAAAAAGGATGGGGGAACGTTTTGCGCCTCTTTCAAGAACCTTTGAAAGGCGCTGGCACGTTCCCCCTAAGAGCCGCCTAAACCTTAGGTAGAAACCTTAGGTCTAGTCGGCTGCCGCTCCACGGTCGATGACGCTTTCATCGACCTTCCTACACTTCGTAGAACCTCCTTTGTCGTTTCTCCTCGTGCGCGGCCAACCCAGCTTTCAGACGGTCGCCCTACGGGCGCGCCTAATCCATGGTTGTTACGCAGAACCTCTAAGCGACAGCCGCTAGATACACCTCTAGCGTCTGTCGCCATCGTGTCGCCAAAGGGGCCAGGAACTCCCGTTCCCGCACAACCCCTTTGGCCACCGTCGTGCTTTCCAGTAACCGTCACACTCTTGTGCGAGGAGTGTCCCTTCCGGGAACTCCCACACTGCTCGTCGCTGCTTTCGTTGTCGCATGAGTTCTTGGGGGCCAACCCAAGAACGCGAACACGGGTCATGACTGCCTTGCCATGCAGATCCGCACGAAGCATCTGTTTGAGCCTTCGCTCAAACCACCGCTCGGACTTCCGTCCGACTTTCTACTTGCAGCCCGCTCCCAGTCTTGAGGTCGTTTCTAGCTGACGAGCCAAAAACGGCGAGGGACCAGCCCCGCTCGCCTACAAGACCTTCCTCGATTAGTGAACATGGTCGATTCGTGAATCACGTCGCTAGCTTGGAGTCACCAAGCGGCGCGCGTCCGTGTTGCTTTCCCTTCCGGGTCAGCATCAGTTTCCCTGAGCGCTCTGCTCAGGATTTCAGGGGGCAAAAACCAGAAACTCCCCCTTACCCACCGGACGGTCGCTTTCGCAGTTCGGCACCGTCTTTCACGATTCTCACCAGCAAGCGGTAGCCAAGTTCCGAAGAACTGGCCCCGCCTCTCATGGTTGAACTATTCGCGGCCCGGCTTTCGCCTAGGTCCCCGAGTTGTCAGCTCGGTTGGTAAGCCTCACGGCTTCCAAGCTCCCCACGCTGGCATGCGTTGCACGAGGCGCTTTCGCGTCCCTTGCCCCGCAGGTGGATTTGGTAGCACGTCTTCCCGTTCATGTTGGTCCCGTTTGTTGTTCGCCTCGACGGACGAACTTTGGGAACCGCTCAAAGCCTTGTGCTTGAGTGGTGACCAACACGACAGAAGACGCCTCTTGCTACCTCACCTACTTCCTTGTTCACGGCTCTTGGCATTTCAGCCAAGAGCATTTCTCGGTCGTCCCGCCTCCGTGGCAGGACATTATCCATGGGATAGAGACAGCGGATTACCCTTCGACTAAACGTTCTCTTCTTAGACCTTGGGAGGGAGCACGACGCCCCCAGAAATAACCAAGGACGTAACCAAGTGCTTCCTCCTTACCGCCCTTTCGGCGGTGTCAAAGATGGAAGAGAACGTAAAGCTAGAAGCTTTACTCGCTGAAGCCTCCCTCGCACTGGACGAGCGCCTTTCGACGCATCCAGCGCTACGAGCGACGACGTTGACGGGTGGTTAGCCCGCCCCCTTGGCCTGATGGCTAGTCAGGTTGCCGGGTGTCGTCTTGCACTTCGAGGTGACGCCAGACTGTGTTGAACAGCTTATGGCGACAAGGAGCCCTATCCAGGCCCCACGGGGACAACCCTAGCACGGTTTGGAACGGTGTTTCAACTTTCAGTGCGCAGGATGCACGCTGGTTCGCACGTAGACGACCCGCTGAAGGAAGTTGTCGTCGGGCCGCAGGGCAGGCCCGTGTGCCTACACGCGAACGCTCTCATGGCCGAAGGGCCATGCCCCGGCCTTCGACCTGCCCGAGGAGCTGCGTGAGGAGCGCTCCGACGGGAACCGGGGAGCTGTCCTCCCGAGGATTCCCTTTCGACGGCGCTTCCGGCCCCGAGCCGAACCGGTGCTCCCGAAGCCTTCGCCGCGCCGCCTCCTCGTCCTCCCCATTCACAAACCGCTTGCCAGCCGAGCTGTAGTGGTGCACGAGCCAGACGAACAGCGCGCAGGACGACGTGGTGGCATAGACCCTCGCATGCTCCGCGAGAGCGACGAACTCAAGCTCACCTCGCTCGCCTGTCGGAACAAGTCCCCGTTCCGTGGCCTGACCGTGGAGGACGAGCAGACGCTCCGTGTTGCGGAGGTCCTCGTCGACGACGTGCACCAGAGACGGAGCTTTCAGCTCCTCTGCCTTCTGGTTGGTCTTCTTCGAAGAACCAGACTGGGTCTTGGGGGCCTCGCCCCCGGGGTTCTGGTTTTTAGAACCTTCCGTAGGAAGGGAACCTGTTTCTCTATAGGGGGTCGCTCTTTGGTTGTTGATAACCGCAACAGGGGGTCGCGATTCCGTTCCCTGAGTTGTTCCCGGTGCCCCCTCCCCCACCGTCGCCGGGGTCTCTCTTGACCACTGAAGGTTCACCTCGATGCGGGAGCCGTATCGGTTCCGATGCCACTGCTCTTGGTCGTGCTCGATGAACATGCCAAGTCGCACAAGGCGAGCGCGCGCTTGCTTGACGCGCGTTCCGTTCACGCCGAACACTTCCGCAACCCAGGTCGAAGTGCAGTTCCCAACCGAGTCGACTCCCCCACCCCGCAGGTAACTGCACCGAAGGAGGTGCCCGAGGATGGTCGCGGTCTCTGCCCGCGAAGCGCCACCCGCGATGAACCGCACGATGCGCCGCGGCACCGGAACCTTCCGCCGGTTGTTCTGGACAAGCTCCAGCATCTCCCAGAAGCCAGTCAGGTCTTCGACCTTCACCTGGTCAGGCGATGCTGCGAGCTCGAGGGTCTTTCCGTCCCACTGGATGAGCCCCACGTCGCGTAGGCGCTTCAAGGAGGCCCGGATGCGCGAGAGACCCTTCCCACCCACTAGCTTCACAACTTCCGCGAGCTTGTAGGACGGTTCTCGGCCCTCCTCGGTGAAGCGTCTCCGCTCGCGCATCTCAGCGCAGGCAAACCACACACGGACGTCAAGCAACTGCAGGTGCTTCTCCGCGTAGAGCCACCACGGAAGAAGAACCTGTGTGACCGTGAGCGCGAGCCAACCGCCTTCGACCTTCGTGCATCTACCGCTTGGCGCACTGGCCAAGTCTCCAGGCAAACTTCGTTTGCCTGGTTCGTTACTTGTTCTTGCCACTTCCAGCCCTCCGCTTCGCGGAAGGCGGTCGCTACTAGAGACAGAGTCTCCCCCACGCGCGCACTTAGGGCTTGACCGTTCTCCTGCCGAAGAGCTAGACTGGAAGCACTGATTTGTCCAGCTTTGCTCTTCTAGCAAGCTCGGTTTGGTGAGCCCGCAAGGTGTTCGCCACAAGAAAGACTCGAAGGCGCCAACCTTCGGGTCTTTTTGCTTTTAGGGACCGCTGTTCCTACACGCCGCCCTCCATGGATTACTCGGCCCCTCTTCTCTGTGCGCCCTGACCGACGCCACAAGATGTGGGAGCTTCAACTAGCTTGAACCACCAGTGACGGCGCTGCGCAAGACAATATCGGGAGCCGTATCAGCCGATGTGCCGGTATACCGGCAATCACAGCGCCCGGTATACCGGCACACAACGGAACATGTGTGATGGCCTGCGCATAGAGATGAGCCGGCACACCGGTATACCGGAGAACCGGGACACCGGTATACCGGGTCCCGGCATACCGGGACACGACCGAAGAGGCTGTCACGCCTGGTGTTTTAGCTAGCGCTCTAGTCTGTTTGTGTGCCGGAGGACCGGCACACCGGTATACCGGCACAAACGCACACGCTGTCGCTAGCTTTCGATGTGCCGGCACCCGGTATACCGGCATACAAAGGGTCCGGTATACCGGCATACAGAACGGCTCGTCGTCAGTGCAAAAAACTTTGCTGCGACCATCGCCACGATGCCTCGAGAAGGGCTCTGGAACGGTCACTGAGCCACGAACGGAGCGGGGTCTAAGTCATCCCCGTCGACCACGAGTCTCAAGTCGCCTTGCGGACCGTGGCGGCTCTTCCTCCTTGGCATCTTCCCAAGCCCCGTTCACCTCGCGCATCGAACTTCCCGCCGAGCACGGAAGCCGAACGGACGCTCGGTTCGTGTCCCGGTGTGCCGGGACACCAGCTAGAAAACCTCTTGCTGGAAGTCCCGGCACACCGGTATACCGGACCACAGCGGTTTCATGACTTCAACAGCCTGGGAGGGCTACCAACATGCGGCTTTCGTCCGCTCAGACCATCGTCCTTGCGAATCAGAAGGGCGGGTGCGGCAAGAGCACGACTGCAGTGAACCTTGCTGCAGGTCTCGCACGCGCTGGCTACTCGGTGTGCCTCGTCGACCTTGACCCGCAGTGCAACACCACCACCAACTTCAACGTCGACCCGGAGGAGCTCCACAAGCGGGGGAAGCCTACGATTCTCGACGCCTACCTGAAGAGCACGCCGGCAACAGCCATCGAAGTTGACTTCGGCGACCGTTTCGGCGGCCTCCTTACCCTCCTTCCAGGACACCGCTCGCTAGACCAGGCGGAATCAAGCCTCGAGGCCAAGCTGAAGAACCGTTCGGTGGAGGAGGGGCTCTCGCCGCTTGATGAAGACGAAGTTCGCTCCGAGTCCCGCATGCGCTTGAAGAAGTCGCTCGCGACGCTCACGAAGACCCGCGACTTCATCCTCATCGACACACCACCTCGCCTAGGGTTCGAGCTCACAACAGCCCTCCTCTCGGCGAATGCTTACCTCGTCCCCGTCTTCGCGTCACGATACGACACCGATGGGCTCACGCGTCTCACGACGACGGTGAAGAAAGTTCGGCAGCACGCCAACAAGGCGCTCCGGATTCTTGGTGTTCTCCTTGGCAACTTCGACCCGAACACGACCCTCCACAAGGAGGTCCGCGAAACGCTGAAGAAGACCTTTGGCGACCACCTCTTCTCGACGGTCATCCACCGAAGCATCAAGCACGCAGAGGCCACGTTCGAAAAGCAAACCATCTTCGAGCACGCGCCGGGTCACCAGGCAGCGACGCAGTTCGAGGAGCTGACCGCTGAAGTCCTAGACCGCATTCAAGCTGGCCTAGCTCACCTTCTCGCGGTCGTTCCACCAGCACCGCCAGTCGCTGCTCCGCCACCTTCGCTTGAGCCAACTCCGGGCGAGTTCGCGCCACGCGCTCGGGCAGTGGGGGAGGCGGGCCATGACTAAAAAGCCAGGACTCCAAGGCAGTCTGGAACTCCAGGTTGACCAGGACGCTTTTGGCGGCGACGAGCCGGCACATCTCCCGGACTACTTGGACCGAACCCTTGCTGCGCCAGTTGCGGGAGCGCCACGTGTGCCTCCGCCAGGAGTGGCAAAGTCCGTCGCGAAGGAGCCTCAGAAACAGCCAGAAAGAGCGGCACCGCTCGAGGACAAGGTTGTCGACATCGAGCGCATGCGCAAGGTCAAGACCGAGCGTCGTGCGCCGAAAGTTAGGCGCTCTGAACGCCGAGAGCTGAGCATCGATGCTGAGACCTCGCGCATGATTGACCGTGTGCTAGCTGACCTCCAGGAGAAGACTCCGCAGAAGGACGTGACAGCCTCCGAGTTCGCCCGTGCCATCCTGCAACTTGCAGATGAGTCCCGGCATCACCAAGACTTCAGCCACGTAAACCGCCGCGGTCAGTGGGGGAGTCCTACCGCTCGCGCCTTCGTCCTCGACGTGAAGAAGGTCTTCCTTCGCGCCATCGGCCGCTACTTCATCGAGCAGCACCCGCAGGAGGCGCTCGACTTCTACAACGAGAAGAACGCAGAGAGCGACGAGTCCCCTTCCTAGGTGTTCCGGTGTGCCGGCACACTCAAGCCAAGGCCCGACACTCGTTCCCAACTTGTTCCTGGAGGTAGGGGAGGCGAGCTGGGAACATGCGCGGGAACAACTCTTCTGGAGTGGGCGGCATGGGCGAACCAGAACGACAACCTGACCCGAGCAGCTCGGAACCGGTGCAACCTGTCGCTCCTCCGCGCCTCTCCTTCGCGCGCATCGCCGACATCGAGCGGCTACCTGAAGGCGAGCGCTGGCTCGTCGATGGGTTCCTCACGAACTCAAGCATCGCGGTGCTCGCGGCCACCCCGAAAGCTGGAAAGACCTGGGTGGCGCTAGCGCTCGCGGTGGGGGTGGCATCCGGTGCTCCTGCTCTTGGTCGCTTCCACGTGCCGTCCCCTGGACCAGTCCTTCTCTTTCACGCCGAGGACGACTCCCGCGCGGTGCGCGAGCGCATCGAGTCCATCGCGATGGGGCAGGGGCTTGCCTTCGCCGAGCTCCCCATCCACGTCATCACGGCGACGAGCTTGAGGCTCGACACCGAGGAGGACCGCGTAAGCCTCGAGGAGCTACTCTCGCATCTTCGTCCGAAGCTCTTGGTGCTTGACCCGCTCGTGCGCCTCCACGCCGGCGCCGAAAGCTACGTCGGCCACATGGCCGAGCTCTTTGGCTACCTGCGCTCGCTTCAGCGACGCTTCGGTGTTGCCATCCTCCTCACGCATCATCTCGCGAAGAACCGCTCGAGTGGTTCCACGCAACCTGGTCAAGCCATGCGCGGGAGCGGCGACATCCACGCCGCCTACGACCATGGAGCTACACTCCAGCGCCAGGCCGATGGTTCGGTGCTCCTCACGCTCGAACATCGCTCCGCTCCTACTCCGGACCCAATCGCGTTCCGCATCGTCTCTCGGCCAGGAGGAGCTACGTCGTTCGACGTCATCGACCTCGATGACGAGAAGCGAGTTCACGACGACCGTCCGGTTGCTCGAGTGCCAGCCGCTCCGTCAGCACGAAATGAAGTGCCCATCCACGAGCAGGTGCTTCGCCTTCTCCGTGCTGCACCAGAGCCGCTCTCTCAGGTCTCCATCCGAAAGGCACTCCAGGTCAGGAACGAAACCCTCACCGCCGTCCTTCGCGAGCTCGAGGAGAAGCGCGTCATCCAGAACCTCGGCCGGATGCAAGGGTGGCGCGCCACGCAGGGTGGCGCTGCCGAGTTCGCGTCCGCGTAGGAGCCTAGCCAGGCGCGCACTTTGCACGCTACACCCTGCCTTGAGCTCGCCATAACCAGGTCGAGCCAAGGATGGGAACCCGCGAAAGGAGAAAGGCACATGCCCAAAACCAACGCAGTTCCCCCACAAGGGACCCAGCAGCAAAAGAACCGGCCGGTCCACGAGGTCCGCTACGGTTCTGTTCGCGCCGTGATTTGGTCCAACCAGACTGAGCACGGCCCCATGTTCAACGTCACCTGCTCGCGGTCCTACAAGACCACGGACGGTGACGGGAAGGACGCGTGGCGTGATTCGGACAGCTTCGGTCGCGACGATTTACTCGTCCTGGCCAAGGCACTGAACGAAGCACACACGTTCATCTGCAACCAACGGAACCTCACCTAGAGGTTTTTCTTCATCACGTAGGTTCAAACAACAAGGGTTCCCATCCAAGGCTCATCACTTTGGTTGGCTTCTGCCATCGCGTAGCGACCGGCCACCCGGCTACGGCGCAACCGCCGCGCCCTTCGGGTCCGCGAGCTAGCGCTCGCCACGGCGGTCGCTTTGCCTTCGCTCTCGGGTGGCCTGCCCCTCGCCCTTCGTGCGGTTCCCCGCGGCGCTCCGGCCCCGAGCTCCCTTCGGGGGGCCTCCGCTTGCGGGGCGAGAGCCTTGTCGAACGAAGTGGGGGAGTGGAGAGGAGAGAGAAGGAGGGGGTTTCATTCCGGAAGGGAACTCAAGCGAACCCCGCGAGAGCTGCCTCCCGCCGGGGGCCACGCCCCAAGACCTTCTCGGTTGCTTGAAGGACTGCGCAACCCATGCACCAGGTCGAAGCCGCTCGAGAGTAGGTCCCTGCTGCTGCACGAAGGTTCTTTAGATGCCCCACCCGAGAGCCTCGCGGAAGGGTGTCGACGCGCATGCTGCCTGTCCGTTCGCGTGCAGTTGACCCACGAGACGAGACGCTGTGCCTTGCACCTTCAAGCTCTTGCTCGATGTCGGTTTCGTCTAGCGGTCCCTTGTCGCTCCTTGGTTCTTGGCGGCCTCCCCTTCCCCTAAGGCCTTCGTAAGAGCTCCCCTTCGCTCTCGCATCCGCCGCGCCAACCTTGGGTCGGGGTTCCCCGGCTTCGCACGCTTCCGCGTGCCCAAGGTCGTCACGTCGTCTGCACCGCTACGTGGGCTCTTCACGAAGGCACGCTTCTCCCTTCCGGGTAAGAACGCAGTCCGTCCTCAGGTGAGAACCGCGTTCTGCCCCTCTTGGGGGAAGAAGCTCTCGGGAAGGGGTAGGACGCCAACAACAACAAGGAGAACGACATGGACAACGAACAGAACGAAACGACCACGACCGAGAAACGCATGCCGGTGCAGAAGTTCAGCATCGGTTCCGTGAAGGTCGCCATCTGGGCGAACCACACGAAGAACGGCGTGATGCACAGCGTGACTGCCTCGCGGAGCTACCGGGTGGGGGAGAACCTCTGGAAGAACAGCACTTCCTTCAGCAGGGATGACCTCCTCTCCCTCGCGAAGCTCCTCGACCAGGCGCACTCCTGGATTGCAGCGCAGCCTCACTCCATCGAGAAGGCCGCGTAGGCTCGCGTCCCGGCGGGAGGCAACTCTCGCCGGGTTTTCGCTTCTGTCCGTCCCCAAGGTCGGCCCATCCCCCCTCGATGGGCTGCAGCAGTCTCCGCGCATCCGTCGCGCCGGGAGGACCGTCACGCCGGATGCAGAGCTCCCTGCTGCAGGATGTCGTTCCTTTGGTTCGTCTGCCGTCGCCGTGAAGCGGAGCGGTCTGGCTTCGCGCGAAACCGCTCCGCCTCCCGTCGCCGGCAAGGTCGCCTTCACGGGGGATGGACCATTTGAAGGAGACCAACATGGAATCGAAACCTGACACTTCAGCATCGGCGTCTCTCCAGACCCATGACGGCCATGAATCGCCCAAGGATGACCTGGAATGGGCGCCCGTCGTCAAAGGGTGCAACGCCAGCGCAGCCGCGATGGTTGCGTTTGTGGCTATGGGCTACACCGTTGAGCAGGTGGCGTATGACCGTTGCGTCACGGTCGAGACGGTGAGAACCGCCCTCCGCCACGCCTCTGCACTCCTCAGCCGGTATCGACCAGGCATGTTCCTCGTGGACGGCAGTGCTAGACCTCCATCCACCAGTAAGTCAGGGTAGGCGTGGTCCTGGCGGGGTGGGGCTCTCGCCGGAGCTTCGTCACGCTCACCACCGAACGTCGTCCCATCCCATCCCTTCGCTGTCCTGCAGCAGTTCTTCGTGCATCCGTCGCGCCGTGCCGTCACGCCGGACGCATCGCCCCTCTGCTGCAGCATCGTTCCTTGTGGATGCTCCCACCGTCGCCAGGAGCGGGGCGGTCCCTGAGGTCGAAACCGCCCCGCTCCCGTCGCCGGCAGGAGGCCTTCGATGGGGAGGGGCAACACCTTGGAGGACATCATGACCAGCACCCCCCGCATTCCCTCGCGAGCAAGCGTGAGCGGAGCCCCACCACTTCACCATGACCATGCTTCTGACGCGTCGACGATGACGTCGGTCGTCTCTTACCCACGGCGCTGCGCGGAGTGGGGGAGCAACGCCTTTCGTGGCAACTGCGACGGCACGCTGTTCAGGGACCTCGTCCTGCGATACCGGGCGACGAGCGTTGCCGACCCGATGATGGGGTCAGGCACGACCAGGGACGTAGTCTTGAGCCTCAACCGAACGCGGTCGCGGCCCATCGGATACTGGGGCGGTGACCTCTCGCTTGGGTTCGACCTGACCCGCCACCCTCTCCCGGGGAAGTTCGACTTCGTGTGGGTGCACCCTCCCTATTGGAACATCATCCGCTACAGCGACAACGCGAACGACCTCAGCACGGAGCCGGACTACCAGACTTTCTTGGCACTCCTCGAGCTCTGCCTCTTCAGGTGCTTCGCAGCGCTTGTCCCGCAAGGCCGGCTCGCGGTCTTGGTCGGAGACGTTCGTCGCAAGGGTCGCTACTACCCTCTTGGCCGCGACCTCATGAATCTCGACCGCCATCTTGGCCGCCTGGCTTCCGTCATCATCAAGGTGCAGCACAACTGTGCCTCCGACCGCATTTCCTACGCGCCGATGGCAGACGTCCCCATCCAGCATGAATACTGCGCCGTGTTCCAAAAGCCTTCCTGAGGCCCACCTGAACCCCACCTGGACGCAGAGCCAGCACAGGTGGGGCTTTTGTGGCCTGTGTCACGCCTAAACCCTTGTGCCATCGCGTCCTCCTTGCCCCATGGAAGCAGCACCTGTTCCCCCCCCGAAGAGGCCGTGTCGGTCGGTCAGGTGCCCTCTCGCTGCGGGACCAAGAGCTCCTCATGACGTTGGTCAGGAAGGTCCGCACGCTTTCGGTTGACCAGGTTGCTCGGACGTGGTTTTGGGAGCGCAGTGACCCTACACGGGCTGCCCGAACCAAGCTTCGGGAGCTTGCTTCGCGTGGGCTTGTGCTGCTCTCGCCGGCGATGTCCTACGACGAGCTAGCCTTCCCGGCACCCCTTGCCTTGTGGCGACCTGGGTGCGAGCTTCCCAACTTCGCACAGCTTGCCGAGCGCCTTCTGCGCCGCTGGCCAGATGTCCTACGACCAGTGACCTTGGTGAACGCCAGTCCTGCGGGCGCAGCATGGTGTGGTGGGACCAGGCCGCGGCCTTCTCGCCCAAGTGAAGTCTCGCACGACCTCTCGCTCGCGGCCCTCTACCTGATGTTCCGTCAAAGCGACAAGGCTCGCGCGGACGCATGGGTGGCCGAGTCGACGCTGCAAGCCGAGGGCTATGGGAAGCATGGTGGTTACCTTCCTGATGCGGCGCTCCGTGGCCCCGACGGGGAGACCCTGCTCGAGCTCGCGGGCGTCTACAGCGAGGAGAAGTTGCTTGGCATGCACCGGTTCGCAGCTTTCCATGGCGTCCCCTATGAAGTTTGGTGATGGGCATGGAAGAGCGGGATGAGAAGGTCCTCCGCCTCGCTGCACGCTACCGGCTCGTGACAAGAGCCGCGGTTCAGGCTGCGGTGATGGGTGGGGTCGACCCGACGAACGTCCTCAAGCGGCTCATGGCGGAACGGCGCTACCTGACCTCCGAGGGGCGCAAGCTCCCGGGCAACGTCAGCTACTACCAGCTCACCGAGGTCGGCGCGCAAGCGCTACGAGAGGCGACCAAGGCACGCGGCCTCTCCTGCGCCGTGCCCATCGAAGCTGGCGCACCACCAGCCGCTCAGGAACTCCAGGACCGCATCGCGACGCTGTGGTTCTCGACGATGGGGGGAGCTGGGAAGCGACGGCTTCTTCTTGAGTCAAGCGAGGTGCAAGGCCTGCTTGGTGACGAGCCTCCACCTGGGCTACACGTCATCGACGCCGCTGGTGAGTGGAGCATCCTCTACCACGTCTACGTTCCAGCCCCGACCACGCAGCTCGACAACCTGCTGCGCGCGGCTGAGGCGCATCTGCGCGCCGCTCAGCAGCATCCAACCGCCCGCGACTGGGTCGCCAGCAAGAGCTACGGCCTCCTCATCCTCTTGCACAACGAACCAAAGCTCGAGGCCGTTCGCCGTGCCTGCCGGAAGAAAGGGCTCTCGGATGCCGCGCGCTTTCAGTGGGCTCTCGCACCGACGCCGGAAACGCTCAAGGACTTCCTGCATGGACACGCCGCACCCAGCCGATCCGCTCCTCGCACTGCATCGCAAGACGCTTCGACAAGCGAAGGCGGCGGCAGCTGATTTCGAGGCCAGCTGGTCCCACTTTCTTGACGCGATGGAGCGTCACCACATCGAGGGGGCGGCGCACGCCTTGGAGAAGAGGCGCTACGAGGAAGCGAGCACGTTGCTCGAGGCCTTGGCGAAGGAACGCCAGGCGCTCGAGGATCCGTCGCACTACGCGCTGTCCGTGGACCGCGATGTCCCAGCACTCAAGGCCATCTGCGACCAGTTTCTCACGAGCGAAGTGGAGCTCGTCCACGTCGCGCGAGTCGTGCAAGTGCTTCTCCCCGGCAAGGACACGCTCTCTGTCGGAGAGCCTCACGTCTTGAGTCTGCAAGCACGAGGGCGGCTGCGCTCGGCGGCCTCGAGGTTCAAGCATGTGCTGCTGTCGGCGCTTCCGCGCCAGAACCAATTCCTCTACAGCTACGACGTCGCCGGCAGGGTGCGAGTGGCTTGTTCGGATCCCGAGGCGTTCGTCCGCAGCGTGTTTCAGTTCCTCAACACGCACACCCTCGACGCCGCTCTTCGCAGGATGACCGCGCCGCATGGCGCCATGCTCACCCAGCTGCTGGATGTGCAGCGCTGCGTCGCTGTTGCCGAGTCCACCTTGGGCATTACGGTGGAAGCCTTCCTACAAGGCACACACAACGTTCGGCTGCGGGTGCCTTCCAACGCCAGGGTGACGCATCCTGCCGACATCACGAAGGATCGCACCTTCGTGCGTCACGTCGGCGCTGAGGTCATGAAGCAGCTCGTGGCACTCCTTGGCGAGTTGCTGGCCCGTCATCGCCAACCGCTCGTGTGGTTTCCGAATCCGCTCCTGCCCGCGATTCCTCGAACTCTCTCTCCCGAACCAGAACTGCCCCGCGTGTGTCCCCGCACGACGCGGTTTTGGGAGGACCTGCCTTGGGAGGCTCATTACAACTTGCAGCGTCTTGGCGACGCTCCCAAGGCGCGAGTCTTTTTGGGCTATGACCCTGCAGGTCTTGATGCCGTGTGTGTTGACCGAGAAAGCGTCCACGCACACGTGCATGTGGTTGGGGCCACAAGGAGTGGCAAGACGGCCGCAGCGCTCGCGCCCTTGCTCGTGCAGGTCATCCGTGGTTCCGACGAGCCAAGTGGTGCGCCGCCACCAGTGCTCATCCTCGACCCCAAGGGGGACCGTGCGTTGTTCCACACGGCGAGAATCGAAGCTGCGAAGCGAGGCCAGAGGTTTCGAGCCTTCACGACGAACCGGGCCTTCGCGTCTGAGCACTTCGATGTTTTTGGCAGCTTTGGCGGCATCGCCGACGACCCCGTGCATTTGGCCGGCATCCTGGCACAAGCGCTCGACCTCTACCACGGACCTGGCTATGGGCAGGCTCACTTCGGCAAGGCCAACCGTGAAGAGCTCGTCCACGTTCTCTCGAAGGCCCTTCGCGGCATGGAAGGGGTGAGTTCTCTGACCTTCCAAAAGCTCGTGAAGGCGCTTGGTCAGATGAAGAGCGTCATCGCATCCGAGGCCGCCAACACGCTCATCCCGCTGGGCAGCGAGATGCTCGGAGAGCGCCTGGCCGCCCCCGAGAGCGGCGACCGAGAGGCCGTCATCGACATGCAGCGCGTCGTTGAAGCTCGCGAGGTCGTCTACGTGTGGGCACCGTCGCTATCCACGACGGCGAGCATGGATGTGGCCAGGCTCTTCTTGTTCGCGTTCCTCGCGGTCATTGAGCAACGCAGCGACCACGGCAAACATCGGCAGTGCTACGCGTTCCTTGACGAGTTCCAGGAGATCTTGAGCTTCAACGTCGGTCGCGTCATGAACGTTGCTGCCGGCAAGGGCCTCTCGCTCATCTTGGCCAACCAGAGTCTTGCCGACCTGCGGGTGGGTGGAGTCGACCTTCGCGACCAGGTTGTCACGAACGCCAACATCCGCATGTTCTTTAGCACCGCGGCGCGCGCGGACCTGGAGGAGATTCTCGAGCTCTCGGGCGAGCGCCGAGACTACCTGAAGCGCTTTACAACTTCGGAAGCGCGAACGACAGGGACGTCCCGCAGCGAGACCAGCTCGCAGACGGACTCCGTAGGGCAGAGCGCTTCCGTTGGCCGCGGCTTCCAGCAGAGCTGGAGCCACTTCTACGGGACCTCGAGCAGCTCCAAGGGCGGCTCAGGAAGCTCGAGTGGAACCAGTGTTGGCGGCGGGAGCTCTCAGTCCTTCGCGGAAGGCACTAGCAGCAGCCAAGCTACCGGCCGGGCAACCACGACCGGAACGCAGGAGTCCGAGCAACACGGCAAGAGCGACGGGTTGAGCGAGGTCATCCTGCCTGGACTCGACAAGAACGGCATCCTCTTGCAGAGCAGCAAGCACATCGCCTGCTTCGTGAGGGTGGGGAAGGACGGTGCCGCGACGCAGTTCGATGGTCGTATTCGGCCTGTGCAAGCGCTGCACATCATGGATAGGCGGGAGTATGGGGAGCGCCAGCGGCAGGGCTGGGCGCCGCAAGTGCAACGAAGCCCCGTTCCCAAGCCGTCCGCCGAAGCTCAACCGGCCCAGGCTGTGCCGCCCTCGCGCAGGTCGAGGCCCAAGGAAGACCATCCGCAACGTGCCGAACGAGGCAAGATGCTCGAGCGCTTCGTTGTCGACCACGAGCACTTCTGGTGACCGAATCGTGCTTGGGTAGGCAGGGCAGCACCGGTAGAAGAACCGCCCTGCGCGGCTGGGTGCCGTGCGTTGTGGAGGAACCCGATGACTGGTGCAGAGCCTGAACCGGTGCAGCTGAAGAGCGAATCGCTCTCGAAGGCGCTTTTTCCCTATCTCATGGTCGCCGTGAACGTGTTGCTTGTCGCCATCATGGTTTGGTGGTTGGCGACACACCGTGACCCAACCTTGGCAGAGCGCGAACGCAAGGAGCGCGCAGAGTCGCTACGCGAAGCCGTCCAGGCAGAGCGGACCTTGGACAAGGAGCTACAGGCAAGCGAGGCCGCCAATGTGAGGCATCGTGCGCTTGCGACGCAGTGCAAGGTTCTCCGGGATGGGTTCGAAGCGCTCAAGACCGCCCAGCTTGACTGGCAAGAGCGCGTCACCGAACTTAGGAGCAACGAGGATGGCAGGCGCATCGCGTCGTCGGAGGCTTTGCGGGCCCAGTATCGGCGTCTCGTGGACCGCTTTCAGCTCTATGACTCCACTGCGGTGCTCGCGACCTTGGCGGCGGTTCATGCCGAGAGCGATGCACGAGGAAAAGACCAAGCCCCAGCGCATCCTGATGTGGCGAAGCTGGCCGAGGTCACATTCGCCAAGAGCACCTTGGATGAACAGTCGGCCATGCACAAGGGGCTCGAGCGTGACCTCTTGAGCCTTCTGCGGCGTCTGAAGGAGGAGGGGGTGAAGCCGAGCGAGAAGACGCTGCAACTGGTCTTCGAGGAGCACGAAGCAGCCGTCCGTAAGGTGGAGCAGTCCGCTGTGGACCTCGAAGCCGTGAAGATCGAGGCCGCAAAGTCCGCCGAGCGTGTTCGCAGTGAAATCCAACAGGAACGTCACAAGGCGGAACTCGAGCTTGCCAATCTCCGGCAGCAGAATGCAGCCGAGCTGAAGAAGCTCGCGGACAAGGCCGAAGCCGAGCGCAAAGAGCGCAACCTCGAGCTGCAGCAGCTCGCTGAGAAGCACGACTCGGAGATGCGAGCGAAGCGAGCTCAGTTCGATGCCGAACTCAAGGCGGCGGAAGCCCAGGCCTTGGCGGCGAAGCAGGTAACCGAGGCTTCAGCCTCCAAGACCACGGACGCGACGCGTCGGGCAGAGCTCTTGGTGAAGGCACAGAGTGCTGAGACGCAAGAACTCTTGAGCCCATTCTTGAGCAAGGGCTTTTGGCAGCCTCGAGGCTTTCCGAAGGCGCGGCTCCCAGCCGAGAAGTCCCCCATGTCTCTTTCCGCCATCAAGGGTAACAACACGATGCCCACCACAATGGAGGGGGCCGTGCAGCTGGCCATGATGGCTTGCCACGCAGACAACGATCGGCCGCACTGGGGTGGCCCTGCGGGTGGCTACAACTATCCTGGGAAGATATTCGACTGGCTGAAGAAGAACCCTGGAGAGCTCGAAAAGGTAACCAAGGCCCAAAAGCTTCTCGCCGAGCTCGGGGACCTGATGGTCGAAGAGGGCATGCTGCTGAAGTAAAGCGTGCTCCAAACAACTTGCCTATGTCATGCACCTATGAGATTCTTGGTGCATGGACAGGGAACATCCGCAATGGGGGCCTGAAAGCTACGTCTGGTTTGCGGCGGGGATGCTCAGCGCAAGTCTTGGATACCAGGTCATGGTCTCCTACTTGGGCTGGTAAAAGAGCAGAGGAAGGTCTTTGTGGGACCTTCCTCTGCAAGAACTACTGCTGAATCAGCCGGAGTAACCCTACGATGACGACTACGAAGCCGGCACCACAGAGGAACGTTCCGAGTGAATCAGTGTGCTGAACGTAAACTCTCTGCGTTGGATAGCGATTCCAGCGTCTGTAACGCCAGTAGGGCCTCCAATACCGGTAGTTTCCGTAGCGTGATTCCCTGTCCATGACTTCAATCGTGCCGCGAGGCAACAATCGATAGCCCATAGTCTCCTCCATAAAAGGAGTAAAGTTAAGTGCTTCGGTGTGAACCAATTCACACGAAAGCCTTCACGAGCGCGAAATGCGTTCGTCAAGGCTTCCCGAAACTGCCTTACTAGAGGAGAGGGGGAACGAAGCGGTTGATGAGACCGGCTGTGCTTGGGTCACCTGCACAACAAGGTAAGTGCTCCAAAGAGCGAAAGAATGGCGAAAGAGTAGGCAGCGACCGCTCGCAGAACAAGCCCCCCCCCCAGGAGTTGCGCAAGATGCGCAGAAGCAAGTGGTTGCGACTGCGGGACTGCGACCATGACCCAGGCGCTCCGGGAACCCCGCTGCCGGCGCGAATGCCACGTGCGAACCAGTGTGCATCCTGCACGCTCGAAGTTGAGTAAGGCCAGAGCCAGTGCGACCATGAAGGCCTGGTCTTTGACCTAGGGCCGCCTCCCAGCGCCAGGCGTGCCAGCTTGCGCTGGCACGCCTGGCGCAAGAGTGAGCCGGCCGTGGGTCCCATGCCGCGTGCCTTCGAGCCGTAGCCCATACGGGTAGTCCGTGACCGATTAGGTTTTCGGGCTCGTTCCTACGAGCTCACCTTTCGCGTCGTCATCTGCAGGTCTCCAGCTTTCCGTGTTTGAGGGTCGTTTCGCCCCGTCCGCCGGCGAGGGGCGAAACGACCCCCAAACCGCAGCAAAGGAGGCTGCAATCAATGACACGTAATGACTACGAAGACCGGCAAGAAGCGAGGAAGAACCGGCTCCTCAACCGTGCGGCGAAAGCCGAAGAGGAAGGCAAAGCGGCCTACAACGCCGCTGACCGCATCGCGAAGACCATCCCGATGGGGCAACCCATCTTGGTGGGGCACCACAGCGAACGTGGTCACCGCGCTGACCTAAAGCGCATCGACCGCGGCATGCGGAAGTCGATTGAGAAGTCGAAGGAAGCTGATGAGCTTCAGCGCCGAGCTGAAGCAGTCGGCACCGGCGGCGTCTCGAGCGACGACCCAGAAGCGGTGCAGAAGCTCCAGGTGAAGCTCGAGGACCTCGAGCGACGCCAGGAGTGGATGAAGAAGGTGAACGCGGCCTGGCGGAGCGCCGGGAAGCCAGAACCCAACGCAGCACCAGAAGTCTGGGCGAAGGTGGGGGAGGTGGGAGGCATCGAGTCTTCTCTCCTCAACCAACTCCGTCTCGACATGGCGAAGCGCTGGCACTGGCAACCTGGGGCTCCGTTCCCTGGCTACTCGCTCTCGAACCTCTCAGCCGACGTGCGGCGCGTTCGCGCGCGTATCGACGAGCTGAAGAAGGCTTCGACAGCGACACCGTCCGACACCGACCACGGCGTCTGCCGGGTCGTCGAGAACGTAGAAGAGAATCGCATCCAGCTCCTCTTCGACGGGAAGCCCCCGGAAGCGACAAGGACCCTCCTCAAGCGGTGGGGGTTCCGATGGTCGCCCATGGTCTCTGCCTGGCAGAGGCACCTAAACGATGCAGGCCGCATCGCTGCGAGAAGTGTCGTGGAAGCTCTCCGAAAGGAGGTGCCCCATGGCAACTCGTGACGCGAACGCCACGCTCCACGCCATCCATGCCCTCATGGACGGTCGCGAGTGGAGCGCTGACACCCTTCAGGCAATCGCCGAGACGCTCACGAGTGCGGGTTTCCACATCCGTGAACCAAACGATGCGGAGGCCCGCTACGAGTGCCCCGACTGCGGCTCAATCGACGTCGAGCTCTGCTTCCCCGTGTGGGTCAGAGCCAACGACATCGACAACCGCAACCTCTGGGAGCTCGACGCCGAGGCCTCGCCCCACCAGGACAGCGAGCGCGGCTGGTGTCCACGCTGCGAACAGCATGTCCTTGTCCGCAACACGCAAGACGAAGGGGGTGCCTCATGACCCTCTCGCCCTTCGAGTTGCCAGCCATCCGGCTCATCGAAACCAAGCTCATCTCGCAGGCAGCGCCTTCCGGGCTGGTCCTCTCTGGACCGGCCGCGAGCGCCGCCTACTTGCACGAGCTCATCGGGTTGAGCGACCGAGAGGAGTTCGTAGCTCTTCTCTTGAACGCTCGCCATCGCGTGACTCACGCGCACATCGTCTCTCGTGGGGCCCTGAACGGCACAAGCGTTCATCCCCGCGAGGTGTTCAAGGCGGCCGTTCTTGCGAACGCTCACGCCCTCGTGGTTGGTCACAACCACCCTTCAGGCGACTGCCAAGAGTCGACGGAGGACAAGGCCATCACCCAGCGGCTTCGTGAAGCTGGGAAGCTCCTTGGAATCGAGATTCTCGATTCCATCATCGTGACACCGCATGGCGCCTACTACTCGCTGTGTGACGGGCATGTCGGTCAACTCGCCATCGCAGAAGCGAAGGAGGTTGCCGATGGACCCTGACAAGGCTCTGGCGCGCATCTTGGAACTCTCCGAGTTCCTCATGCATGCCGAGTTCGACGAGATTGAGCACGAACTCTCCTTCTCCTCGGCTGCCGAACTCGCTGAGGTCATCTCGGACCTCCACGACTGGATTCGCAAAGGCGGCTTTCTGCCGAAAGCCTGGAAGCAGCAGGGTGGGGGAGTGAGGAAGCGAAAGCTCCGCACGCCCCTCCTTGATGAAGACGGGAAGCCCTTAAAGGACTCTCCGCCATGAGCGCCTACACCCTCACCCTCACGGAGGAGGAGGTCGGCACCATCGCTTTCGTAGGTGGCCGCTACGCTTGGTCTGCTTCGCTCCTGGCTCTTCTGCCTGGTGAGAACCAGCTCACCGAACCCGAGGCCTGGAGCATCAAGGAAGCGTTCGAGAGCGACACCGAGGGCGGCCACCAACCGTTCCCGATGCTCGACTCTCGAAGCGACCTTCTAGCGAAGCTCATGACGTTCTGGAACTCCATCGTCTGAGGAGAAACATGCCCACCTACTGGGACTTGATGACCGAGCTCGTCTTTCGCCCCAAAGGCGAAGCCGCATCGCTCGAGGAAGCCAAAGCCAACCCCGGCACCATCTGCGACGTTGATGTCGGAGTCTACTTCGACCTTCGCGAGGAGAAGCCGCACGCCCGTCCGCTCCCCATCTGCCCTGCGCTGATGGATGGCAACGGGTTTCTCTACGCCAAGGGCGAAGAGCCCTTCCTTCTCTTCTTCCGCGCCGGATTCTTTGGCGGAGGAAGAACCTGCGCGAGGCAACTCACACAGGAGGAAAGTCAGCGCATCGCCATTCACCTTGGTTCCGCAACGGCCCAAGGCGAGTGAAGAACGCGCGGCGAGGTCTTCCGTAGCTTTTGAGGTTCACCAACACCCAGGTTCACCAACAGCACGGACTACCCGCCCTTTCTCTCGAGCCGACGTAAGTCCATTCCCCAGGTCCGAAGAAAACCAACGGAAGGGCGAGTTCTGCTCCGGGAGGTGGGGGACTTCTTGAGGAGAGGGCCATCGCGACGAGGGCTCTACTCCTGGTCTCTCTCCAGGTCCTTCGAGGATGCGGCCGGTCGGTTTTCTCACCTCATCGGTGATGAGAAACCTCCCTACAGAGCCGCATCCCGAGGACCAGAAGAACGACACCCAGGAGAAGGCTCCTTCCCCTGAGCCGATTCCTCTCCCTGAGAGCCTCGACCCTCGCCACGCCCAGCAGCTCGCAGAGTTCCTTGCGCGGCAGCGCCGCGCGATGGGTTTTACTTGAAGCGACTGCTGAGGCCTCGGTCGAGGCCAACTCCCTTCGGGAGCCCGCGCTCTCGCGCTCGTTGAAGGAAGGCGCTTCCGCGCCCTTGCCGAAGCTCGGCCTGGTGAGAGAACCGCGCCAGGTGCTTCGCACCTGTTCCCTCGGCTATCGCTCGGTCACGGTTCTCTCACCCAGGACGGCCGAGCCGGATGCCGAACCCCTTCAGGCTCAAACCGAAATGCAGTAGGCCGACGGCATCTCCATCGCCCTCGGGGAGTGGGTTCGCACGCGAACCCCGAGGGCGATTCCGAAAATGCAGCGGTCGACCCGGTGGGGGAGCCGTTGACGACGAACCCCGTCCCGCTTCAGATGACGCTTGCAGCATTCGGCCAACGAAGAGGACCACACGCCACTGCTTTCTTGGTCACAACGCACTCATGCCGGGGTTGTCCGCCGAGGACGTCAAAGCTTGACTCTCCTTCTTCCTCTTTTCCCGAAGCTCTCCCCGGCACTTTTTTTGCCCGGTTGCCATCCAGAAGTAGCAGGCGGCGCAGGACCTGGTCGACCTTCGCGACGCGCTCGGCCTCGCGGTGGGGGGAGGGGACACCGCGGCCGAGTCGAACCGCAGGAGGTATGTCGTGATTCTGAAGTCTGTTCGAGTCCAGAACTTCAAGTGCGTGAGAGACTCCCGTCCGTTCGGCGTCGATGAGAAAGTTACCTGTCTCGTCGGCAAGAACGAGTCGGGGAAGACCGCTCTGCTCCAGTCGCTTCGGAAGCTGAGCCCCGACGTCCCCGAGGACGGGAAGTTCGAAGACCTCGAATACCCGCGCATCTTCTGGACCGACTACAAGGCGCGGAAAGACAAGGACCCCGCGCCGGCCTTGGACACCGAGTGGACGCTTGAACCAGTCGACGTCGAAGCGCTCCAAGGCGTCATCGGGATGGCGTTCGACCCGAACGTCCCAGTAGGCGTTTCGAAGGGCTACGACAACGTCTCGCGCTGCCGCGTCGCCGTCGACGAGAAGGCAACCGTCACGCACCTGCTCAATCGGTTTGAGGTCCCCGAGGAAGAGCGCCAGGACTTGGTAGCCGCGAAGACGGTGGCCGAGCTGCGGGCGAACCTCCAGAAGATTCAGGCCCCGTCGCAGCCCGTGGGCCAGCTCCGTGAGCATGTGAATGCGCACTTCAACGGCAAGACCGCGTTCGATGTTGCGAGCGCAGCGATTCTCGCTCGCCTTCCCCGCTTCGTGTATTTCGCGGAGAACCTCACGCTTCCGGGCAAGGTGGCAATGACGGACCTCACGAAGAGGAAGGACCAAAAGCCCCAAGACCAAAAGCTGCGGGCGTTTTTCGCCTTCCTCGCTTTCGTCGGCACCACGCCCGAGGAGCTGGAGAAGGTCGGAGGCTTCGAGAGGCTCCAGGCCGAGCTTGAAGCTGCCTCAGCCAAGCTCACGAAAGACATCTTCCGATATTGGTCGCAGAACAAGCATCTGCGCGTCCAGTTCCGTTTCGAAAAGGGACTGCCAACGGACCCGGCTCCGTTCAACGACGGTTTCGTCTTCCGCACCCGCATCGAGAACACGCGCCACAGCTCGACCACGAGCTTCGACGACCGGAGCACAGGGTTCGTGTGGTTCTTCTCGTTCCTTGTCTGGTTCAGCCAGGCCCGCAAGAACTACGGCGAGAAGCTTATCCTGCTCCTCGATGAGCCCGGCCTCGGCTTGCACGCCAAGGCTCAAGAGGACCTGCTTCGCTACATCGAGGAACAGCTTGCACCTCATTACCAAGTCATTTACACGACCCACTCGCCGTCAATGATTGACGCCTCGCACCTGATGCGCGCGCGCACGGTCGAAGACGTCTTCATCGAGCCGAGGGCCGGGGCGCTGGTCCCGGACGAGCGCGACATGGGCACGAAGGTCGGCGATGAGGTCCTGAGCACAGACCGGGACACGCTCTCGGCCCTTCAGCGGTGCCTCGGGCTACACATCGTGCAGACGCTCTTCGTCGGTAAGCACAACCTTCTCGTCGAGGGCCCATCTGACCTGCTCTACCTCAGGTGGTTCCAGCAGCGACTCGCCGAAAAGAAGCGCACGACGCTCGACCGGCGATGGACCATCGCTCCTTGCGAGGGACTCAAGAAGGTCGGGTCCTTCATCTCCCTTTTCGGAGCAAACGGGCTTCACCTCGCCGTCTTCGCCGACCTGGCGACCGGTGAGAAAGCAGAGGTCGAGCGATTGCGGCGCTCCCAGCTCCTGAAAGACGGTGCCGTGCTCACGGCGGACACCTACGCGGGGAAAGCCGAGGCCGACATAGAGGACCTTCTGGGAGACGAGTTCTATGCGGCGCTCGTCAACCGGACCTACTCGCTCACAAATAGCAACCAGGTCCAAGTGCCGCCGCTCGGCGACCAGCGCCGGAATCAACGGGTGGTCAAGCGGGTCGAGGACCACTTCCGGACGCTCCCCGAGGGCGTCGATGAGTTCGACCACTTCCGTCCGGCAGAGCATCTCATGAGCCTCGGCCAGTCTGGTGCCGCCCTTCCTGGCTTCGCGGACGCCTGCAGGCGATTTGAGCGGCTCTTCTCGGACCTGAACCCGCTGCTACCACCGTGACCAATGCATCGCACCGAGCTCGCGATGAAGACATCCTCAGCGCGCAGGTCTGCAAGGACACCTGGTGGGGTCAGTCACGGCTGAATGTCGTCTCCCCCACTCCCTTGACCACGCCTGATAAAATCAGGACCATGCGCGGTGATGGAGAGCACGCCTCCCACGCATGCGCAACCGCTTTCCTCACGGCTACTTGTATCGGGTGGCGGGACCGCTCCACTGCCTGCGCGTTGCTTTCCGCCCCCGCGCTCTTGATGCTGGTCTAGATGCCCGACGCGCGGAAGGACGTCGTCAGTAGCCAAAGCACGACGGTCGCCAAGTTCGACTTGTTCTTCAGCTACCCATGGGTAGATGCTGCGGTAGCCAACCGGCTCGCGGACGCTCTGGTGAAGAAGGGCGTGAAGCTCTGGCTCGACCGCGCCCGAGTCGAACGCTTCGCAGATATCACCAGGGCCATCGATGATGGCCTAACGCACGCGAAGGCCATCTTAAGCTTCTACTCAGAAGGCTACGCGAAAAGCCGCATCTGCCAGTGGGAACTGACGGCTGCCTACATCGCGGCGCAACGCACCGGGAGCCCCGGGGACCGCGTGCTTCTCGTGAACCCTGTTTCGAAGTCATCCCACATCCCCGAGGAACTGCTCCGAAACCTCTACGCAACCCTGCCTACGAACCCGACCGATGCCGACATTGATGGGGTAGCGAAGCAAGTTCTTCAGCACGTGGCAGCACTGCACGGACCCCTAGGGGCGTTGCCACGCCTTCAACCCCCAACCTGGTATCCAAAGGCATCCACCGCATGGCCGCGCTTCGTCGGGCGCGTGCCTCAACTCTGGCGCATCCACTCGCTCCTTCACAAGAATGAGTCTGTCGGCATCCACGGTCGCCCAGGAGCGGCGGATGCGGCCCTCGTTCACGGTATGGCTGGCATCGGCAAGACCATGCTCGCGGAAGAGTATGCCCACCGTTTCGGCCTGGCCTACCCAGGCGGCATCTTCTGGCTCCGCGCCAAGGGCGAGAACCAAGCCGTAACCCGCCAACTGGAAGTCCAGAACGTAGCCGAACACCGAGGCATTTCGACTAAGGACCTATCCCACGCCCAGGTGGTCGCAGCGCTCCACCATGATTTCAAGAGCAAAGGCAAACCATGCCTCTGGGTCGTCGACGACCTTCCTCCTGGGTTGTCGCTGGACGAGGTGCGAGACTGGCTTGCGCCCCATCCGCTCTGCCGGACGCTCTTCACGACCAGGAGTCAGCGCTACTCGGTGGGGGAGGGCGTCGAACTCGGAGTCCTCGAGTCTGAGGAAGCTTTGGAGCTGCTTCGGAAGTGCGTAGAGGAGTTCAATGAGGCCGATGTTCCTGAAGCGCGCAAGTTGCTCGAGGACCTTGGCCATCACGCTCTTGCGTGCGAAGTCGTGGGAGCCAGGCTCAAGACGGCATCCATCAACGAGGTGAGGCAGGCTCTCGTTGCGAAGGAAGAAGATGCCCTTGCTTTCGCTGCGGAGTTTTCCAAGGAGTTGCCTCACAAGCAGCAAACCAATGTGACAGCACTTCTCTTTGGTAGCATCGAAATGCTCAAGGAAGAGGGGCGCGACTTCCTACGGCTTGCATCCATTCTTGTTGCGGACCCGATTCAAAAGCAATTGGTGCGAGGTGTGTTCGAGAAATTTGGCCGCACCGCTGAGCACGGGGATTTAGGTCTAGACCAGGCCAAGCAGCTGAGCTTGGCACAGAGGATTGATGCAGACACTTGGTCCGTTCATGGTCTCGTTTCGCGCGCTGTCCGATTCCTGGACCAGGAAAAGGAACTCATCAGGAGTATGCGCGATGCGACTGGGACGGTTTCCCTTGCTTTGTCCAGAAGTTTTTCTGGAAGAGAGTGTAGCCAACTCCTCGCCGAGGCGACCGCCGCCTTCCGCTCCGTTCTCGAAGTCAGAACACGCGAACAGCTCCCGCAGGACTGGGCCGCGACCCAAAACAACCTCGGCAGCGCACTGAGCGACCAAGGAACGCGCATGGTGGGCGACGAGGGAAACACGCTCTTGGCGCAAGCCGTCTCCGCCTACCGCGCCGCTCTTGAGGTCTACACGCGAGAGCACCTACCCCAGCACTGGGCCGCGACCCAGAGCAACCTCGGCGAAGCGCTGCGCAACCAAGGAACGCGCACGGCGGGCGACGATGGAAACACGCTCTTGGCACAAGCCGTCTCCGCCTGCCGAGCCGCTCTTGAGGTCTACACGCGAGAGCAGCTTCCGCGGGACTGGGCCGCGACCCAAAACAACCTCGGCAACGCACTGAGCGACCAAGGAACACGCACAGTGGGCGACGAGGGAAACAAGCTCTTGACACAAGCCGTCTCCGCCTATGGCGCCGCTCTGGAGGTCTACACGCGAGAGCACCTACCGCAAGACTGGGCCACAACCCAGAACAACCTCGGCGCCGCACTGAGCGACCAAGGAACGCGCACAGTGGGCGACGAAGGAAACACGCTCTTCGCACAAGCCGTCTCCGCCTATGGCGCCGCTTTCGAGGTCAGAACGCGAGAGCACCTACCGCAGGACTGGGCCGCAACCCAAAACAACCTCGGCAACGCACTGCACGACCAAGGAACGCGCACGGCGAGCGACGAGGGAAACACGCTCTTGGCACAAGCCGTCTCTGCCTACCGCGCCGCTCTGGAGGTCTACACGCGAGAGCACCTACCGCAGCACTGGGCCATGACCCAAAACAACCTCGGCGCCGCGCTGTGCAACCAAGGAAAGCGCACGGCGGGCGACGAGGGAAACACGCTCTTGGCACAAGGCGTCTCCGCCTATGGCGCCGCTCTCGAGGTCAGAACGCGAGAGCACCTACCGCAGGACTGGGCCGCAACCCAAAACAACCTCGGCAACGCACTGCACCACCAAGGAACGCGCACGGCGGGCGAAGAGGGAAGCAAGCTCTTGGCGCAAGCCGTCTCTGCCTACCGAGCCGCTCTTGAGGTCTACACGCGAGAGCACCTACCGCAGCACTGGGCCGCAACCCAGAACAACCTCGGCAACGCACTGAGCGACCAAGGAACGCGCACAGTGGGCGACGAGGGAAACATGCTCTTGGCACAAGCCGTCTCCACCTGCCGCGCCGCTCTTGAGGTCTACACGCGAGAGCCGCTTCCGCGGGACTGGGCCATGACCCAAAACAACCTCGGCGCCGCGCTGTGCAACCAAGGAATGCGTACGGCGGGCGACGAGGGAAACATGCTCTTGGCACAAGCCGTCTCCGCCTACCGCGCCGCTCTCGAAGTCAGAGTGCGAGAGCACCTACCGCAGGACTGGGCCATGACCCAAGACAACCTCGGCGAAGCGCTGGGCAACCAAGGAAAGCGCACGGCGGGCGACGATGGAAGCAAGCTCTTGGCGCAAGCCGTCTCTGCCCACCGAGCCGCTCTTGAGGTCTACACGCGAGAGCAGCTTCCGCAGCAATGGGCGAATGCATATCGCGGTCTTGCGCGCCTCATACAGGACCAGCTTGACCGAGCTTCAGGAGACGAGGCAGCGCGCCTACGCGACGAGCAAGGATGTATGGCTGAAGCCCTTCGTGCATACGAAGCCGAACAGGCCAAAGCTCGAACAGGGAAGTGACCAACGCGACTCCCCCACCGCTCATCTTCCCTCTTGACCACGCCTGATAAAATCAGTTATCATGCACCGAACATCCGCCAGAAAACGGTGGGGGGCCTGCATGTCCGACGACTCCAAGACCAGAGACCTGACTCCTCGAGCTCGGGGCGACGCCGAGCTTCCGGCTGCCTTGACCGAGCACTCAAGCGACCTGCCTTCGGTTCTGGTCGGGCACTCGACCCAGGCCATCGAGCGACAAGTCCGCTCCTTCTTCGGGTCGGTGGCCCAGATGTTCAAGGCCTGGCTCCAGCGAAGGGAGAACAAGAACACGCAGCGCGCCTACCGCGCCGACGTGATGGACTTTGTCTCGTTCCTTGGCATGAAGTGGCCAGACCAGGCGGACCGGCTTCTTCGAGCGACCGTGCCTGACGTCCAGGCCTGGCGAGACTTCCTGCAGAAGGACCAGAACGCAGCCCCGAAGACCCTGAACCGGAAGGTCTCGTCCGTCTCCGGCTTCTACAAGTTCATGCGGGAGGCTGCCGCCGAAGCAAGGCTTCCGATTCTCGTCCCGAATCCTGCGCACGCGCAGTTCCTCGCAAGGGAAAGCCAGGACCCTGTCGACCCCACGCATGCGCTCTCGGCGCCTAGAGCTTCCCAGCTCATGGCGCTCCCGAAGGGCGAGGACGTCCTTGCCGCGCGCGACCGGGCAATTCTGAAGTTCTACCTCTACACCGGGGCCCGCATCGCGACGGGTTGTCGCCTGAAGGTTGAGGACTTCCACGTCGACGACGACGACGCCACCATCAAGATTCACGAGAAGGGCCGCGGGCGGTCGAAGCGCGCCATCGGCCTGCACTTTGCTGCCGCCGAAGCCATCCGCGACTACGTCCAGAAGGCAGGTCTTCTATCGGGAGCGCTCTTTCGAGCTCGTGCAGGCTCTCGCGCGAAGGAGAAGCTCTCGTCCCGGGTCATGGACGAGGCGACGATGTATCGCCTGCTCATGAGCTACCTCGAACGACTCCCCAAGGCAAAGCG
>Ga0154020_10001357_pt1 | contig 30328 bp, 29 predicted proteins | sample Klosneuvirus_201_FD_109709 | JGI IMG/M metagenome (GOLD analysis project Ga0154020, IMG submission 109709) | Active sludge microbial communities from wastewater, Klosterneuburg, Austria - Klosneuvirus_20160825_MG | ecosystem: Engineered > WWTP > Aerobic digester > Activated sludge | place...
CGCGTTGGTCAGTTGATCCCGCGTGCTCCCTATTCGCTGTGGTCATTCGTTGTTGAACTCCGTTGCGCGGCTTTGCGCGGAATGGCGTTCAACGGGCCTGCGCTTGCCGCAGGCCGCCTTTCGAGATCTTGTTCCTGGACGAAGTGTTCAACCTTTCAACGGGAGTTGGCAACGGGACGAGGGCGGCTTGCGGCAAGAGCATGTTATGGGCTGGGTCTCGTTTTCATTCATTGTCGATATTGTATATGTAATTGTCTCCCAGTAAGTACATGAAACGACCTTTTTCCATTTCCCAATGTCGGTCCTTTTTCATTTTCGCAATTATTGCCTTTCTAATTTCGGGATCTTTGAACTTAAACAATTCTTCAACTGCTTGATAATAGTCTGTCGTTCCTGTACTCTTGAATGAAGTTTTCTTTAGGTACGCAACTAGAGCTGTTTTAATCTTGTCTACATATTCAGCCTTATGCCAATTGCTTAGGTAGAAAACGGCTTCTTTTCGTCCATGGTCAAATGCCAAGATTGCAATCTGTTCTTTGTATGGTTCTGTGTATATTCTATTATCCAAAGCTCTACTCAATAGTAACCAGTAAGGATCACGGGAAAAGATAATCACGCTGTCGAGTTCAAAAAGCATTCTGTTGGTAGGGCGTTCTTGATCCTTGACTTTGTTCCAATATCTATGATACAAACTACTTGAAATAATGTCTTGCGACTTAATACAACCACTGAATGTTTCTATTTCTCTATCCCTCAGAATAAATTTATAGAAAATGGCTCTTAGGTCCGCATAAGGAATGTCAGCCAAAGCCCAACTCGCGTAACAGGCGACTGTTGCATTTTCGTTGTCGGTTAATTGAACCAATTCGTCAAGGGTGGCAAGCCCCTTTAGCTGTATGAAATTTTTGTAGTTCTCACTTTCAATCCCCGCAAAGCCTACATGTTCTCCTTGAACCTCATTGATTTTGGTGATTCGGTCAACTATATCTGCCAAATCACTCGTCTGTCCCAAAGATTCATTTGCACCCAACAAGATGAATAGGACAGTGGTATATGCCAGTCGCTTCATCTTCTCTTTGAGTTCTTAGCCTTGCCCATAACGGGCCTGCGCTTGCCGCAGGCCGCCTTTCGTGATCTTGTTCCTAGACGAACTGTTCAACCCTTCAACGGGAGTTGGCAACGGGACGAGGGCGGTTTGCGGCAAGAGCATGTTAGCGGTAGTCCTACTCTTATTTCAATATTTCAATTAGTGAACCCTCTGCCCTTGATAACGCGATGTCAATTGGCTTCTGGCCCTTCTTATTCATTAATTCCTTATCAGCGCCAATCGAAAGTAAATATCGTATGACATCTTCACTCTCCTCACCGTTAGATGCTAGAATGTGAAGCGGCGTGTTTGCACTATTATCTTTAAGGTTAATATCTGCACCCGCCTCAATCAGTAATCGAGCATTCTCTGAGTAACCGACAAGGTGCAATGGCCCAATTCCCTCATTATTCTGGGCATTTACATTGGCTCCTTTTGATATGATTAATGCAATCGTTTCGTTTTGTTCTTCATTCATTACATTATGCAACGCTGTGAATCCATTTTCATCTTGGGCATTTACCAATTCTGGGTGGGCATCTAACATCTCAATCACTTCTACAATTTCCCCGTAAACCACCGCATCGGAGAACTTCTCAACTAGTTGGCCGTCAAGCATTGTGTTGTTCGTTTTACGTGAATTCTTTGATTTCTGGGAATCCTGTTGAGCCTTAAGCGTACTCATGAAAGTACACACGGCCAATATAATTGTAAGTGCTGCTCTCATCATGTAATTACCGCTAACGTTCAGGCTAAAAGCAGCGCCCTTCGTGGGTGGGTCCATGCGCGTTGGCGGGCGTTGCTTTTAGCCGTTGTTATCGGGAGGCGTTCTTCTTCTCCTTCTCCTACTTCTTCAAATACGCCCACACATCCGGCTTTTGAATGGCTCAAGAAGATAAGGGAAATGGAAAAGGTTCTAATTCGAGCGCGTGCTGCTATTCGCGCTAATGAAAAGGGTAAGGACGTTTAACTCTTTGGTGAGTGGTTCCATCAACAGCATAATGGTATCCAAATCTTCCTCTTCTTCATCTGTGAGTTTGCTTGGATCCCTGCCGCACTTGTTCATGTGTGATTCGATTACATCAGCGTACCATTCTGTCTTTTTTAGCAAGACTTCGTACCTGTTAACTGCTTCTTCAAACGTCAGATCCATGTTCAACCTTCTTCTCTCTTGTGTGATGGCTTTTGCGCGTCGGCTTTTCGAGCTTCCCGATAACGTTCAGGCTAAAAGCAGCGCCCTTCGTGTGTGGGTCCATGTGCGTTGGCGGGCGTTGCTTTTAGCCGTTGTTGGCACCTGGCGTTTTCTTTTCCCTGTTTCCGGTTCGTGGTTTTCTGAACTGATGTTAATGGTTTTCACGTTTGTAGCCACGTACGCACTATGTGATATGCTCGTACAATGGATTCTGAGTTTGTCGCCACGTATGTAATAAGCCCACCACCAACTATCCAGAATATCCGAAACCTGTAATAATTCCTCTGTGCCTCGATGCCCTTAATCTGTTCCGCCTTAAGATTCTCTTCCAGCCCGCGAATGGTCTCCTTGTACTTCAGTTCGCCGATCTGGAGTCTTTTCAATTCTTTCTGCGAAGCATTTTCCTCTTCTCTTTCTCTTCTGCTCTGTTCTGCTCTTGAACAAATGTCTTTCAACTCAGATGTGCCCTTCTCTGTGATCGCGTATCGGTGCGACCCTTTACTATCTGCTATGATGAACCCTTTTCCGTTCAAAACCCCATGCGCACGCAGTAATACGGGCTGGTCGTACTCGTACTTTAATCCTTTGACAAGAGCATTGAGGTCGATCGTGTCTTTCCCTTCAAAGAACTTAAGCACATGAAACTCTACTTCGGTCATCGGTCGGTCTTTTCGCTTGGTGCCAACTACTCGGTTGTGATCATATGTGGTTTATTTCTCCTATGTCCAGACATCGTGCATCACAGGTCCAAGTTGTCCAACGGGCTTCGGATCTTGCCAAGGGCTTTGGTACTGACATGCGTGTAGATCTCGGTGGTCTTGCTGGAGGCATGGCCTAACAGGGTTTGAATGTAGCGCAGGTCGGTTCCATTCTCCAAAAGATGGGTTGCGAAAGAGTGCCGAAGCGTGTGTACTGTTGCAGGTGCGGTTATACCCGCCTTCTTTTTGGCCCGCTTGAAGACCATTTGAACGCTTGTAGCCGAGTACATGCCACCCTCTGGACCTTCGAAAAGGTAGGTTCCAGGCCCGTACACGTGCAAGTATTCCGTAAGTAGAACAAGCATCTTTTCACTGAGTAGCGATACTCGATCCTTACCTCCTTTCCCACCGCGGATAAGCACTTGCTTGCGTTCGGGGATGATGTCCGTCCTCTCCAAAGCCAACAATTCGCCCAATCGCAGCCCTGCTGAGTAGATCAGCATAAGGATGCACTTGTGTTTCAGGTTGTCAACGGCTTTTAGGATCGCCGCTACTTTTTCCTCGCTCAGCACTTTTGGCAGCTTGCGTTCGCTGCGCGGCCGCTCAATGAATTTCACGCGGTGGTGGTCGCCCATTACGTCCTTGTAGTAGTAACGAACAGCGTTCACCACTTGGTTCAAGTAACTGTTGCTGACCTTGCGAGTGGAAGCCAGGTGGTATTGGTAGGCTTCGATGTCATTGGTTTCGATGGCGTTCGGTTGCTTCGAGGCAAAGTGCTGAAAGAACTTCTTTGTAGCGCTGAGGTAGGTGTCGATCGTCCGTGGGCTGTACCGCGCCACTTCCAATTTGCGCCGCATTGAATCGAGCGCCGCCACCTGCGCAGCATTGAGTTCTGGCGGTGCTGGTGTCAGATGCAGCGCAGGTAAATGCGTCGGTGGAGTGTCGGTCCCCTTTTTCGGCTGAACACCTATTGGACCTGTTGGTGGCATGTCCTGCTTTTTCCGCAAGCCTTCCATATCCACCCATGCAACACCCTTGAACGCTGCGAAGATCTCCCGTAGGGTTTCCGGTGTATTGGGCACGTACCACCGTTTGTGGGTCGCGCTCCACTTGGCCCCGGCCTTTTTCGCAGCAGCAATAAGCAACGTATCGTATGGGCATACGATCCCTATACAACGCTTGGCATCGTGTACAAAATGCTCCAAGTGGATCTGCTTCTTGTCGACTTTCACGTCCATGCGGAAAGAACAAGATAATGCACAACTGTCCGGCCGCCTCGCACTATCCCTCACTCCTTCACGAACCCTTTCACCATCCGACCATTTACCGTGTTAACCACACATCGGTAACTACCGCGGGAAATACCACGCAAGTCGATCGCAGTGGTCGTTGACCGGATCTGATGGCTAAGCACCTCTCTTCCAAGCGCATCCAGTATACGGAGCTCGCCCTCGTTCTCGCCTGTGGGCAAAGTGATGTTTAGCCGGTCCTGAGCTGGGTTGGGATAGAGTTCAAGTACATCCATTGCTTCGGCTGACTGCACTGATGTCGTTGTACACATCACGGCATTCAAATGCTGCCAGATCTCATCGTTGTAGAGGTTCGGCACGAACAAGCCTCCCGGTAGTTCACCCATGCGCACCAGGACCAAGCCGGTGGAAGGGGAGATGTTGATCAATTGGCCATTCTTGCCCATCGCATTGAACGCATCGGCCGGTGCGTTCGGCATGAGCGGGCCGCTGATCGCGAATTGAAGACCGGGCAACATGTAGTTGTCTTGTCCATTCAACCACCAGAGATAGCCGTATGCCGGGTTCAAGGTTTGCGATGGCGTGATCATCGCATTGAAGTAGGCCGCGTCGTTCAACACCGGCACCCCGTTCCAAGATCCTTCACCCTGCATCAACAGACCAAAACGGGCCATTGCGCGGGCCTTGCTGAACATCACGTTGTTGTACCCCAATTGGATATAGGCACCATAAAGGCCCGTTGTAAGCGACAACGTATTGAAGAGATAGGTGTTCAGGGCTTGGCCGGTCGCTGTTTGGATCACCCCGTCCAACAAGGTGTAGGGCGCATTGTGATAGGCCCAGCGCATTCCCGGATCGGTCAGGTAGTTCAAGCAGGCCGGGTCGGTACAGTCCACATCACCACCGTCATCCAAGCCCGTGGTCATGGTCAGCTGGTCATGGATCGTGATCGCCGCTTCCTGTTCGGTCGTGCAACTGGTCCAACCTTCGCCCAAATACATATTGGATGGATCAGCGATGTTCAGAAAGCCATCTTCCTGCGCTTTGCCCACCAGGAACGAGGTGAGCGATTTGCCTGCGGAAGCCCAGTACCAATTGCTGTCCGCAGTGAACGTGCCGAAGTAGTGTTCGATGACGATCCGGCCGTCCTTCAGTAGAATGAACGCTTTCGAATTGCTCTCCTCGAGAAAGTCGAGCAACGGAGCGATGGAATCGGTACACCACCCCAAACTGGCGGGGTCCGTGGTCTCCCAGGAGTTGCCCGTGGTCGGCGGGAAATACAGCGTCTGGGCAAAGCTGCAATTACCGATCACCAAGCCGAGAAAGAAGAATAGGGTGTGGGTCAGCTTCATCATCATGCCTTTGATGCAATTGCTGCGCTATGGTTCGATCGTGCAAAGACCCAACCACAGATCAGGATAAGCAAGCCGTTGCCGATCCCCAGCACGCCGTAGTGGATCATGTGCGCCGCGAATGGGCCAAGTGCATCCTCCCAATTTCCGCCGTACGCGAACAGGACCGGAATGCCCAACAATACCAACCAACGCGTACGAGCGATCGGGACCAAGTGATGAATGAGGTAGGCCACCAGCGGCATGGAAAGCAGGAAGTGTTCCGTATCGGTAAGCGTGATGCTCGGTACCAAGGCCAGGATCAGGAAATAACCCATGGCGAAAAGGGACGAATTAGACGTTGTCCAACTCTTCAGCCATAAAAGGAATGCCCCGAACACAAGGACAATGCCTCCCAGAATGGTGTATGCTTCCAAGCTGTTTGGCTCCATGAAATACTTCCCCACGGAACGATGAACGAACGAGTAGATCGTATTCACCGATCGGTAGTCTTCGCCACCGGTGTAGATCAACGAGGAATTGTGTTCGGCCATGGCCGCGAACCATGCCTTGTGTACTTCCACGTTTCCAGTGGGACCAAGGAAGACCGAAGGAAGTAACATGCCCAGCAGCACGACACCAACGGATACGCCCAGCTCGCGGTACTTGCTGAACAACACGAGCAACGGAAGGAGCACCACGAAGTGCGGCTTTGCCAGGATCGCTATGCCGATCAACACTGCACCTGCATTCCTGCTTCCGTTCAAGAGCTGATCCAAAGCGATCACCAACAGCCATAACAAGATCATATTGATGTTGCCCAAATGCAATTCGCGATGCAGGTGTACGACGCAAACAAGGGCAGTTAGGAACAAGGGCAAATATCCCGCAGGTCGTTGCACTAAGAGCTTTTCGCGCACCAGCCGATCGATCCGAATTGAACCATCGACGAAGGCGATCGCGATCAAGGTGTATTGGATGGATGCCGCAATGGGATACGGTAACAGTGCGAACAGCGCGTAGAACAAGGCCAACGCCGGGGCATACTTGAAGACGCCGCTGTCCAAGCCATGCGCAACACCGTACAAGGGAGCGCCGTTCAGTAACGCCTCACCAGCACCGTAGTACACCCGAAAGTCGTTCAGCCAGAAACGCCCGTTGATATGCTCGATCACGAACAGCGCCAAAAGCAGTGCCCCGAACACGATCGTGAACCTGCCAGGATAGCGATGCCAAGAGGGGAGAAGCAAAGGTTGAAGTGTTGAGGGTTGAAGAGGTTGAAAGGTACCGGGTACAGGGTACAGAGTACCTAGCACGCCAGGAGCAGTACTAGGTACTCTGTACTCACTACCCTGTACCCACTACGGATCTCCTAATGCGTCGAATGGTTGATCTCCTTCACCAAACGGCCGTGATCGTAGTACAACTCGCGGTACACTTGGCCATCCGGGGAGTAATCCAAATGGATCCCATTCTCCACGCCTTTGTCCCAGATCTCTTTGAATTTCTTGGTGCCGTTCTCGTAATAGTACATCCACTCGCCCTGTTCCACACCATTCTCGAAAGTGCCCACATACTCCAACTGTCCGTTCGGGTAGTAGACCTTCTCCATCACTTTCTCCGCCTCTTCTCCCTTGCCTTTCATGAACACGACCACTTCGGGCTTTCCGTTGGGGTGCGACGCAGCCACGAATTTGTGCGTAGAGCAGCTCATAAGAAGGAACAGCACCGGTAGAAGAGCGGCCAAGCGATGGGTCATGCCGCTAAAATAGGGTAAGGCAGTGGATCGTGCGCCGATGCCTGTGTTTCCGGCAATTTCGAATGTACGTTTACAATCAACGGAGTGCCTTCCGAAGGTAATGGAATTCCGCTTATACCCTAAAACCGCAAGATCAATTTCAGATTGAACCTGCGCGGGGTCAAGTAGTCCGGGATGGAGTAATCCACACCGTTCACACCTTGTATCCACGTATGCGAGATGGTATTGTTGATGTTCAACAGGTTGAAGACCTCCAAGCTCACCCACATGTTGTCGATGTGCCGAAGGAAACCGCGTTTCTCCTGGCCTTTGGCACCCAGCAGCTGTTTCGTGAAACCGATGTCCACACGGCGGTACAGTGTGGTGCGCAAGGTGTCGGCATAGCGGGTCTGGTTCGGCGGACCGAAGGGCACACCTGTTCCGAAGTTCACGCTCAATTGCACTTTCAGCGAAGGAATACCCGGCATTTCGTCTTGGAAGAACAAGGCCACGTTCACCCGTTGATCTGTGGGCCGTGCTATGTAACCAGGGTTGACGACCGTACTGTCCACCGCTACTTGATCGAAGGTGTACCCCTGCACGATCAGATCGCCGTTCGCATTGTAGCGTTTGGTGTACGTGTCGTTGAATAGGTCCTCTTTGATCGTCATGGTGCTTATGCCGATCCAACTCTCCACGCCGTCAATGAATTCACCGTTCAATTTCAGATCGATCCCGGTGGCAAAGCCCTTCGCCAAATTGGCGCCGTAGTAACGTATCCGCACGTTGTCCAATTCATAGGGGATCAATTGGTTCATCAACTTGTAATACCCTTCCGCGGTGAATTTGAACGGACGGTCCCAGATCGTGAAACGCCGGTCCATCCCCAATACGAAGTGGATGCTGCGCTGTGCTTTGATGTCCGGGTTCAGGGTGCCATCGAAGCCACGAACCTCGCGGTAGAAAGGAGGTTGGTAGTACAGACCACTAGCGAACCAGAAGCTGAAATCGCGGTCCAGCGTATCCCCTTCGTTTGAAAGTCCTTTCCAACCCGGATGGTACGTAAGCCGGATACGTGGACTTACCACGGTCTGCCCACTGTAGGTCCAAAACTGGGCACGCGCGCCGGCAATGAAGCTGACCCATTTATCCCCGCCCATATCCCAGCGCCAGGTGTTCTGCAGGTAGCCCGATGCACGGACGCTCGCCAAGTTCAACTTGCTCTTCAACGCGTAATTGAGCTTCAGGTCATCACCGCTGTTCACCGGTATGCTGAATTCGGCCGAATCGATCAAGGTCCATTCGCTAAGTCTGTCGTTGATCAGCTCACTCTTTACGTCCGCACCCCATTGGATGTAGCTCTTCCCCTTTTGAAGATAGCCCTTGTGGGCCAACGTGAGAACACGGGCATCCAGGTCATTGCGCGCGTGGCGAAGGGACCGTCCGATGCCCAAGTTCGCGATCGCCTCACCGAACTGACTACTGCCCGGATCGCGTTCCAACTCGTCCAAGAAATATTCGCTAAGTACATCGAATCGTTCACTTTCCCGCGTGCTGAAGGCACTGGCCGTGAACTTCAGCCTCAGGTTCTTCGTTTGCTGCACGTTCACGTTCAATGCACCGAACATCGTTTCGAACCTGGTCACTTCTTGACCTTCGAAGTAGGAGGTGAACCGCAAGGACTGGTTGAAGCTGCCGAATTCAGTTTCACGGTCCTCGGGCACTACGCCGTATTTGTTGGTTGAATACAAACCCAAGAACCCGATCTCCACTTTCTCAGTGAGGTCGTAGGTCCAATACGTTTGGAGGTCCGTGTACTTGGGCCGGTATTGTCCTTTGGTATCCAATCCGTTCAGTACAAGCGTGTTGCTCCGATAGCGGAAACCCGTGATCTGGCGGAGCCGCTTCTTGAACATGGCGTCCTCGATATGGATAGCGCCACCCAACAAGCCGATCGTAGCACTGCCGGCGAATGTGCGCGGCCGCTTGTACTGGATGTCCAATACGCTGCTCATCTTGTCGCCATAGCGTGCCTCGAAACCTCCAGGGCTGAATTGGATCCGCTCGATCATGTCGGGATTCGGGAAGCTCAAGCCTTCTTGTTGTCCAGCACGTGCGAGGAAAGGACGATACACTTCGATGTCGTTCACATAGACAAGGTTCTCATCAAAATTGCCACCCCGCACGTTGTAGCCGGAACTCAGTTCATTGCGCGTTGCAACACCCAATTGGCCAATGAGCAAGGCTTCAACACCGCCCTGCACACTGGGCGCGAAGGGCACGATCCGGGCATCCAACGGCTCAACCCCCGATTCCCGTTCTCGCCGGGTCCCTTCCACATCCACCACGTTCAAGGTCCGCAATTTCAATCGCACGTCCACGGTGCGCTCCTCACCATCGTTCAAGATGAACTCTTCTTCCATGGCCACCAGACCAGCATAACTCCAGCGGATCTTTACGGGTACTCCGGCAGGCAACACAAGCACATAGTTCCCTTCAGCATCGCACACCTCAACCCGGTCGGTGCCAGCACTTACCACAATGTTCGCCTGCGGAAGTGAATTGCCCAATTCATCCTTAACGATACCACGCAATTTCGCGGTGCCCTGGCCCATCGAATGCAAGGAAAGGAGCAGAAAAAGGACGATCGAACAAACACGCATAAGCTGGATCAACGTCGAATTCGCCTATGAAGTATGAATGGGGAAGTCTGCATCTGGCAACGGTTCAACTCAGCGCTTTCGTAATGCTGTCCACTAACGCTGTTGGACCGGCAAAATGCTGGTGGACCTTGATCCCGGAATCGGCACAGATCTTCAGCAAACGCTCACGGGGTTCATCTTCAACACCACCACCGATGATCAACAAGTCAACCTGGCCCTTCCGAAGTTCAGTAACAAGCAACTCTTCTTCCAAAAAGCCCGTGGCCGCTATACCCGCTGCGGACAACTCCTTATCGATCAATGCCATCATGGCCGGATTTCGACCAAAGAAAAGTATACGTGTGCCTGCCATTGGGTGCCAAATTACGGGAGTTCGGGAAAACGCTGATCGGTGTGCAGCATAGTGCCGTCTTACTCAAAAGGAAGGAACCGTGAATGGGCGTGAATGAACGGCAATTAGTTCGTCCATGCTTCACGTCCACTCTCGTTCTCAACCCCTAGGCTTGTGCAAGAGTGTTCAGATCCGGATGCGATCGGCATTTATTCACGCCCTCCCGCAGTCTCGTGCGGGACACGTTCATTCCCGGTTCCTCTTTTCTGCTCTGGCCGTGCGATCTCCAACTACCCCGGTTCCATTCCACATTGCTGACCACCTTTGCGGCATGACCCCTTCAGCGACCGATCCGCGCCTACTTGCCTTCCTGCGTTTGTTGGATATCATGGACACCTTGCGCGCAGAGTGCCCGTGGGACAAGAAGCAGACCATGGAGACCCTCCGGCCCCTCACTATTGAGGAGACCTATGAGCTTGGGGATGCCATTCTGCAAAATGACCTGCAGGAAGTGAAAAAGGAACTGGGCGATCTGATCCTCCACATGGTCTTCTATGCCAAGATCGGGGAAGAGAAAGGAGCCTTCAACATAACTGATGTGCTCAATGGGAGCTGCGAGAAACTGATCAACAGGCACCCGCACATTTATGGCGATGTGAAGGTGAACAACGAGCAGGACGTTAAGGCGAACTGGGAAAAGATCAAGCTGGCGGAGAAGGCAGCCAACAAAGAAGATGGGAGTGAGCACCCTAGCGTTCTGCAAGGGGTTCCGCGCGGTCTACCCAGCATGGTGAAGGCGATCCGCGTACAGGACAAAGCTCGAGGTGTCGGCTTCGATTGGGAGAACCGGGAACAGGTGTGGGAAAAGGTGCAGGAAGAATTGAGCGAATTGCAAGTGGAGGTGAAAGCGAATTCCAACAAGCAGACCGAAGAACTCGGCGATGTGCTGTTCTCCATGGTGAACTACGCCCGCTTCCTGAACATTGATCCGGACGAGGCACTGGAACGCACCAACCGCAAATTCATTCAACGCTTCCAATTCCTGGAACGCGAAAGCCACAAGGACGGAAAGGTGATGGGGGAGATGACCCTTGCCGAAATGGAAGGGTATTGGCAAAGGGCCAAGACGGAAGGTTGATCGCCAATGGGACTGATCCTTCATACAACTACGAGCACTCCGCTATTTTCACGCCATGCCCACCTGTAAGAATTGCGCTGCCGAACTCACGGATGCGTTCTGTGCGACCTGCGGTCAACGCGCCGATACCCGTCGGATCAGCTGGAAATGGTTGGGCGAAGAGTTCCTATCCAGCGTTTTCGTGCTGGAACGCGGTCTTCTTTTCACCTTGAAGGAACTTTTCACCCGTCCCGGTTACATGATGCGGGAGTATCTGGACGGAAAGCGAAAGGCGCACTTCAAACCGTTGTCCTTCGTTTTGGTGATGGCCGCCGTCTATAGCATCCTCTACCCGAACATGCCACCAGACTATTCCAGTACGAATGCCTCTATGCAAAAGAGCATGGAAATGATGAATGTGATCATGGGCCACTATGCGCTCGTGGAATTAGCCCTGATACCCCTATTCGCAACGTTTACATGGCTGTTCCTCCGCAAGTACGGGCACAACTTCGCCGAACATCTGGTGATCCAGGCCTTCTTGAGTGGGCAACGGATCTTGTTCAACATAGTCGTCCTTCCCTTCAATCTTTTTGGTCTGGAGGGTACCACGGTCGCGGCCAGCCTGCTCTTCGTAGCCTATGGCGCGACGATGATCGTGGCGTTCGTACAACTCTATCGGGACCGACCGATCGTTCAGTTGATGGTGCGGATCTTAGCCGCTTTGGGCTTGTTCTTCTTCATCCTGCTTTTTGGTAGCATAGCCTTCGGAGTATACTTGGCGGTGAGAACCGGTGCTGGATGATCGTCTCCTCAAGATGTACAGGGACTTCTCGCAGGAATACAGGCACTGTCCAATTACAAAGGCGGTTTGGTCCGATCAATATGGTCCTTTTCTGGATCAACATCGACAGCAACTTGGATCGAACGATATCGTGTTGTTACTTTTCCGGCTAAAGTGATCAAGGCAACCAACTTAAGGCGACCTTTGACCGAATTATCCCGTCTGTAAACAATGACCGTGTTCCCCTCGTCGTTTCTCCGTGTGCTCCACTGCCTTCCTTTGGTCGCAGTAATGTGCCTGCCCGCCATGGCCCAGATCCCAACGAAATGCCTGGAGATCGAAAGCATTCTGGTGGATGCCTGCAACCCCTCATCGGTTTGCGGAGGTAGTGCGGAAGGCCAGAATGAAATGGTAAGGTTCATCACTGGACCGCAAGCAACCAATTTGAGCGATCTGCAAGTGACGTGGCCGAACAACAACTGGCTCGGACTGGTGCAGAATGCGACCACCGCTAACAACACGGCCCAATTGAACGCGACCATCGAGAGTTGTGGCCTGTTGATCGAGCCGCTGGGAGGCATGATCCCACCGGGGTCTACTGTGCTCATGGTCACCAGTACCGATATGTGCATTCAGGCCAATTCATTCAGCGCCTTGTCCGATACGATCTTCATCGTGTTCCAGAATGCTGGCAATACCGCTGGTCACTTCGCGAACAACCCGGCCTCTGGTCAGGTGATCAGCCCAACACCACTTCCCGGGAACGATACGCGGACCCTGATCATGACCTACACACCAACAGCCTGCAGTGATACCGCCACCTATGTGAGGGAACTGGTGGTGAACAACCAAGGCACCTACGGTGGACAGGGTGGCGAAAGTGATGGGGGAACCGCTGTGTTCTCGTGGCCAGGAGTACCGCAAGTCACCTACGTCAATTTCGGGTGCCAGGCCCCGTTCGTTTCGTTGCAGGTAACGGGCAGTGCAGATGGTACGCTTTGCGGTGGTGTGGGTACCGTGAACCTTACCGGTGCGGTGAACAATGGTGATTTCAATAGCATTCTATGGCAGGGAGGGACCGGTACCATTGGGGATCCCACCTCATTGAACACGACCTACACGGCAGGTCCAGGGGATACGGGGAACGTGGTGCTGCAACTGTGCGCGATCACTGATTGTTCGACACCCACGTGTACCACGGTGATCATTCCTGCAGGGAACGGGCCAACTGTGCAGATCACTCCAATTGGATCTACTGCGCTTTGTCCCGGTGACAACGTTGTACTCACCGCCAGTGGTGCCGATTCGTATGTATGGGGTGGTGGCGAAACGACGACATCCATCACCGTAAATATGGCTGGCACTTACTCCGTAACCGGTAGCAATGTTTGTGGAGCGGGGGATACTTCCATTGAGGTGACCAACGCCACAGGAGTGACGGTTACTATAACCGGGAATTTGGTGGTATGCCCCGGACAAACGACAGTGCTAACGGCGAATGGAGCTACTTCCTACGTGTGGCTTCCGAACGGTGAAACCACCCAAAGCATTACAGTTGAATTTCCCGGTCTTTATGGTGTTACGGGGACCAGTAGCTGCGGAACCGCACAAACATTGATCCAAGTGGCCACAGGTGTCGCCCCAGATGTTTCCATTGTTGGCGATACCGAATTGTGCGGACCGGAATCCACGGAGCTGACAGCGTCAGGCGCGGATACCTACGTATGGAGCACCAATGAGACCACCCCGGCGATCACTGTTTCTTCTGCAGGGACCTATACTGTCATTGGTACCAACGCATGCGGAAATGATACCGCTTCGGTGGATGTTACTGCGGTTGCAGAACCGACGGTGACCATTAGCGGAAACCTGACGTTCTGTATTGGACAACCGGCCATCCTAACCGCGAGTGGTGCCGATTCCTACCTGTGGAGCACATTGGAGACCACACCGACCATATCGGTGGAAACCGCCGGAACGGTATCGGTTGTCGGGACCAGTGCCTGCGGAACAGGAACAGATTCCGTGGAAGTGGTTTCGGCTCCCGGACCTACGATCACTATTTCCGGGAATACCACCATCTGTGCTGGCATTGTCACGATCCTTACCGCGACCGGTGCGGACAATTACTTGTGGACAACCGGTGATACCACTGCTTCCATTACGGTCGGATTTCCCGGGACCTACTCCGTTACCGGCACCGATGGTTGTGGAGAAGCTGTGGCGGAGATCGAAGTGTTCTTTGGAGAAGGACCAACTGTCGAAATTGAAGGGTTGACCACGTTCTGTGCAGGTGGAAGCACCCAGCTAACGGCAACCGGTGCGACCAGCTATGTCTGGAGCACGAGCGAGTCGTTTGAAACCATCGCGGTGGAGGCGTCCGGTACGTATACCGTGATCGGTACCGATGCATGCGGTTCGGATACAGCGTCGGTTGAGGTTATTGTGCAGCCATTGCCAGTCGTTAGTGTCACTGGCGCCACAAGTATTTGTCCGGGCGAGTCAACGGTCTTAACTGCCACTAGTGATGATCCCATTACTTGGAGTACCAGTGCTACCGGACCAACGATCACGGTTTCGGATGCTGGTGTCTATACAGCCACCGCCACCAACGCCTGCGGATCAAGTTCTGCAAGTCTTACCGTTTCGGCGGTCCAAGTGGTGGCTGCTTTTACAGCATCACCCTCATCGGGCGTCGCACCGCTTACCGTTCAATTCAACTCCACGAGCACGAGCGGTGCCACGCATAGTTGGGTCTTTAATGATAACGCGACGAGCAACCTGGTCTCACCGGAACACCTGTTTGAGGAGCCCGGCACGTATACCGTGGTCCTGACGGTTACCGCGAACGGTTGCACGGTCTCCACCAGCCAGGTGATCGTCGTAACCGCTGTGCCCGTTCCGATCGGGGAAAGTTCCATCGAGGTGCCCAACGTGATCACTCCGAACGGTGACAGGCAGAACGATATTCTTACGGTCACCACTGCGAACCTCGCCACGTTCAATATGCAGATCTTCAACCGCTGGGGCCAGAAGATGAGCGAACTCACCCGTGCCAACCAGAGCTGGGATGCACGCACGTTGAGCGGTGAAATGGTCTCCGATGGAACCTACTTCTACGTCGTTGTTGCAGAGGGCTTGGACGGAAAGAAGTACGACCTTTCCGGACACCTGACCGTGATGCGGTAAGGTGCGTGGATTGGATCAGTAACAGATCTTGGCGACTGTTCTGTTCAGCTTGGCGAACTTTGCGGGGTCAATTACCGTCTGGTCATTGACGTAAGGTCAATGGGAAAGGATCCAGATCACATCGGCGAACGAAGTTCCATGAATGGTGCATGGCATTTTCTCTTGCTGTTTTGTGCGGGCTTGATCCCAACCTACAGTGAGGCACAGTGCCCAACGGTTATCGCGACTTTCCCTTACATAGAGGGCTTTGAGACGTCGCCGGCATGGGCAAGTGCTGGAACCAACAACGACTGGGCTTGGGGCACACCCTCGCATCCTTTGATCAATAGCGCACCCGAAGGAACGAAGGCTTGGTGTGTAGGTGGGCTGAACGGCTCCTTCTATTCGAACAACCAACAAAGCTGGCTGGAAAGCCCCTGCTTCGATCTTTCGGCACTTACCTATCCCTACATCTCCTTCTGGTTGTATTGGGAAACGGAACCGGCCTACGATGGGCTGGGATTCCAGTACTCGGTGAATGAAGGTGCCACGTGGGTCAACTTGGGTTCGAATGCGGATAACGATTGCTTGAATACCAATTGGTTCAACACGGGGAACATAACCGCACTGAACCTTGCCGCCCCGAAAAGAGGCTGGAGCGGTTCAGCTCAGGTTGGAGGGTGTTCCACTGGGGAAGGAAGTGGTGGTTGGGTGCGTTCCGGCCATTGTTTGGATGGCGTTCCTACTGGCGATCCGGTGAAGTTCAGATTCGTGTTCGGTGCAGGTTCCATTTGTAACACCTTCGATGGCATTGGCATGGACGAGGTCTATATTGGTGAGGCCCCAGCGAACGATCCTCAGATCACATACACCTGTGCAGGCAATGTGGTTTCATTCAACAACACGGCCACCTTGTGCGCACCTTCCAGTGTCTGGAATTTTGGAGACCCCGCCTCTGGTGCGAACAATTCCGCAAACGGGATTGCTTCCACGCACACATATCCCGCTCCTGGTACATACTCAGTTAGCCTCACTATGACCGGCCCGTGCAACGCCCCAGCAACGCAGACCATCGATCTGGTGATCCCTGATCTGGTACTTACGAGTACGGACCCGGATTGTGCAGGGGACAATGGAACCGCGACCGCTACGGTGAATGGAGCACCAGGTCCTTTCCAATATGCATGGTTGCCCGTTGGAGAGACCACGCAAACCATAGCCGGACTTGCAGCCGGCGATTACAGTGTTACCGTACAAGCGACGGATATGTGTGCGGTCCAAGGCACTGTGCAATTGACACTCGGAGCAGCAGCGATCACCTTGACCGGAACCCATACCGATGTCACCTGCGCAGGGCTCGCCAATGGGAACGCAACCGTTACAGCTACCGGAGGTTCCGGAGCGTACCTATACAGTTGGGCCCCATCGGGTGGTTCTGCTGCCAATGCCACCAGCTTGGGGCCGGGCGTATACACCTGCACGGTGAACGATGGCGCCGGATGTGAAGGCGATATCTCAGTAACGATCACAGAGCCGACAGCATTGACGCTGACTGCAAGTGCCGATACAACAATTTGTGAGGGAGAGTCCTTCACGCTTAATGCAGTTGCCCAAGGTGGACAGGCGCCGTTCACCTACAACTGGTCACCTGATGGTCCGGTCATTGCTCCCGTCGCGACCATGACATACACTGTTTCCGCAACGGATGCGAACGGTTGCATCAGTGCTACGGCTCAAGTTGAAGTGGTCGTTATACCCGTCGTTCAACCACAGTTGGCCTTGGACGTGGACCTCGGCTGTGCTCCCTTGTGCGTGTCGTTCTCGGATGTATCAACGGTCAGTGGGATCCGCACTTGGACCTTTGGGGATGGAAACAGTGCCGGTGATGAGGCCACTCCCGTGCATTGTTACACGGATCCGGGGACCTTTGATGTTACCCTTACCATAGTGGATCAAGTGGGTTGTGAAGGATCCGTTACCCTTCTGGAAGCGGTGAACGTTGAAGCTGTTCCTGTTGCAGCCATCGGCGTTACTCCATCGGTTGCGATCATCGACGATCCGATCTTCCAGTTCATTGATCTGAGCACTGGGGCAACTGATAGGACCTGGCATTTCGGCGATCCTTCGGACAGCACTTCAAGTGCGAATAACGTTGCATTCGCGTTTCCTTCCGTCGGTTGTTATTCCGTGTTGTTGGAAGTAAGCAACGCAGGTGGTTGTGCCAGTTCCGCAACAGTAGACGTATGCGTGGAGGATAGTTATGCCTTCTATGCTCCCAATGCCTTCACCGCCAATAACGACGGGTTCAATGATGGATTCATGGTATCGACCACGGTGCGTAACCCGGCGTTCTTCGAACTAAAGATCTTCGATCGGTGGGGGCAGACAGTTGCAACGATCAACAAACAACTGACCCCTTGGAGCGGTGATGGCGTTCCCTTGGGCGTTTACGTGTGGCAAGCCCGGTTGAAGGATACCGAAGGGCAAATGCACGAGCACCGAGGAAGTGTGACCTTGCTGAGGTGAACAGGCGTTCACCATTTCCGGACGATCAATGCGATGACCAGTCCGTAACTCGTGAACCTTCGGCTTCGTCCCTCTGGTCCTTATTTCATCCGTAGTACAAGAACAACGCCCGCTTGGCGGCGGGCGTTGAAAACGGGATAGGCTGTTTGCCTTAGCGGATCATATTCTGTTTGGCCTTCAGAGCGTTGATCACCCCTGTATTGGCCGTATTGGTCGCTTCACGTTCGGCGGCTGCCTTAGCTTCTTCCGGGGCATTCCCTTGGTATTTGGCAAGTGCTTCCTGTGCCTTGGCTTGCGATTTCAATTCACTAACCATCTTGCTTTCGCTGCTTGCTAGTTTCTGCCTCATTTTGGTCAGATCCTTCAAGTCCTTGGGATCGTTGGTGGTCGCGAATTTTCGTTCCAAACCGGAGATCCTTCCGCTGTAATCCGCGTTGTTCGCTTGGTATTTACTGATCGCAGAGGTCGCCTTTGCAAGCTCCTTGTTCGCCTTGCTCAGGTTCTTGTCATTCTTGATCACGTCCTTCTGCGCGCTCTCCAATTTGCTCGAGCTCTTGTCCAAGGTCTTGGAATACACGTCCAACTGTTTCTGGACCATTGCCTTGTTCAATTTCACCGCCAGATCATATGCATATTGTCGAGCTGGCTCGCTATGTGGAAGTGCAACTGAATCATTCACCGCGTAAGCGATCTTCAAGATCCCTTGCTTGGCCTTTTTGTCCGATGAGCCCTCAGCCAAGATCATGATCGGAGATGGTGAAACGCTAGGAGCCATAGCACCCATCGCCTTCATGGGCTTGGATCCAGAGACATCCTTGCTCTGGGTCTTCATTTCGGTCTTCCAGAGGTCCAGTGCATCGCCTCCATCACTTTCAAAGATGGTGATGCTGTATGCGGCCAGCTTGTGGGTGCCGTTCACCAACGTATCAGGAACCGCAGCAATGGTGTTATTCCAAGTCAATGAATAGCCTTCCTTGGTTGCGTCCTGGGCGAAGCTGGTTGAAGTCGCGCCTACAATGGCCGCAATGCCAAGGATCGTGCGTGTGGTCATGGTCATCTGGAATGATTTTATTCCGCTGTAACGCGGGAGGTCAAAGCTATGGACGAGCAAAGACCGGACCGGTCACTTCTCCAACCGACTTTTATGTGTATGTGTGCTCTCGCTGTCCATTCGCATCAATTCCGCAAATACACGATGTAGCGGCAAGCCCATTACCGTGTAGAAACTGCCGTTGATGCGCTCAACAGCCACATAACCGATCCAATCCTGTACGCCATAAGCTCCCGCTTTGTCCAAGGGCGAGTAGTGTTCGACGTAATATGCGATCTGCACATCGGTGAGCGGAGCGAAGGTCACTTCCGCCACATCGGAGAAACTAATGCTTTGCTGAAGCGTTCGCATGCACACCCCGGTGATCACCTTGTGTGTGTTCCCGGCAAGAAAGCGCAACATGCGTCGTGCATCGGCAGCATCCGTCGGTTTGTTCAGGAGGGTACTTCCGAGTACAACAGTGGTGTCCGCCGTAATGAGCACCTGGTCGTTCAACAAGGTGCCCGGCCACCCATCTGCCTTTTTCTTGGCAAGGTGTTCGGCCACCTCCTCGATCGGCATTTCGATCGGTGGGGTCTCGTCCACATCCACGCTCGTTATTTCAACCGGAAAGTCCAAGCCTTGCAACAGTTGCCTGCGGCGTGGTGAAGCGGAGGCGAGGATCAAGGTCGGCTTGTTCATGGAAGGAATTGGATCAAAAAGGCATATCCGACGGCTAATATCATAGCGATCTTCATGAGCATGCCCGCCCGTAAGTGTTCCTTTCGGGTTGTTGCATTGTAGGTAAAGCCGGCCGAGAGCAGCAACGGCGCACTGATCCCGATGCCGATGTACCAATAGCTCATGGGGTCGTGCAGGAACATGGACCGAATGATCATTAAACCCGCGATGATCACCGCCATGTGGAACAAGGTTAAACCCTTCGCCCAGCGCATGCCCCAAGCAATGGGCACGGTGTTGCATCCAACGGCTTTGTCTCCCGGCACGTCGGCCATGTCCTTCTGTAGCTCCCTTACCAACGTGCTCATGAACGCGAAGGCCGCATAGGCCAGCACCCAATACCACAACTCCCGAATGAAGCCCGGTTCCATAACGTATTGCGCTCCCTGTACCTCGATCACCTTGGGTTCCACGAAGTAGCGCGCCAACATCGGGATCTCGTAAACCCCAACGGTGAGCGGGACCAGCGCTGTTAGCGTGGCAACCAGCCCGTTCCCAATGACCAAAGAGCGTTTCAAATTGGTGCTATAGACCCAAAGTGCACCGATCGAGAATGCCGGTATCCATGCCCATTGAAGGAGATCACAGCGCCACGCCACGAATACGCCGATCACCAACCCCAGACCACTTAGGACAATGTGTGCCGTCATTGCCACCCGACGCTTAACACTTCGACCCACGATTACTTGGTCCGGTTTATTGATCCGGTCGATCCGCGTATCGAAGTAGTCGTTGATCACATTCCCACCAGCCGCGATCAATACCGTGCTGATCACCAAGAGCGCAAAGAGCAACACTGGCATTTGCGGACCATAGTCAGCAGGTAGCAGCACTTCACTACGGGCAACCGTTCCTCCCAATTCACGTAGCAAATGGTGTAGACCACGTTCCAAGTTCCCCGCGATCACGCCATAGCGAATAGCAACCATTGTTAACGCAATGATCAACAAATTCACAGGACGTGTTAGGCGGACGAGATCCAGCATGAGCATCCGCCGCAAGATCGCAGCTTATTGGGGTACTTGTGCCGGGCTTTGCAAATTATACCGTTTCGAGACCGGTGAACACGTCTCTGATGCGCCGTCGGCGATATAGAATAGATCGCAGATGAATGCAGATCGAAGCAGAAGAAAACTTGATGGGTCGACTTTGGCCTTAACTGATCAGAGATCCATCATGAGCGCCGAAAAAGAGTGTATTTATCTGTGTTTATCTGCGTTTGTCTGTGGTTGTATTCTTTCTGCTTTCCCCAGAAGGCCGCAAGGCCGATGGGTGTTGAACTATCACAGGATCAAACCCTACCATGTGTGCGCTTTTTCCGTCATCCACTTGCCTTGCACTTTCATGGCTTGCTCCAACAGGTCGCGTACACAGCCGTGGCCACCCTTTGCATGGCTCACGAACACGCTCACGGCCTTCACCTCTTCCGCCGCGTCGTGCGGGCAGCACGGGAAACCAACGCGTTGCATCACACGCAGGTCCGGGATGTCATCACCCATATAGGCGCAATGGGCGGGCTCCAAGCCGGTGGTGGCGATCAGCTCTTCCAATTTGTCCAGTTTGTTGGCCACGCGATCATGGAATTCCGTTACACCGAACCGGGTGAAGTATTGCGTTACTCCATCGCTATGGCCGCCGGTGATGATGATGATCCGTAAGCCTTCCTTCAATGCATGCTGAAGTGCGTAGGTGTCGCGACTGTGGAAGGTGCGGACCGGATCGGCGTTAGGTAAAAGCAGAACTTGACCGGTGCTGAAGACACCGTCCACATCGAAAAGGAAGGCTTTGATGTCGACAAGGCTTTCCTTGTAGGTCTTATTCAGTTCTGCCATGGGTGGAGTTTCAATTGGTTGAACGAATTCTGGATCGCTCCGAGTAACCTATTTTTCTGATCCGGTTCTGGTCGTTTGTCAATGGCCGTATGCCTTCAAGATCAATTTGCTCAGTACGGCATAGGCCTCTTGCAGCTCCGGGTCATTCGCCAACAAAGCGAGGTGTTGTTCTATGGTGCGTTCATCTCCGCGCCGGGCCGGTCCCGTCAATGCTCTTTCGGGACCCAAATCTGCCACACGCGCAGCGGTTGTTTCCCAAAGTGGACCCAACAGATCGGTGGGCAACTTTGACTCTTTCAATAGTCGTTGACCTTCACGCACCAAGAATACCGGCAGATTGCTCGTGAGCACCGCTGCCAGGTGGACCCGTTGCCGTTGAGCATGGCCCAATTCAGATACGCGAGTGGATACCTGTTGTCCCAACCTCCGGATCACCTGCTTCGCGTGATCCGTATTGCCATCAACGATCATTGGCACATTGCTGAGGTCTATGGGTGTACCAACTCCCAAAGTCTGTATAGGCCAAAGGACTCCTTGGTGCTTATGCGGGTCCAATGCATCCAAGGAACGTGCGCCGGATACATGGGCAACAACGGCTTCGCTACTTGGCAATGCTTGCGCCACCGTGGTGATGGCATCGTCCGAAACCGCTAGTAGGACCACGTCCGCATTCGGCAGTTCTTCACCGATCACGTAGGCGGATGTTCCAAGTTGGGAGGCAAGCTCCTTAGCACGCGAAGGATCGCGACCTACTATGCCATTCAGCCGAACTCCAGCTTTCTTGAACGCATTTCCCAAATGGAACGCCGCACGACCGGTGCCGATGATCAGGAGGGAAGGCATTTTACCAGTGCTCAACTACCGGGCTTTGGTTGCGCCTTTTTCCGGCTCCCATTCCTTACCCTTTGCACCACCGCCAAGAGCGTTCCCAAAAACATGAGCACACAGCCGATCCAAAGGATGTTGATTCCCGGGAAGATGATCGCTTGCATCACCAAGAACTCCGATTCCGCCACGTTGAGCCCGATCTTCAGCACTTCCTTTTCGGCGGCAGGGGATGGTGCCCCATGACCCGCAGGCATGGCAGGTACCCGATCCACCGACGCAAGACCATATTTGATGCGCAAAGCAGGAAGTTCGGCAGCTTTCCCTGCCACGACTTGTCCTTCAGAGTAGATCACCAGCGGACGAGCCTCGAACCAGCGGTCGCGTTGGTAGAGATCGCGCACACGCAAATGGACGGCATAGACCGTGTAGCGTTCTCCGAGCATTTGCCGTGTTACACTGTCCTTTACGGTACTTACACTATCGATAATTGCCAAGGCCGATGGGGTAATGATCGTGTCGCCAACGTGTTTCTCGTAAAGTCGGTCAGGCATCCATAGGTCATCCGCCGTGTCGCTCGCCATGGCAAGATCAGCATACCGGACGTGGGTATACAGGTCACGATCCGGCCAATGTTTTGTGCTGGGTTCGGCCACATTTCCGAAACGCGGATTGAGCTGAACGAAAGGTGCCAGTTGGAATACCGGCGCTCCCGGCCGGGTCGAAGTCCATTCGCGTGCATGCCACAAGATGCGTTGTGGAAAGGTCTCAATGGGTTCCCAATTGGCGGGCTGGTCTTCCAAGAAGAACTTGCCGGCCTGGTGGTCCGTTGTGGAGCGGAACAGCATTTCTCCAACGCGGACCGTATCCCCGTTGTGGTAGGTTTTCGGCTCTACCGCGAAGTATTCCACGTTGAAGACCATGTCCACGGCATTCTGCGTCTTGTCCTTATAGCGCACGTAATGCTCGCCCATCCGCATCGTATCACCGCGGTACAGCAGAATGTCCTCGTTGTTGTTGAACGCCTCGTTCAAGAAGCGCAGGTCCATGTTGCGCGTGTTGCGACTTACTTCGTTCTGCCTGCTCGTACTGATCAATGCGCCCAGCAATACCAAAGCGAAGCCGACGTGTGCAATGGAAGGTCCGCCGTGCTTCAGTCCGCCCTTCAACACGGTTGGAATGTAAAGTGCGTTGGCCACAACAGCGAAAGCGGTGGAGAAGAACAGCGCTATCAAGTTCAATTCCGCGAGGCGGTACTGCAACACGAGAACACCAATGATCGTGATCACCACGGCCAACACGAAGGACAAGGCGATCTGCTTCCGGAATTTCTTCAGGTCGGTGTCCTTCCAACGCAGGTACTGGCCGAAGGAGATCAACAGCGTTACGATGAACGCGAAAGGGACCTGCCACTTGTTGTAATGCGCAATGGCTTCACCCGGCGGCGCAAGTTTGGCCGTGGATAGATCGGCGAAGAAGCTGCTCCCTGTCCTTTCAGCGATCCAACCAAAGAACTGATCAAATGGTTCCAGCAACAGGTTGAAGACCGGTACCGAGGTGCTGAAGGTGATCTGCATCGCACTCAAAAGCAAGACCAAGGATCCAATGAACAGCCAGAATTCCCGCGACCAGAGCGATTCTTCCGGCTCTTTGCTGGCGAATGCCTTGCGGTAAGCGGAGACGAGCATCCCGATGCAGATGGCACCGAACAACAGGATCGCGTGGACTTGCAATTCCAACAGCACACCGATCATCAGCAAGGCAACCGAAACCAGAACGAAGTACTGGCGCTGCCCGCGGTTCGGGATCAACATGAACACGCTGAGGGCGATAAAGAAGAGCAGGAATACCAGCAGTCCAGGTAACATCCCATCACCGGTAAAGCTGTGTACGCTGGTATCGCCCAACACACCACTACGCGTAAGGAAGGTCGAATAGAGGATCAGGATGAAGGTGATCATCGTGAGCAGGAACGTACTGAATAGGGAATTTGGTTTCCGTTTGTTCACCAACATCAAATGGCCAGCACCCACCAAGGTGAGCCACGGCACCAACGAGGCGTTCTCCACGGGGTCCCACGCCCAGAAACCACCGAAGCTCAATGCCTCGTAAGCCCAAGCACCGCCCATCAGGATCCCGGTGCCCAAGATCATGATCCCGAAGTAGGTCCATGGCAGGGCTGGTGTGATCCACCCATTGGTATCCCTGCGCCACAGGCCTGCTATGGCATAGGCAAAGGGAACCAAAGTGGAAGCAAAACCGAGGAATAGGGTAGGAGGGTGGATCACCATCCAGTAGTTCTGCAACAACGGGTTCAGGCCACGGCCGTCAGCGAACGAAGGGATCGCACTCAGGTAATTCGCCATCCCTGTCCAAGGCAAGCCGAGGTTCTCCGGCAATTCCCGGATCAACAGGAAAGGGCTGCTGCCCAAGCGGAAGTCACCGACGTAGATGCCCAAGAGCATCGTCGCTAAGAAGACCTGGACCAGCGCAACAACAGTCATTACGGGAGCTTCCCGATCCTTCGCTTTGAAGATCAGGATGTTGCCCAGGACCATGTGCCAGAAGGTCCACAGAAGGAATGAACCTTCCTGCCCTTCCCAGAAGCAGCTCGCGATGTAACGCAAGGGCATCTGCAAATTGCTGTGCTTCCAAACGTAATCGAATTCGAACCAATGCTTGAACAGCATGGTGAACAGCATCACCACAATGCCGAGCACGGCCAATGAATGCAACCAGAATCCGAGACGACCCAATTTGACCCATTCCAACTTCTTGCTACGCTCGCCCAAGAAAAAGGACGTGGTGGCCAGCAATGCACCGGCGAATGAAAGTGCTGTCAATAGGTGACCAAGTTGCCCGGCCCAAGTGTGTTCTCCGATGTATTCGATCATAACCCTTCAACCTTCTTCAAACCGTCATCCCGGTCCCAATACAACGTTCAACTTTTACCTGTTTGAGCTGAACGCATCCGAAGCGTCAACCTTGTTCTCCTCATTGTACTTGCTCGGGCATTTCATCAACATGTCCCGTGCTTCGAATTCGCCATTGGCGTTGGCTTCCCCGATCAATACCAATCGCTCACTGCGCTCCAAGTCCTGTGGTTTCGCCTTTGCCAAGTGAACGGTGCAGCGCTTGCCTTGTAGGTCCAACATGGTGAACGTGGTCAAGCTGGCGTTCATGCTTGGCTCGTAGATGATCGCCTCGCTCCGGTCCAGTGTGCCCACCACATGGAACTCCTTTCCCGGATGCGCAAGTGCTTGGTCCAGGTCGGCGTAGGTGCTGCTGTCGTACAATGATCCGACCAAAGCACCGATGGCAACGGCGATGATCACGATAGCGATGATGTGGTTCCTTTTCATTTGTCCGTGTTCAAGGTTTCAACTTCTTTTCCATCCGGGAGAGCTTCCGGTCCATACTGAACATCCACAGACCGATACCCAACAAGATAATGGACACGACGATCACCACCGTGTTGATCTTGCCGTTGCCGTAAAGACTCTCTTCAAGCCAGCTCGGCGCCGCATTTTGGGCATTGGCATGCAGGGTGAAAAGAAGCAGTGCAAGTGATGTGATGGTCCTCATCGGTCTAGTTGGTCGTTCAATTTGGATGCACGGTTCTTTAGGGTGAACATCCATATGCCGAGCAGGATCCAACCCAGTACGGCAGGATAGAAGATGGCCCGAAGTCGGTTGTCCAGGTCCAGGTCGCTGAACCCACCGTTGCCCCCATTGCCGGGGTGCAGACTGTCGATGGCGTTAAGACGGGGCACCACGAACAGAAAGAGGACGAGCAGGACAAAGGCAAAGATGTTATAGATCCCTGCCAATCGCGCCCGTTTGTGGGCATCTTGAACGGAGCCACGAAGCACCAAATAGGCCAGATAGATCAGTCCCGTTACCGCTGCACCGTTCAGCTTTACGTCGTTGGTCCAGAAGGCTCCCCAAGTGGCACGTGCCCAAACTGCACCGGTGATCAGCCCCAAGGCGCAGAAAACCAGCCCCACTTTGGCCGCCGAGACCGCAGCACGGTCATGTTCCAACGAATTGGACCCCAAGGTGCGAATGCTGTAGACCACGGAAATGCCCATCAGGAAGATCATGGCGAACCACATGGGGACATGGAAATGCAAGTTCCGGATGCTCTCATACAGGATCGAACGGTTCGGGAAGGCGAAACCAAGTCCAGAAAGATCGATCTTGTTCACCCCCGGCCCGCAGGACCCGCTTTCTATTCCAGTGCCTAGCCCTTCCGTGAACAAGGCACCGTCATACCGCAACTGATCAACCCCTACGGTCGTGAGGTGGTCCTTCAACCCTGCTGGAATGTCGAAGGTCAGGCGCACATGGGTGGCATCGATCACATCGGCGCTGCCGCAAACCCGTTGGCCAGCGTTCTCCAAGTAGCCTTCCGTAGTACCCTTTTGGAAATTCGTGTTGTACCCCAGCACTTCTACCACGGCCGGTCCCGGCGCGATCCGACCCGGAGAGACATGCACCAAAGCAGGCGACAATGGAGTGAGCAATGCGGCGATGGACGCGAAAAGCAAAAGGCCGATGCCCAAGAACTTCCACCAATACTTCATTCCAAGTATCGGGTATTCGGGACCAACGTATTCGCACCCTTTTGGTAGCGGCGCCGATCATGTATTTCTCCGCGCTCTCTGCGTCTCTGCGTTCCAAGCATTTCAATCACGCCAAAGGTACGGGAAGAGGATCCAGGCCAAGGTGATGGTGATCAGATCCAACAGAATTATGCCACCGAAGTAGGTGCTGATCACGCTCCATGCCACGCCGTCCAAAGCCAGTTTGCTTGCGCGCATCACCAAAAGCAACAACGGAAGTACCAACGGGAACCCGAGGATGGCCATCAGGCCGATGCCGTTCCCGGCCCTCGCTGCGATAGCGGAGATCAAGGTAAGCACGCTGGCGAAACCGATTCCACCCAATACCACCGCCAATAAGAATTGCCATATGTCGGCAGTCTCCAAGTTCGAACTACCCAACAAAAGGAGGTAAACGGCCAGGCTCAGTAGACTGAGAACGACCATGGTCACCGCATTGTAGAATGCCCGTGCCAAGATCACGCTACGCGGGTCGACCAACGTGTACAGGTAGAGTTGCCTTCCGCCGTCTTCCCGCTGGAAAGAGCGTGCTAGGGCGTTGAAGGCCGCAAACAGTAGGATGATCCAGAACAGGGCGTTCCACGTGGCCGTTCCCAATCCCGACTTGACGGCCAGAAAACAGACATAGACCGCACTTACCACATACAGTAACATGCCCGCCCACGTGGCCCGTTGTCGAAGGTCCAAGGCTACTTCCAGCCGGACCAAATGTGTGATCTCTGCAAATTTCACCGCGCGAAGGTAGGAGCGAGGGACGGCTTGGCTTCAAGGCTATCGCGTCAGGCACTCGCGCCGGTTGGCGCTCAGTGTGGTTCAGCATTTTCACAAAGTCAGCGCCGTCTCTCTCGGCCGAAGGCAAAGGGAATTTCCGGATCCATCTGCGTTCCTCTACGTCCATCTGCGGTTCTCTTTCTGACCTTTCTTATCGCCGGTGGGCGGCCCATCAAGGTGGTCAATATGGACGACCGTCCCGGAAGCAGAAAAGTGCGATCCACGTCGCGCTTTTCAATGAGTTCGAACAAGAAACCTAACGTCGGCGGGGCTTCCTACGCTTTACCTTCTTCTGTTTCTTCGCTTTCTTGCTGACCTCAACGGAATTCTTGGTGTAGACCATGTAGATGTCCACTGCTGGTCGAGTGCCAACGGGCATACGTTTGTTCACGGCACTGGGGATCGCCAGTAGGACCTTATCGCCCCAGTTCGCCACCTCGAATGCCTTGTACTTCTTGAATTCCTTCAATCGGGGATAACGCTCGTTGAATTCATCGATCCCGGAAGGCCAGTTGCGTTCGTGACAGCGAAAGACCACTGCGTCGATCTCCGCGGTGCTCAAGCCTGCATTCATCATTTCTTGCATGATCAACGGATCACCTGCCAGATCGTAAGTTGCATAAACACCATCCGGCACCAGGATCTTCGCGGGTTTCATGCGCTCCCAATTGGGTCCGGGACTGGCCTTCGGACGTCGAGCATCTGTCAGGTTCATCTCCACCGCTGCTTCCGGGAAGACCAGATATAGGTCCTGCTTGCTCCGTAGCTCATTGGGCATATGGTGGTTCTCTTCCACCAGAACTTGCACGAGCACTTGGGAGCCTGTTCCATCTGAATAGCTGCAAATACGGTGGGCGCGGTAGTTCTGGGCCAATTCGGCATTCACGGACAACGCACTATCCGTGCTCAGGCCGATCGGGAGTTGGCTGGCCTTGCCGTTATGGAGGGCTAGTTCTATGCGGGCATTGTCCACACCTGCTGCCTGCATGCCGGAGCGCACGGCTCGGTCCTCGGCCAAGTCAGGCTTCCGGACCATCTGCGCGAGGTCCGTTATCCGCACGGCATCCTGTGCCATGCAGCCGAAAACGACAAAGGTGGTAGAGAAGAATAGGAAGGATCGGGAACTGCGCATGGTTGTTTCTACGTGATCAGCGCGAAAAAGTGACGATCGCATCGCTTCTTTCCGGATCTTTGCACGATTCCGCCTTGAACTCATATCGATCGTCCGACCGGTCCAAGTCTCATCTTTTCCCCAGAACGCGAACCATACACGGTCTCGTTGGTTTATTCGACTTTCATCATGAGAACCCTACTTTTTAGTTTCCTCACCCCTTTGCTCACCTTTGGCTGCCTAAACCGTGTCCAAGTGGGTCCTGTTTCATTCCCGACCAACCAAGCGCAAGCAAAACCCACGACAGGCATGTCATTTTTCGACCTCAGCGCAACTGATATCAATGGCCAATTGGTGAAGATGGACCAATACAAAGGCCAAAAGATCATGGTGGTGAACACTGCCAGCGAATGTGGGTTCACACCCCAGTACGCCAAACTGCAGGAGCTGTTCGACACCTACAAGGACAAAGGCTTCGTGGTGATCGGCTTCCCCAGCAACGATTTTGGTGGCCAGGAACCGGGCACCGAGCAGGATATCGCACAGTTCTGCCAGAAGAACTACGGTGTTACTTTCCCTATGATGGCCAAAGTGAGCACCAAGGGAAGCGAGCAGCATGCCATTTACAATTGGCTGGCCAACAAGGAGCAGAACGGCGTAATGGACACGGCCGTGAAATGGAATTTCCACAAGTACCTGATCGATGAGCAGGGCCACTTGGTCATGTCCTTGGAAAGTGCCGTGTCACCGACCGATGCGCGCGTGACCAACTGGATCGAAGGGAAATGAGCGAGCAGGTCGATATCCTCTGCATTACCGCTCATCCGGATGATGTGGAGATCTCAATGGCAGGAACGGTCTTGCACCACATTGCCAAGGGGAATACGGTCGGCTTCGTGGAATTGACGGTCGGCGAGCTGGGTACCCGTGGTTCGGCGGAGATCCGCGAGCGAGAGGCCGAAGCATCCCGAAAAGTGCTCGGCGCAGCGTTCCGCTACCAACTGGGCCTGCCCGATGGATTCTTTACTGCCGATCGTGCAACTCTGGAACGCGTGATCACCGCCATCCGCAGGCACAAGCCCAAAGTGTTGATCATCAATGCCGTAAGCGATCGGCATCCGGACCATGGCCGGGCGGCTTCACTCGTGGCCGAAGCCGCTTTCCTGAGCGGTCTGCGACGCATACCCACCACCCACGAGGGTATGGACCAAGAAGCATGGCGACCAGCCACCGTGCTCCACGCGATACAAGACCACTTCATCCAACCCGACCTCGTGGTGGACGTTACGCCCTTTTGGCCCAAGAAGATGGAGGCCCTCTACTGCTTTGCTTCCCAGTTCCACGACCCTGCGAGCACCGAGCCCACCAGCCCCATCGCCACACCCGACTTTTTGCCCTTTTTGGAAGCCCGTGCTCGCGAAATGGGCCGGCTGATCGGTGTTACCTACGGCGAAGGGTTTACCACGCGTAGACCGGTTGGGGTGAGTGATCTGGTTGGGTTGGGGTAG
>Ga0154020_10001358_pt1 | contig 30305 bp, 41 predicted proteins | sample Klosneuvirus_201_FD_109709 | JGI IMG/M metagenome (GOLD analysis project Ga0154020, IMG submission 109709) | Active sludge microbial communities from wastewater, Klosterneuburg, Austria - Klosneuvirus_20160825_MG | ecosystem: Engineered > WWTP > Aerobic digester > Activated sludge | place...
CGCGTAAAACAACCAGCCACCACACAAACCCCAACCCACCAGTGCCCAACCGTTGGGGTCGAACGCGTGTTCTGGTTCGGTTGGCGGGGGTCGACGCTCGAGCGCCGACCCCCGCCAGCTGCGCCTACCGGGCTAGTTCGGCGAGCTGCACCGTGCGGCCGGCTAGCGCAGACATGACACGTACCGCTGCGACTGCCCGCACCGCGTCAGCAGCCCGGCTGTTCGACCTAGGCGCAGCGCCCACCGCGACACACGCGACCGCGTCAGCGACAGCCTGCGCACGTCGACGCCTAGCGGTAGCCGCGACCACTTGCGCAGACCTACCGGTAGACCGTTGACGCGGACGCAGATCCCGCCGTACCGGCACCCGCCTAGCCGTATGCGGCAGACCCTCCACAACGGCACGCGTGTTGCAGTCCACGGGAGCACCCGCAGCATCCAACGGCGGACGGGTCCTCGGCGACCCATCAGGCAGATCCACCACCACCCGGTACACGGTCGTCGACAGCCGAGCAGGCACCTCCACAGCGCCCACCACATGACGACCCGAACCGCCGTCCCATCGCGTACCCGCGACAGCATGTAACCAGGCAGCGCCATCCGCCGTGAGTACCTGCCACCGCACCCTACGGCCGTCCACGCTGCCGTTACGGCCGTCGGCGCCTAGTAGCGCCCTACCGTGCGCTCTAGCGGAGTGTCCGACGTCTGCGGCTCGTGTGGTGTCTGTCCAGGCTGGGGCGCCTTTCCATGGTGTGGGCGGGTTGTGTGTGGCTGTTGGTTGTGTTGGTTCGGCGATGGCTGTGGTTTGTTGCCAATGTGGGCTGGGTGTGCCGTCTGTGTTGTGTGTGGCGATTCCCCAGGCGTAGCCGTCTAGCTGGCTGCCACCGATGTGGGCGTGGATCCGGTAGCGTGGGTTTGTTTGGCTGTGGGCGTCTTGTCGGCGTTGTTGTTCGGCTGCGGCTGCGGCTGCGGCTGCTGGTGTGGGGCGTGGTGTGTGTGTGTAGGTGTGTGGGGCGTGTCGCATGCTGCCGCCTGGTTCGTTGTCGGGTCGGGCGGGTCCAGTGTGGCGCGTGTAGATGCGCGCGCCGCGGATGTCGTGTCGTTCGCGTTCTACGTCGAGTGCTGCGGTTAGGTGGGCGGATGTTGCGCCTAGGGGTCCGCGTAGGGCGGCTAGGTCGTGGATGGCGTGTGAGAGTTGTGTGTCGTCTAGTTGCCGCATGGCGGCTAGCGCTGTCTGGTAGTCGGCTAGCGGTGCGGTGAGTGTGGTGTGCATGGCTGTTGTCCTGTTCTGTCGGGTTGTGTTCGGTGGTCAGGTGTCGCCGCGTGTGAGTGCGTACATGGCTGCGATAGTGAGGATCGCTGCGATGGTCACTGCTGCGACGGCTAGGGCTAGGTGCATCGCCGCGAGACGCTCGGCGTAGTGGGGGGTCGGCGCGTAGCTGCGGCAGATGCCGGTAGCCGTGTCACACACGGTCGTAAGTGTTGTTTCGGTGGTCATGGTCCCTCCAAGGGTCAGGTGTTCGTTAGGCGTCATGGTAGCAAGCGTTAGACCTGATGTCCACACTTAGCCCGACAGTGAGCATGACGACGACGACGACGACGACGACGACGACGACGACGATGACGACGACGACGTAGCGCGTCGTCGGACGCTGTTCGGTAGGCGCACCTAACGTTGTTAGCTGCACCTGACTAACGTTGTTAGTTAGGTCAACCTGACAGCAAGCGTTAGGTGTGCCTGACACACGGTGTTGGGTCATCCTAACACAAGGTGGTAGGTCCACCTAACACAAGGTGGTAGGTCCACCTAACGGACCCTGTTAGGTGAGCCTGACGAGCCTCGTTAGGCTGTCCTGACAGAGCCTGTTAGGCGACCCTAACGCCGGCTGTTCGGCTGGCCTAACACGAGTGGCGGGCTCCACCTGCCCCCCCCAAATGTTCCAAAAAAAGGTGACCCCCCCTGGGGGGGGGCTCAAACCCCCCACAACCGGCACCCTGCAACGGGTAGCGCAGGGTGCCCGGGTTCGACCCTTTCCGTCCCTTCCTCTCGGACCCGGGTACCCCGCCCTACCCGCCAACCCAAGGAGCCAGACCAGATGGACCACCTCGACCCCGGCTACAGGGCCGCCAGGCTTCGCAGGAAGCCCCACACGGCCCGAACGCTCGTCTGGGCGACCCTAGGTGCCTGCGCGGCTCTCGGCGTCGTCTGGGCGGCCACAACCGCCCCCGACGCCGTAGTGCTGTTCGGGTTCCTCGCAGGACTCATGGCAGGAGCCACCCGGCCCTGACCCCACCCAGAAAGGAAGGTGCCCGCATGGGCGACCACACCCCCGAAACCCTCCTCAAGGAGGCAATGGACCTCATCCAGGTCATCTCCCGCCAGCGCGACGACGCGGTCGCCGGGTACGCCGAGTGCGTCAAGGACCTCGGCGCGGCCACCGAAACCGCCATCGACCTCTCCGACCAGGTCGCCCGGCGCGGAACCGAGATCACCCGTCTCCGCGGGAAGCTCACCGACGCCGGGATCAACCCCGACGACTGACAAGAAAGGACCCCGACCAGTGAACACCAACATCTGCGTGTGGGGCGCCAGAGGAGGGCACGGCTGCACCACTGTTGCGGCGCTCACCGCTGCCACCCTCGCCCGCGACGGGACCGTCACCCTCAACGACCTCGCGCGCAACGAGGGGTTCTACCCGTACACCGGGCAGGACGGCCTCGTTGTGCTCGGAGAAGGGCCACCGACCGCTGACGTGTGGGACTGCGGCCCTCTCACCCCTGACAGCTCCTACGAGGCTCTGCCAGGCCAGGTGAACGTCGTGGTGCTCCGCGGCCCCGACTACGCCGGGATGGCCGCCCTCATGCGCCACAACCCGCCGGTCGACCACCTTGTGGTGATCACCGAACCCGGCCGAGCGCTCGACGTCACCGACACCCGGACCGTGTTCGGGTGGGAAACCATCGAATTTCCCTACGACCCGGCGGTAGCCCGCCGCGGTGACGCAGGAACGCTCCTGACCGCACGGAAGGAGTACAGCGAACTCGCCGGGCTCACTGCCCGGACACGGGAGAACCACACCGCAACCTAGGAGGTTGAACGTGACAGACACACAGACCCTGGCGCCGTGGGAGGGGGACACCGCCCCCGTCCTGTTCGGCGTCGAACACGAATACAACACGGGAGGAGGTGACTTCGACCGCTGCTACTGCGACGACTGCGTCGACGACTACGACGGATGCGACGACGGCTACGAGCCGCCCGGACCCGCGAGCATCCCGCCCCTCTGGGAACAACACGAGGAGCATTGCGGGTGGGAGATCAAGACGAACCCAACCCGCGACATCGCAGCTGTAGTCCGAGGGTTCCAGCAGATCGAACAGGAACTCGAATCCGGGCACGACGACTGCGGATACCACATCCACCTGAACGCCGACCCGGACAACGGCCCCGCGGTCAACGTCCACAAGTTCGCCGCCAACTGGCTCGCCCACCGCGCCGAACTGTGGGCCAACTGTCCGTCCGACGACGGCCGGATCGGACTCAACGGAGACCGATCCGAGTTCTCCCGGGCCATCCCCGACACCGTCGAAGAATGGGCAGGGCTACGCGAACGGTTCCAAGAACTCAACTGGCTGTCGCTCCCCGCTCACTGCACCCTCGAAGTGCGGGCAGCGTCCGCGACGTCGAACATGGCCCACTTCGAACAGTGGCTCAGACTGGTCCTCGCTGTAGCCGACCAGTCCCTGCTGAGCGACGACTGGGAAGCCGAGTACATCGACAAGGTCAGCAAGGCGACCGCCCCCTACTGGGCGACCAGGCATTACAACGCCGTCGGGGAACACCTCCTCGCTCTCGGAACCGACCCGGTAGCAGTCGAAGCGTGGGCCGTCAGGAAGGTGAGCTGAGCCGTGCATGTCGACGTGTTCGTCTACGGGACACTCCGAACAGCGACCGGTGACCGCTGGCCGACCATCGAACGGTTCGACCCGTACGCACAACAGATAGGGCCGCTCGGCGGCTGGGTTCTCCCCAACCGCTACATGTTCTGCGGCGCAGCGATCCCCGCAGTCACCGCATGGGACACCGTCGACGGCGTAGTCGTAGGCGACCTTTACCGGGTGACTCTCACCGGGTTCCGAGCGCTGCTCCGCTACGAGAACTACCCCGAGATGTACACGTTCGAACAGTTGACCGTCCAGTCCCTGACAGGGAACCAGACCAGAGAAGCGGTCGTGTTCACGTCCCACCACGCGAACGAGTTCGGTGACTACGTGCCCAGCGGCGACTACTTCGACCACCTAACACACCAAGGAGGTGCCATGTGATTCACAGAACCGGCATCGAAATCGAGTTCGGTTTCGATGACGAACCGCTCGACGTTGTCGTTGAAACCCTTGAGGACCAGGGGTTGGACGCCGCCGTCGAGGAATACAACCATCACACCCGCGACCACTGGAAAGTGACAACCGACAGCTCATGCGGGTACGAGCTGGTGTCCCCGATCCTCACATCGACAACCGTTCGGACAGTCGCCCCCGCTATGCGGGCAGTGACCGAAGCCGGCGGCTACGTCAACGACCAGTGCGGGTTTCATGTTCACGTCGAAGTGCCCGGCGACAACGACAAGTTCGAAACAGGGCTCGCTGTCGCGGCGCTGTACCACGACGCCTACGACCTGCTGGTCCCCTTGTTGAGGCCCAGCAGGCACGACAACAGGTACGCAAGGTTCGTCGACGACCGCGACGACTGGCTCGCCCTGTTGACCGCCGACAGGTACACGGCCGTCAACCTGCAACCGATACACAGGCAAGGGACCATCGAGTTCCGACAGCATCACGGCACCCTGAACAGCCGGACAGCTCTCGGGTGGGTCTACCTGTGCGACGCGCTGACAGCCGAAGGCGCCAGCGGCGGCACAGTCGACTCTCTCAGGAAACGGCTCCGGTACGTGTCCCCGCCAGTGGTGGCCGACATGCTCGAAACCGTAGGAGCGCCGCTGTGACCCGGCGGCGCAACACAACAGAAAGAAGGTGATGACCTATCTGTGGCATCGCAGGATTCAGTCTGTCCGCAACAGACCTCAACAACGTGAACCCGAAGTCGTTGACGAAACGACTAGCACTCTCGATCGAATCGAGAGGCCGTGACGCCACCGGCTACGCCTACGCAGGCGTTGACGACTGGGAAGGCCAGGTGATGCTTCACAAGTTGCCGATCCCGGCGTCGACGTTCACTACCCACGGGCACCACAACCCGGTGCAGCGGGGCACCAGCACGGTGCTGATCCACACCAGGGCAGCGACCGCCGGGTCGCCGTCCGATAACAACAACAACCATCCGATCGTTGTGCAGCCACGCGGTGACGCACCCGGTATCGTCGGGACACACAACGGTGTCCTGTGGAACGACACCGACCTGTGGCGGCACCACCAGGACCTGTTCAACGAACGCCAAGGCGAAGTGGACAGCCAGCTCATCTTCCAGATCCTGTCCAGGCAGGGCTACCAGGCTCTCAGCCAGTTGGAAGGCGACGCGTCGATAGCGTGGGTTGACATGGCCGCACCGACAGAGTTGCAGGTCGCCCGGATGGGCGGCAGGCCGCTCGTCGCGCTCACCACAGAAGGCGGCTCGTTCTTCTACGCCTCGACATCCGAAGCGTTGCTCTGGTCTCTCAGCCACTTCTCGCAGCTCGGCTCGTACACCACCCGGGACGTGATCGACATGGACCCCGGCGACTGGGTGACAGTGAAAGACGGCGAGATCATCGGAACCCGAACCGATTTCCCTGTCATCACCCTGGCGAGGACATACAAGAACGCTGCGACGGCGGGCCGCTGGTACGACAACAACTGGGACACCCCGCCACAAGGAGGTGCGCTGCTCCCTTTCGCCATGACCGAGACCGACAAGGCGACATGGGCGGCGTCGATGGAACCAGACGAACCAGCAGGTTCCGACGCTGGTTCCGGTCTCCATGAGTTCGACCGCGAGTTCTTCCACGAACTAACCCAAGGCGTGTTCGTCGGGGTTGACATCGACGACGACGTCATCGAAGCCGTCGCTGACCTCGCCTACAGCAAGGGCGACCCGGCCACGGTCGACGAGATAGTCGAACGGATATGCCGGTCCGATAACCAGAAAGGAACGACGCTGTGACCGCCTCAACCGTGACAGCAGACATCGACCGTGTCCAGACAGCCGCCACCGCCGCCGGCTACGACACCCGTAACACCCCGGTGGTCCCGCTCCGCGACGTGGTCGACGACACAAGGTTCGTGGTTGTCGACAACCGGGAGCTGTTCACGCTCAACAGCGACAACGAACCAGAACCGACCGGCCGCTGGTTGACCCCCGACAGTGAACTAGCCGAGACTCCCAGGTCGCCGCTTCGGTGCGGCTGGTTCACAATCGAAACCGGTCACCTAGAAGCGTTCCCCGACAACTCGTTCGTAGCGACATGCGGATGGTCGTCCGTCGCCGTGTTCTGGCCTCACCGCCGAGGCGTCGTCGAACAGTTGTTCAGCGAACCGGACAGGAAGGCCGTGGTGATAACCCGTGTCTGGTACACGTTCGGTGACGACCGGTACCGAACGGTGACAACAGAATACGGCGGCACCCCTGGACGTGTCGGGGCCGCGGACGACACCGGGAACCTTGTCAGCCGGTACAACCTCGATTCGATCATCCGTGTCGCTGCCAGATCCCGGGCCGAGAACGACGGGACGATAACCGAACGATCCGCCACAGCCGAACTCCGCGAACAGTTCATCCGCACAAGATGCACCGCCCTCGACGCCTTCGACCTGATCACCACACCGCTCCACAGCAACGACTGGCACGACCTGCCGGTCGTCACACTGTGAACACCACCCCTGCCCGCTGCACAACGGGCAGACAACGGGGCGTCAGCCCCAACCCAACCACAAGGAGAACAACACCGTGCGTACCACCACAGCCACCATCACTGTCCACGCCCCGTCCCGGCCAGGGCTCACCTACACCGTCGAGTACCCGTCCGGTGTCACGAAGGAATGGACCGAGGCGACTCTCATCAGCCGTGGCATCCAGCTCCCCTCGCGCCGGTTCGCTGTCACCAACGACGGCGTCGAACTCGTCGAACGGCCCGACGGCCTGTTCGAGATGGTGTCCTGAGACCACCTCAACAGCAGCGCTCATGGCAGACCCCTGGGGGGAGGGGCTGTCATGAGCGTCGACGACCGCGACGACGAGTTCGAATCAGGGTTCAACCGTTCCCTGTACACCGAAGGCGACATGGACTTCGGTGTGCCGCTCATCCCCGAAGCCGTCTGGCTCGCACAGATGGCAACATCCAGCCTCGCCGGCCACTCGGACGGTCTCCTGTACAGGCTGATGTGGGGCGACTACGAGGAAGGAGGAAACGTTCGACTAGCAGGCGAGCTGTGGCTCGAACCGCAACAGATGGACGTGCTCACAGCCCACTACCTGGACATGGCGGCCAACCCGCCGCGACGAGAGGAGGAAACTTGAACGACTACTACGCGGAAGAGGTCGAAGCGGCCGCTGACCGCGCCGACTACCTGTACGCGCACACCGACGAGGTTCTGTCCGCCATGCGGGCCAGGGGCTTAGCGTGCAGGTATGCGCCAACAGGCAGGTCGATCCCATCGACCTACGCTCTCATCCGGGTCGACCACCCCGGACCGGCGCTCGTTGCTGTCAACGACAAGGAGTACATCGTCACAAGCGGCAGCCACGAGAAACGAGGGGTGTGGTCAACGACGGACAGGCCGTCGCCAGCACAGAAAGCTGTGCTGCTCGACCTGGCCGTCGCCCACACCGCCGCTATGAACACCCAGACGGCACCACAAGAAAGGCCGCTATGACCGACAACCATCCAGCAGTCACAGGGGACCGACTCGAACCGACACGGGCGTCCCCGACACCGACAGGGTCGCTTCTCGCTCTCCGACAAGCGATAGCCCGCCTCGACGAAGAAGCGCGCGAGGTCGCCGCGTTAGGCGACTACGAGACACTCGCCCGCGGTTACGCCGAACTGTCAGCGTTGAAACGGGACCTCACCACGCTGATCGCCGCTATCGGAGACCTGTTCGTCGACACCGTCCCGAAGCACGTGACCGGCGCCGGTAAAGAGTTCCACAACCCCGTTCACATCGAAGAGGTCGGCACGTTCGAAGTGGTTCGCAGGCCCGCCACGCGGCGCTGGGAATCAGACGAACTGCTCCACAAACTGGTGCGCGACAACATCGTCGACCGCGCCACCGGTGAGGTGCCTGACTCTGAAGCGCTCGCCGTTGTTGAACGGGTCGTAGCTGCGATATCAGCGGCGGCGCCGTTCACACCGTCGATGGGCTGGCGGGTCACCGCTCTACGCGAACAGGGCGTCGAGATCGACGACTACTGCTCCACGAACCGGCCCGAAGGGTTCGCTCTCAAGTTCACAGGAGGTGAGAAATGACCGACCTTGACCCGGTTGTCAGATACCTGATCGTTGCCATCCCGACGTTCCAACCGAAACGCATCCCCGAATGGGTGGAACGGCTCTCGTACGGGACACACGACGAGCAGCGTGTCGTTGACGCCATCCGGGTCGGTATCGACGACGGCTGGCTGATCAAACGCAGCGCCAACGCCAGTCATCCGCGCACGCTGCGACTCACCCGCGCCGGGCAGGCGTTACGCGCCGAGCTGGTCCCCGCCCCAGAACCGGCCCGCAAACCCAGGAGGGGACAGTGGACACCGCGGTGATGACAGTCACAGACCGTGTCGCTCACGAACTAGTGGCCGGCGAGTGGATCAGCGAGGGTGCATGCACCAGCCCGGACGCACCGGACCTCGAAACGGTCACCGACGAACAGTTCAAAGCGTTGTGCGCCGGGTGCGCGGTGACCATCGAATGTCTCGCCTACTCGTTCCTCATCGACAGCCGCCACTACGTGTACGGGGGGTCCACCTGGGCTGAACGCCGGCACCTCGACCACAAGATCAGATACTCGACGTGTTCCGCTCCCGGTTGCGGCCGCGGGTACACGTGGGAACGGTCCGGGTCGGCGCAACCACCGGGCGTGTGCCCGTCATGTAACACCACCACGCGGCTCGCAGCCGCCTACCAGTACCACGGAGACCAGCCATGACAACCTACGCAGACGACACACAAACCTTCCCTGGGGGGCTCATCTACGGGAAGCTCATCGAGGCCGCACGTCTCATGGAAGGCATCGAGAAGGGCGGGTACAACCAGTCGCAGAAGTTCAAGTTCAGAGGGATCGAACAGCTCACCAAGGCGTGCGCCCCGATCTTCAAAGAGGTCGGGATCGTTGTTGTGCCAGACATGCGACGGGCGTACGACGCCCCGCAGCCAGACAAGGGGCATCGAGCGGTGATCGAAGCGAGCTACCGCTTCTACGCCGAAGACGGCTCGTACGTGACGGCTACCACCGTCGGTGAAGGCGTCGACTCGTACGACAAGGCGACGAACAAGGCGATGAGCGCCGCGTTCAAGTATGCGCTCCTTCAAACGTTCTGCATCGGAGACCCCGACGACGACTCGGACAACTACTCGGAACCGAAAGCGCGGCCAGCGGCCAACGAAGTCAACGCGAAACGGTGGGCGGAATGGGAAACGTTACGGTCCGAGCTGCTTCAGGACGACCAGACCCGCGACGCGTTCGCTGAATGGCTCGCCGGTCAGCCGTTCAAAGCGGAACGTTCGATCAGTTCCGAGAACTTCGAAACGCTCACGGGACACGCCGCCCTGCTGCTCTCCAACGCTGAGCACAGTTGACGTGTTCAGCATCACTCTCGGAGAACGCCGCAGGGAACTGATCCGGGCGACGCTACACATCGCTGACCCGCCACCGGTCATCACCCAGATGCTCGCGTTCAACGAACGGTTCGTCGCTCCCACCGGCCCTACCCGCGAACTAGCGGAATGGCTTCGCTGTTGCCACGCCCACTACGGGGCCGGGTACCCGAAAACGCTCATCAACCTTCACGAACGGCTCAACAGGAACCTCGCGGCGCTACAAACCCACCCGGCCATGTGGGGGCACGCGATGATGCACCAGCAACGCACACTGCCGATCACCTGCTGGCGGATCGACGGGGCCGTCTACCCCGACCGGTTGTACAGCCTGTACCCAGAAGGGACCGAAGGGTCACTCGTCCCGGTACCCGGCGTCATGAACTACGAGAGGTACACGTCGTGGATGTTCGCTGAACACCCGCACGGCCCCCCGAGACTTGAACGCACCATGTACATCCCCCAGTTCGCCACATCGAGAAAGGTTCGGGTGGACAATGAAACGCAACAAGCCGCTACAGCGAACGTCAGGGCTGCGGTCCTCGCGGCCGTTGAACAAGAGGTCGCCCAAAACGGAGGCGACGTACCGGAAGCGACGCGTTCTTGTTCAACAGATGCTGAACAACTCGACGGGTGACAACTGGTGCCAGGTCATCATGCTGATACAACAGGTCGACCCGGCGCACCGCTGCGGGCTCAAAGTCGTGGACGTCCACGAACTCCACACCAGAGGCCGCGGAGGCGACATCCTCGACAACGGTAACTGCGTCGCCGTCTGCCGACCATGCCACGACTGGATACACGCCCACCCCACCCAGGCAGGCGAACTGGGGTTGCTTCTCAGAACCGGCCCCGCTCGCGTTCAGCCAGACGGCGGCGAACCAAACTGACAGGGTCAGCGACAACAACCTGAGACGGGGCAGTCACAGACACCGGCCCGCCGCCCGTCAACTCTCTGAACGCACCCGAAGCGGCGTCCACCTGGTCGTCGTGTTTCGTTCGCTGAAACCGGGCGTGTTCCTCGATGAACACCCCGTTCCAAGACGCCTCGGTCAGCACAACCAGCCGGTTCTGTTGAGCAGCAGCGTACAACGCCGCCCGCTGCGCCTTGTTCCCCTCGACGGGCACACCTTTGAAATCGAACCCGACAAGCAGCCTGGCGTACGCCTGGGTGGTCGCCTTACCGGCAGCAGCTTTCGCTTCCTCGTAACGCACAGCGACACTACGGCCGTCGCGGTGAGCCGTGTCGACAAGCAGCCGTTCAACCCCGGCGGCGTCCACCCTGTCACGCACAACGTCGAGGACCCACAGGTTGTTCTCCGGGTCCAACCCCATCAACACACCGACGGTCCAGTCGCCCTTCCCGCTCGACGCCGCCGTGTCCCAGAACCTCACACGCCGCCACCCGGCAGACCCGGAAGGGAACGTTGCCACCCGCCAGTTCTCCTTCGGGAACATGCCACCAGACTTCGGTAAAGGCGACTGCTGGTACAGCGAATCCCACCCGGCGGTGCCCATCATCGGGCGCAGCATCTCCAACGGCCACACCTCAGGCCACAACGGGTCGCCGTCCCGTCGGCCTATCTCGTCAACCCACCCGTCGGGGGCGTCCGCCGGGGCTTCCGCCACAGCAGGCAGTTTCAACACCTGCCACGGGTCAGGGAACGCCTGAACCGTTTCGCGTTCCATTTCGCCTGTCACATAGGCGGCCAGATCGAAATCGGACCAGCGGGCCATCGTCAACACCATCGTCCCGCCGGGCATCAACCTGGTCCGCAGCGTTGTGTCGTACCAGTCGCGCATCTTCTCGTTCGCTGCTGGAGACGCCGCCTCTTCCGAGTTCTTGATCGGGTCGTCAATGATGATCAGGTCGAACCCGAGACCGGTGATCGACCCGCCAGCCCCCACAGCTCTCAAACCGCCGTTCGCTGTCGTCAACCATTCCGTTGTCGACGACGCGTCCTCTCTGACTGTCTGGCCGAACAGTTCGGAACCCCACTCGGCGTACAAGTCGCGGGTGACACGCCCCCACTTCTTAGCGAAGTCCTCGTTGTACGACACGATCAACACGTTCTTGTCTGGGAACATCCCGAGGAACCAGACAACAAAGTACTTCGATGTCATCTCCGAGTTGTGAGTCCTGACATGCGAACGGCCGCACAGAAACGTGTGAGAACCGGACGCAACCTCGATACACACCGTGTCGCGGGGCGACGCAGCGGTCACACCTGTCACGTACCGGTGTGACCGCGCAGCGTCACGGCACCCGGCAGCTTTCCGCGGGCTGCCAGCGGCACCGTCCATGTAGAACCTCACCCGGTACCGGCGGGAGATCACCCTGCCGTTCAAAGTGGCGTCCCCCTCGATCATGCTCGCTTTCACGCCAAGCGAATTGACCAACTGTTTCACGTGGAACGCCAGACGTTGAACAGTTGAACAGAACTCGACCTGCCCGTCGGGTGCGACATACCCGTCCGAGTCGATGAGACCGTTCAGTAACGCCAGACGCTGTTCCCTGCTCGCGCACAAGTAGACGTCAGGAACGAACCTGTTTCCTTTCCCGCCGAACCCGAGCCCTTTCAGTTGAGGCCACAAACCGAGCACACCGAAATGCCCGTCGTCGGAACCCTGGCGGTCACCGATCCCGTAACCCAAAGAGGTGACCCTGCCGCGCACATACCCGACGTCAGCAGTGTTGCAAGTCAACCCGCCGCCCGAATGGTCGCCGTTACCCAACCAGTAGCCGAGCAGCCACGGGTCCACCGGCAGCCGTTGCTCGCGGTAACCAGCGCAGACAGGCCGGATACGAAGAACGGCACGCGAAGGGTTCGACAACCAGGCGGCCATCTCAGCGGTAGTCATCACACACTCCCGCCCGGAACCCTTCTCCACCACCCATTCGTGGTTCTCGTCAGCGACGATCGTTTCCCCGTCAGAAACCGTCACCTCGTAGCAAGGCCGGTTGTTCCACACCGGAGAAACAGCCGTCACAACCGTCACAGCCCCGTCACCGTCGAACACCTCGTCCCCGACCCGGAGATCGCCCATCTCTCGCACCCCGCTAGGAGTCGGGATCGGGGTGTCCACCGCGAGCGCTTTCCCGTGACGCACACTCATCTGGATCGACAGAAACGTCTGATCCGGGTCGGCTACCGCCCGAACAAGCCTGTTCGAAACATGCACCAGATGCCGGTAAGGCTTCCAGGCGCCACCCGAAATGGTTTCAGCCAGCCTCGCCGGCGACTTCACCTTCGCCAGCAGGTCCGCTTCTTTCGTCGAGAGCTTCGACGTCGATGATGTCGTCCTCGGCCCATTCGATGGCTGCGTCACGGGTTTCCTCACTGGTGAACACGTCTCTCAAAGCCGCGACAGTCGCGGCCACTTCGATAGCCCCACCGTTCGACCCGACATGACGGGTGGTGCGCGTCTCCGCCCACTGGTCCGGGCGACGGTTCGTCAACCAGAACTTCTGGGCTGTCACGTTCCCCTTGCGCGCCTTGCGGTGCAACGCCTGTTCCACAACGTCGTCACGGACAGCTAACGCCATCTCGAAATCCCGGCTGAACTGGTAGTCCGAACTCAAAGCGGCTTCCAGGTCGTCAAGGAACCGGCCCATCCCCGCCAAGGTGAGCGCCACGCCGCTGCCTTTCGAAACCTCCGCGCACACCTCGATCTTCTCGACGTCCGAAAGGCCGACAACGGCTAGTAGATGATCGTCCGCCCGGTCGACATCGCCCATGAGATGATCGCCTCCCTGGTCCACAGCCACTGTCCGCCCACCTGGCCGACAGGGACCGGGAGAACATCAGTGGACTTCCACCGCCAAACTGTTGCCTTCTGCACACCGAGAAGTGCCGCTATCTCATCGTACGAGACGAGCTGTGCGAGCACCGCCTCCACAACCGAATCGGTCACGTCCATCAACTCACCCCCCGCGCCGACACCAGCAGCGACCTGATCCCATCCGACTGCGATTTCAACACGTCCACACGCTTATAGGACGCTTTGGCGACAGCCTCGGTCAACACATGCTCCAAGTGTTTCGCGGCGACAGACTCGTTGTTCATCACCGTCTTGGAAGCCTCACCGACCGGCACGCCCATCGAACGGAGCGTCGCGAACTCGCGGGCCTCAGCCAGTTTGAAAGCGTGTTCCGCTTCCGCTGCTGCTATCGCCACTTCTCTCAGGTCTGTGACCGCCTCACCCATCTCGTCGAGAGTGTGAGCAAGTTTCGCTTCGGCTTCCGCCGGGGACCACGGGCGGCTCACAGCTTGTCCGCCAACTGGTCAGAGACAGCCGCCAGCGCAGCTATCGCCAGGAACGCCACCACGGGCGCCACCCACTCGACCGGGGCGAACTCCCATGCGGCCACAGCCACCGCTGACAGCCACACCCCGAGACACCACGGGCAGTCAATCAGGTCGAGAACCTTTGAACGCCACAACGAATCTTTCCTGGTGAGGAACACCACGAACTTCTCGCGGGTACCGTCGATGATCGAATCCTGACGGATGAACACGATCACTCTCCACACCGCAGCGACCGTCAGAACCACCCACAACGGCGACAGGTCGGTCACCGTCCGCACTTCCCGCAACCCACCGTCTGCGACACCGCCACAACCCTTTCGAACACGTCGCCGTGCTGGTTTGTCATCACAGTCGACGACTCGAAGATGTGCTGTCGGCCACGAGTGGTGTACCCGTCGACACCGGAGAACGTGGCGACAATATCGACACCGCCGCCAGGGAACGGGACCAGCACCTGGAGTTTCGACCCGGCGTACACGACCGTCGCTTTGGTCCAGACGTCGTCGTTGTCCGCGGTGACGATGGCGTTGTCGATGTTCACTGGGGGGCCTCCGACAGAGAAGAAGGAGACGCGACCATGTCCGACTGCGGTTTCTTCGCAGCCCGCCGACCCTTCCCGCGGTTCCCTTGCGTTGTGCGGCCCTCCACAACGAGTTCCGCGCCGTTGTACATCCATTCGTCGAAGTTCTTGACGTTCCCGACCAGCGCCGCGTACCCGTTGCGGACAGCGACACGCGCTAGCGGGTCCTCGACCTCTCCAACGTCGCCCGGGGCGAGGTGGGGCACGAACTTCGTTTTGGCGATCACCACAACCATCTGGTACTCCTCGACCGTCAACCGCTCATCATCATACAGCGTCATACGACCCGCGTTGAGGGCTTGTTGGCGGGCCGCCCCACGCATCCTCCGCCGTTCCCGTTCACCAACACCACCCCACGTCCCGTGATGAACACCGGCACGCAACGCGTAAGCCAGGCAGTCGGCACGGACAGGACATATCTCGTCGCATATCTGTTTCCCGACACGTAACGCCTGCTGCGACCCCGGACCCACCGCCGTCCACGGGAACTTCGTGCCGATCGGGGCGCAAGCAGCAGCTCTACGCCACGCCTCCGAACCACCATCACGGAAATTGAAATACGGGACGTCAGCCTCGCGGGGCACTACACAGCCCCGAACACAAGCCCGCCAGAAGGCAACCCCACCTCCAGGTACACCGCCGCGCCATCCCGTTGCGGTTCCCGTTTCATGCTGTTCACCTGCAACCACCCCGAATAGTTGAACCCTGGGATCGCTGACGTCACAACAACAGCCAGCCGGCCTTGCGTCTCTGAACCAGACGCCGGGTAGTCCACGGCGTCGTAAACGTTGTCGAGCAGGTACCGCCAGTTCAGTTCGGCTCCAGCAGCAGGATCGGCGCGAGGCGCGCCCAGACGGTCCCACCAGCCGTTCACAGCTATCTCCAGTTCAACAGACCACTCGTCCGGCCAGCCGATACCACCCCACGCACCGGGTCGCCCCGGCCGCACCTTGTTGTTCCGACGCCGCGGAGGCGGGTCCGTCAACAAGTACGAGTTCGTACACTGCCAGGCGGGGGTGTGCAGCGACACCGAACCGACAGTCACAAGCCCGAACGGTGGGCTTTCAAGAGGCAGTAGCGACATCGTTCACCTGCGCTTCTTAGGTCGCCGTAGAGTAGCCGCCCGCTGTCTCACGCTCGGGTACGGGTCCTCAACGGATTCCATCATGAACACGTTGTCGCGCCTCGTGTCCATATCCTCACGCAGATCCGACCGCAACAAATGAACCTCCTGCACCAGCCTGTCGAACTCCACTGCGCTCGGCCCAGCAGAACTGCTCTCAAGAACAGACTGCACGCCTGGCGCAGCGACACCAGCTCTAGCGAGAACCCCAGCCAACCCGGACTGCTCGTACAGTTGTGCCGCCCGAGAAGGCATCGTCAAGGGGATGATCACCTCCTTGCGGTGCTCCTCACCCACCCACGTCAACGTCGGCTCGTTGATAACAGACCCGTACTTGTTCTTGGGGAACTGGCCCTGGAATATCGGCCTGAATATCGGGGAGATTTCCTCCAACGTCTTCGGGATGACCAACGTGACCTTCTTCGTGACAGGCGCAGTGATCGCACCCAACCTTTGCTCGTCCACCGGGGTGAGCGCAGCGATGATCGGCTGGATCGTCTTCGGGGACGGGTCAGCCAGGAAGGCCGCCATCAACTCCTTCGGGACCCCCAGATCCATCAGCACCTCAACGTTCTTCGAGTCAGGCGCTTCGATGAACCGTCGGATCGCTTCCTTCGCTGGGCCGTCGTCGATATCTGCGATCACCTCCTTCACCCACGGGGCCGACAGTTCGGCTTTCAACTTGCCGATGTCACCCTCGTACTTACGGATGAACGCCTCCACCACCTCGTTGCCGTCCACAAACCCGTTGAACAACCCTTGGATGATCTGGTTAGCAACCTCCGGTGAAGCGCCCGCTTCGCGGAGAACCTGCTCGTAGAGAGCGGCCTGCTCGCGGATCTTCTTGTTGTACTCGTCCTGGGTAGCTGAAGAGTCAGCGACCTCCTGGGAGATGACAGCCACCCTTGACCGGTACGACTCGATGGCGTCCAAAGCGTTGTCGTACGCCTCGGAACCCTCCTGAGCGAAGAACGACGCGGTGGGGGCCTTGCCGTCCTCACCCGGCATGAACTCGTCTACGACGCCCCTCAACCCCTGTCGCAGTTCCCTGCCGGCCCGTTCGGCGTCAGTGCGGCCCGTTTCCAGGTCAGCGATCGTCAACAACGCCTCGACCTGCGCTTCTAGAGCCCTCTGCGTTTCGCGTTGCCTGGTGAGAGTCTGATCGACAGACGAAATCCGCTCGTACTCCATGTCCGCGATCGCGTCGCGGATCATCAGTTCATCCGAAGCGTCCTGCGCGACCTGCTGGTACAAGCCGCGCATCTGCCTGACCGTGTCCACGCCACGGATCAACTCCTCGTTGCGTGCCTGCAACGCGGCTATCTCGTCGGGGATCTCTCTACGCCGACCCTCTCTCTGCGCCCCCTCTTCGCTGAACAACCAGGACGGGGCACCCTTGCCAGGGCCTGTTGACGGGCCGCGCCCTGACCCCAGGCCGGCCAGTTCACGTTCCAGAGCGGCGATCTCGCTGGCGTTAGCCGTCAACTCGGAACTCGCCCGGGTCCGCATATCGCCCAGGATGTCGCCGCCGTTGATCACACCAGACAAGACGTCCTGCACCGACACACCGAACGTCTCCGCCGCTTCCGTCAACTCGCTGTAAGCATCCTTGCCGGACTTCTTGAACTCAGCGAACGCCTCGACAGCGTCCTGTGCTGCCCCGCCAGGCCCACCGACCACACTCTTGAACAGGTTGCCGTACCGTGCATCGAACTCCTTGGCTGCCTGTTCAGCCTCAGCAACAGCACGGTCGATCTCCCCCTTGTTGCGGGTGAAATATGTGACCGCGGCGGTTATAGCCATCACAGCCAAACCGACCCCGCCGGTCAACAACCCGGCCGTCAACCCGGAAGAAGCGACCACCGCAGCCGTAGTCACCGCCACCGTGCCGATACCGCCGATCGCTTCGGTGATACCACTGATGACCCCCAACGGGTTATCAGCAGTCAACGCCGTACCGATACCAAACCCAGCCAACGCGCCGCCGCCAGCGCTAGCGGTCATACCCGCGATGTTGTTACGGATAGTCGCCAAAGTCCCCTCGAACTTCGTGGCGCTCTCATCCGCTTTCGCGATCTGCCCAGCCTGCGCTCTCGCGGCCGCCTCGTTGATCTTCAACGCTTGTGTCTGCCCGTCAACCTTCGCTGTGACCTTGCTGGTCGTCGCCGCAGCAACAGACTGGGTTTTGGTGAGCACCGACACCTTGTCCGCGTACCCGGCGAGACGGCCAGCGAGAGGGCCGTAAGCGTCGCTGAACTTGCGGATATCCACGGCAGAATCACGGGCAACGCGGCCCGTCTTGCCTATGTCGTCAACAGCCGCGCTCAACCCGCCGCCCAGAATCTGAGGCAACCTCTGTAGCCCCTGGAACGACTTCACCATCGTGCCCATACCGGCAACGAACTTCTGGACGATCTTCCCTATGAACACCGCTTCGACCAGCAGAACAACAGCGCCGAGAGCGGACCCGAACGGGTCGGTGATAGCCCGCCGGAACAACTCCGGTGGGAACGCCGCCGAGAACGTCAACTTCAACCCGTCCACCGTCGCCGTTTTGATCGCCTCAGCGATCAACGGGGCCGCGCCCTCGATCTCGTCCGCGGCGTCCCCGACAACCCCACGGAAAAAGTCGAGGATCTTCTCTCCGGCGTCCGAGTCGCGCAACCCTTCAAGGAGACCGGTGATCAGACCGCCGCCAGCGGACACTAGAACCCCGGCGAGCGTCCCCAACGCCACCGCCAGAGTGGTCAGAAACTCTTTCGACCCGACGAACCGGCCGACAGCGTCACCGACCTTACGGAAAAACGAGAAGATCCCAGCGGCCGCACCCGTTGCGACCTGTTCCCACTGGACACCAGCGAACTTCGAAGAGATCACGTCACCGATCCGTGAGAACATGCCACCCACGAGCCCTATGACACCTTCGAACACGACGATGGCGCCCTGCCTGATCCCTTCGAACAAGCCGAGAGCGTGGATCGTTCTAGCGAGAGCCACGAAGAACGTCACGACCTTCTGGAACGCCCCGGCGATAGAAGCGAACACCGAACCAACAAACGCCCCTACGCCCATCAAAGCGTCCACAAAAGCGGGAGACGCCAAGAAGTCGGCCAGGTCCCTGAGAGCTTCGAAGAACACGGCCAGAGCACCAGACGACGCCTCCTTCACCACCCCTGTGAACGCTTCGAACGCAGGGGCCGCTGCCTTCACAACAACCGAAGCGGCGTCGCGGAGAACGTCAGCTATCCCGTCGATCAGATCCTTGAACGGCTTCGACTTCTGGTACAGCACCGTGAACCCGGCTACCAGACCGCCGACAGCCAGAGCGGCCACACCGAACGGCGAAGCGAACGCCGTCAACACCCCGGCCGCTGTGCGTAGACCCGTCAAAGCGGACCTCGCCACCGACAGGCCCTTCACGCCAACAACAAGCGCCGCTACCGCCCCTGCCGCACCGAAAGCCGAAGACCGCAACAGTTCGAACGCCGGGCTAGAAGCCACATCCTGAACGAACGCCACAACCTTCGAGAACGTCGAGCGGACCGTTCTGAACAGCTTCGGGATCTCTTCCTGCATCCGCAGGAACCAGCCGAGCAGACCGTCGTGTTCAACGCTCGCTGGGAGGTTCTGCCATTCGATGAACCGGCGGCGCATGTCCGAGTCGATCAGCAACGCTACGAAGAACCCGACCACCTCGGCGGCACGTTCGGCTTTCTTCCGCATGTCATCAAAGAACGCTGCGACCGTCCCCAAAGGCCCCGAAGCGGCAGAAGTGGCGTCCTTGCGTAGCCGTGTGAACAGGCCCGCCAGGGCGTCCCTCAACGGTTCCGACTTGGCGAGCACAAACCCGATCGCAGCACCGACAGCCGACAAGGCCGCCACAACCACACCCAGAGGCGAAGCGAGACCAGAGACAAGCACCCCGAGAACCCGCAACACCTCCACCCCGGCCTTAGCCCCGGCGATAGACGCCAAAGCGGCGCCGATCCCAGCGAGAATCCCTCGCAGACCCTCAAACGCTTCGTCGAACACAACCTTGTCGATCGCCGCGGCGATACCGGACAACAAGTTGCCCAGCGCCACGTTCACCTTCCCGAACCCGACAATGAAGATCGTTTCGATAGTCGACACGAAAGCGTCAGCCGCCGCTTTCACACCCTGGTTCTGGGCCTTGGCTAGCTTCTCAGTGATCCCCGACGCTCTACGGATGTCGTTCACCAAAGAGTCCAACTCTTCGCGTGACGTGTTCACAAACACCTCAGCGGCACGCTGAGCGTCGCTACCGAAGATGTCGCGGATAGCGACACCCCGCTCGGCCGGGTCGAGGTTCAAGAACGCTCTACGAACAAGGTCGATCGACTCGGCGTAACCACGCGCCCTGCCGGAAGCGTCGAACAGGAAGTTGCCGGACTCCCCGATCGCCGCCAACAGGCCCGCGATCTGCTCCTGCTGCGACCCGCTGATCCCCGAAAGAGACGACACGAACGTCTTCAACGAAGTACCGGCGTCAGACCCTCGCAGAGCGTTACGGGACAACAACGCCAGAGAAGCGTTCAAGTTGTTCATGATCTCAACAGGATCATCAGCGAACTTGAAGCCCTGCTTGAACACCAGCAGCGCCTGCGACTGCGCTTGACGCAACTCGTCGAACGTTGCCCCGCCGCCCTCCTTCAACGCTGCGGTGAGCCCGTCCACAACCGCTGTGGCGTCCCTGCCTTCCAACCCCAACGCGTTCAACGTCGACCCGATAGTCCGCGCCGACTCGGTGAAATCAACCCCCGCGACACCAGCAAGAAGCAAAGCCCCGCGCGCCGAATCCAGAGAATCTTCCAAACTCAGACCGGTTTTCGCGAGAGCAGTGATCGCCGCTGCCGCGTCCGCTGCCGACACCCCGGGGAGAGCGATGTCGCTGCCAAGATCCAAAGCTGTTCGACTGATCTCCGCCATCAGGCCGGGGGTGTCGCCAAGCTCGTCGTTCATCGCGGCGAACACATTCAGGTTCGATTCGAACCCTGACGCCTCGTTCACCAACTGCCGCAACCCGAACGCCCCGCCCAACGCTGCGCCGCCGAACATGCCGCCGCGTAGAAGCGCCCCGGCAGCAGACTGGCCCGTCAAAGCGCCCAGCACGCCGCCCTGCGACAACTGTGCCGTCGCCGCAGCGATCGCCCCCTGCTGCCTGCGCACCTCGGCGGCAGTCTGAGCCATCGCCCGTTCAGTCTGAGCCAACCGGTCCCGGTGGCCTCGCTGAACAACAGCAGAGATCGCCGCCTCACCACGCTGATACACCCCGGCGAGCACATGGTAGGCACCGGACACAACCGACGACGTACCCGAAGCGATCGACTGGTACAACGACCTGGTAGCAAGCAACCCGGCCTGGACAATAGCTGTGCGTCGCTGCTGGTGGCCCTTCTCAGAAACCAGTTGGGTTTGATTAGCGGCGTTCACAACAGCGTTCTGTTGAGCGAGCGCCGCTTTCTCGTGAGCCAACCGGGACCGCGTAGCCGCAGCCCTGTCCTGTTCCGCTTCCCTGTCGGACGCCCGCTGCTGCTGCAACGCTGCACGCGCGGCGTCCTTCGCTGCCTGCGCGGCCTGCTGCGCCTGCGCTTTCGCCACACCGACAGCCTGCTGCTTCGACTGCTCCCCGACGATCTCCTTCGACAATTCCCGCGCAGCCTTGTTCACCGAAGCGACAATCACCGCAGACAGGTCCCGCCAGGCGTCCTCGTTATGTTTCGTCGCCGCGTAGAACTTCTGGAGATCCGCGACCAGATCATCAACGGCAGCGGACCCTGCCGCCGCAGCTTTCCGCGCCCCGCTAGCAGCGGCAGACGAAGCGGTCGCAGCAGCAGACGTCGCTGTCGCTGTCGCTGCCGTCGCAGCCGATGCTGCCGCCGCGGCCTTTGTGGACGCAGCAGCCGACGCAGCGGCAGCGGACCGTGCCGCCGACGAAACAGAGTTCGTTGCCGCCGCCACACCCGACGACATCTGCGCCAGCATCGACTTCACAGACGCCAACGCCGCAGCGTTCGCTTTCCTTGCCTCGGCGTCCATCGAGCCCATCGCCCGCTGCGCCTCACCAGCAACACGAGCGAGAGCCCTGGCGTACTCGCCCCACGCCTTGTCCCTCGCCGCTCTCTGAGGGATCTGAGCGACAGTACGAGAGATGTCGTCGAAAACGTTACCGGTGCCCTTCTCGACACCCTTCGCTAACGTCCCGCCCGCGGCACGCCCGAACTTCTCGAACGACGAAACCAGATTCGACACAGACGCCGGGTCGACACCAACGGCGATAAGCGCATCGACGTCGATAGTCAGGTTGTCAATCGGGTCTGCCATCGCGACAGATTAGAACGACTCGCCTGAAACCGCTTCGGTGGCCGCACCCCCGCCCGCAGCCGCCAACAACTCTTCCATGTCCGCGATCGCTTTGCGTGACACAGGGATAGGAGCGCCCTGCGAATCGGTGATCGTGGTCGACTCGCCAGAGTTCACGCCCTCCAACCTTTCTCGCACCTCGCCCCACTCGTGAGGCTCAAAGAACGACAGGAACCACGACTCGGCCACAGACACGATCTGGCGGACAGACAAAGAGAACGGGTCGACCCCGACCCTCAACAAGTCCCCCTCGATCTGGGTCCAATAGATTCGCAGAACAGGGAACCAGGTCAGGAACCTTCGTTTCCCACTTCCTCTTGGGCGCGCTCGTTGAAGAACGACGACAGCATCGCCAGCTCGGACGGAGTCACATCAGGGGACGCCAGAATCGCTTCACGGAACGTGTCCCGTTCGTCCTCAACCAGGTAGGACACCACCGCGTCCAACGCCGACTCGAGCGTCACTTCGCCCATGATCGTCTCCACAAGACGACCGAACGGAACAGACGTCCGGGCGTGCCACTCGCGTCCAAGGTACTTGAACCCATACACCTGCTTAGCGCGTTCGCGGCCAGCGGCAGCCATCGCGTCAAGGTCCGGAAGTTCCCCAGTGGTAGTGATAGAGGTTTCACTCATACGCGAAGCGTACCTCACGTAAAGTCAGGCGCGGCGACCCTGCCTGAAAGCGGCCCTGATAGCGAGATGCGGGATCGTTTCGCTGTCCTCGCGAAGGATCTGCGACACCGGCACCGGGCGAACCACCGGGCGTTTCAACTGGACAGTCTTACTGTTCGGGACGAACTCAACACCGTTCGTGCCAGCCGGGAACATCAACACAGGATCACCGTTGCGGCCCAGAAAGTTCTTCGGCGCGATCCGAGACGGTTTCGAAAACCCTTTCAACAACATGAACGCTTTCGGGTGCGTGTTGATGAGCGACGCCCCACGCACCGGGTCGCTCGACACCGAGTACATCCAACAGTCGTTCAAATGAGGTGCGTCTCGCACAGGCCGCCGCCGCTCATCGCGTTTGTAAGCGTTCGGGTACTGCCTGTCTGTCATCCGTTCAGCGATCACAACAGCTTTCGGCATCTGCCTCGAAATGAACGCCTTAGCGCTCTTGTATCCGCCGCGTTCAACCGCTCTGGTTGCCTCCCCCTTCAAATACCCCTCAACGCGCTGAATAACCTCCGAACCCCACTCGTCGGTCTCCACTGTCAACCCGGTCATCAGGGCTGAGTCCAAGCAACACGCAGAGAAACAGTCGCCTGCCCTCCACCGGAATCTTCCATCAACAAGTTCTCGATCTCGATGTCGTCGCCTACCTCGACACCAGACAACAAGTTGCCCGCCCTCACAGCGTCCATCACGGCGCACATCACGCACCACCCGACAGACGAAACAAACTTCGCTGCCCTGTCGTACTCCTCCGCTGAAGGCAGCAACAGGTGATCGCCCTCCACTGCCGCCACAGGAAACCCCTCGAACACAACCGCCACCAAAGCCGCCACACGCACCCGCGCCGGGCCAACAGCCGCCAGTTTCGCGTTCCGTGGGCGCACCATCCGTACCGACTCTGGGACCACCAGCACATGGTTACCCGGGCCGACAGACACAGGGTTCAGGACCACCGCCGCGTCCAAATCGTCGACGCAGCCCAACTCCCCGACAGCAGACAACACCGCCGCGTGAACAACATCGCGGAGTTCAGCCAGACGGTCATACAACCCTGGGCACGCAACCGCCACCTCGTCGGCGCACTCCGAAACATCAGGAATCATGTCAGGACACTACCCCCGAGACGCGGTTAGGCCCCCGCCGAAGCGAGGGCCTAACCATCAACCGAAGCGGGACACTCAACTCACGCCGAGTAGCCGCCACCCAGAACGCCGTACGCCCCAGCGTTCGATACCGTCGGCAGAGACGCAGCGAACATCTGAGCGTACGGGGTGTCGGACGGCAGGTCATCCGCAGCGATCCAGTCGCCTGTCGCTCCCGTCGAGAACGCCGGGTTCGGAGTCGAGTAGCCCGTCAGTCTCGCCACAGCGACATCGTTCTCGAAGTTCCGGTCCGATGGGATCAGGAACGCCCGAGGGAAGATGTGGCGCACGTACTGGGGGGTGCCAGAAGCAAGCGCCGAGCAGGTCCCCGAGTTGTACGCCGCCTTCGTGAAGATCTCCAGAGCGACACCATCCGGGCAGGTCGTGTCGTTCCCCGGCGAAGCGAACCCGATCACCTTGTTCCGCCAACCAGACGGGGCGTTCGAGTTGTCCGCAAGGATCAGCGTGCCGCCGGTCAGCAACTCAAGCAGCTCGTAATCGAAGGTCGCCAACTCCATCGTCAGCGTGTACCGCTTGATCTTGTCGCAACCCTCCTCTGCCTGCCATGCGATCGACCCGCACCCGTTCTTCTGTTCGAACTTCGTGGACTCCTCCGTGTCAGGGGTTGCCTGCACAGAAGCGAGGCCGGCGGTGACGACCTGGTTGTTCGACCCGGACTGCGGGACACAACTGGCATCAAGCCGGGACACACGCAGGATGCATGCCTGGAGCTGGCCCGGTGTGGCTACGAGATTGGTTGCCATGAGACGGTTCTCCTGTTCTCAGAACTCATCACATTTGATGCCCGCAACGGCGATCAATCAACCGTTACGGTCCAAGGCGTGCAACCGGGGGCTGGTCTCCGGTGAATACACGAACGTCGGCGGTTCGGCCATCGGGTTGTGTAACGCCATGAACCTGTTCACCGACTCCAGGTACGACCCAAGCTCGCGGACGAGCTGGTTGCGGTCCTGCATCGTGAGCGACACCCCCGAAGCACGCGTCGACGTCACGTTTGGTGGTAACCGCCGGGCGTTCTGGTCAGGAGACGCCAGCTTCACAAGTTCGACAGCCGTGTCGATCGCAGCGCGTTTCGTGACAGCATCAACAGGGCGGCCGAACTCGTAGCGGACAGCAAACGTGTCCGTCTCAGACAACACCCGGGTCAAGTTCTGTGATGTGGGCCACTGCCTGCCATCGACCCGCACCAGTTTCGATCTGTCCATCAGACGCCACGCGGACGGCTCCAACAGCGCCCCGTCGAGCATCACCCACAGGACCCTGTGAACAGGGTCCTGCAACACAACAGCGGGCGGGTCGCCGCACCCCCCGGACGAACCCAGCATCGGGCGGACAGTCGCAGACTGTAAGCCGTACACCCTGCCCCCCGACATCTTCCAGATGATCAGGTTCGCTTCGTTCACCGCGTCAGACACGACCGACGGTGCCGCCGTTTCGATGCAGTCCCCGCTCACAGGCAGATCGGCTGCGCAGATCAACTCGGGGATGTCGTAGATGCTCATAGCGGGCCTCCGTGCGGCCACGCTACCCGCCGCCCGCTGTTCAAGCAGAAACCTCGGCCACGTCAGCGAACACATGCAGGCTGCGATGCCCCAAGGCTGTGATCTCCACCGTCACCATCGTTGTTCTGTCCCACGACACGCCGCTCAGGTTCACATAGTCAACAAGCCCGTCACCCGAACCGGACAAGGTGTACGTGGTCGACCCGGCTGTCACCTCGACCGTGGACGTGCCCGACGAATCCACGCCGTACAAGCGAAGCACGTTCACCTGCCCGACGAACGTGACAGGCGCCGTCTCTATCGCACCGTTCTCGGCGTTCGGGGCTGAGGCCACACACACAGACGGTTCACCCACCCCAGGGGAGGACGCCCTCCCGTAGATGACAGGCACCTGCGAACCTGACGACGGCGAACCCAACACCCCGCGGGTAGCGGCCAGGCCGGGAGCCCCCCGTTTGATCGCCGCTTCAAGTATCTCGATGTCGTCCTCGATCGGGTCGCCCACAGTGACAACAAACGCGGCTTCGTCTGTCGCGTCGACACTGCTCACAGCTATCGACCGGACCGACTGTGTGATCTTCGTGTCCAAGTCGCCGTCGCCGGGGATGTCGAGGTCATCAAACACGTCGAACGCCACGTAAGGCAGGTCGGTCGTCTCGTTCAACGGTATGAACGAGAACGCTGCGCTGCGCTGCTCCACGCTGTACACGTCAAGCAGAGCCGCTGCCACAGCGGCAGCGTCGTCCGCAGATTTGATCTGCTCCGCTCGCACACCGACGATCGGGTTACCTGAACCGGCAAGCACCCATCCATCCGACCAGCGCAAAGCGACGCGCTGATACTCGGGCGGTTTCACCCGCCACTCAAGTTCGGTGACGTTCGAGTTCGAATCGGTCGCCTCGTCCGCGTACCCGGCGACCAGATCCAACGTCGATGGGGTCCCAGCGGCCGTCCCCTTGTTGTACAAGAACATTTCGAGACCGGAGCCCGACCCCACCTTGGAATCCAAGAACACGTCCTCGAACGATTTCAACACGTCCAACAGTGTGTCCGTGTAGAACCGGAAACTCACAGACTCAACCGTGGGCCAGGGCACGTCCAGACAGTCGTTGTAGCCCACACCGTGAACGTCCCAGTTGTCGTTGACCGCGGACTCTTCCAGACAGCGGCGGATGATCTCCCCCACATGGACCGCCGACAGGGACGTCGGGTAAGGGAGAACACGCATGTCGTTCGACGTTCTCCAGATGATGGTCCCGTCCGGGCCGCCCTCTCTCAACGAACCGATCACAGCCCCAGGGTTACCGCCGGGAGGACCGTCATCCTCGACGTTCACGACATCGAACGCGATGGTCAGAAACCCTGATGTGGTCTCGAACTCGTAGGTTTGTTTCTTCCTGAAGTCGGAGCCCTCGTTGATCTTCTTGCCGTTCAAATACAACGAGGCGACGTTGTCCGCACCCCATTCGATGACTTTCTTGCCTGGGTTCACCAGGATCGGTTCTTTGAAGATGCACCGGCCGGCGGGGGCGTCGTCGTCGTCGCCGTGGGATGACCACAAAAACTTGGCGTCCGGGTCGGTCCACCCGGCGGGTTGCCCCGTGTAGAACGTCGACCCCCATCCTTGGACGGCGATCTCGGTTGCGTACTCCCACGCCACGTCAGGTTCGTGTTCCCCTGAGTAGATGTTGAAGAACCTCTCGTCGAGGGACGGCACGAAATCGCATTGGATGGCCGATGGTTGCACCACGTCGCGTTCCCAGTCGACCAGAACGCCTTCACATTCGTACTCGATGGCTTCTTGGCCTTCGTCGCTGACGGACACTTTGGTCACGTCTCGCGGCACGACACGCGCAACGAACCTGGAAGCGGTGTTCACAAGGAACCTGACGATGCTGCCGGAAGTAAGCGTTGCTGCCGCCGGGTCGTTGTTGCGGAGTTGGAACGATCCGCGCCCTTTGCTATTGCGTTCCGTCACGAACTCGATGTTCGTGGCGTCCTCCAACTCGTCAACGGTTGACGAGTTGGAGCTATCTCGTAGTTGTGCGGAGACGGAAGCCATACCGGTCCTGAAAATAGTCGGTGTTACGAGGGGCTAATCACCAGGCTCACAATAGGCCCGCGTATGGACGGGTGTCCGACCCCGACCCGCTTCAAACGTGGGCGGGTGCCCACTCGTCAAGTCTCGACCACCTCGAAATCGGTGATCGACAACGCGACCGTCACCTCCGCCCCGGCGGGGAGCCGCAGGTTGTGACCGGCGGTCGCTGACGTCTTGTCGTTCACGATCGCCCCGAAATGCCGCAGCCCTTCGAGCACCGCGAAGTCGTCGGCGGTCTCGGCCTCGAACGCGGCGCGGTCGTAGGCGGCGGCGGTCAAGCGGAGACGTTCACCTGCACGCAACGGGTGATCGGTGAGCGTGCCGTCACCCTTGCTGATCCACGGCACCCGCTCACGGGAGTAGGAGCCGGCGACCACGAAGTTCATGGCGCGGTCGATGCCGCCCGCACCGGCCCGTAGCTCCGCGACGGTGGGGATCATCGCCCAGATCGGCAGACCGCCACCGGCAAGACCGCGGGTGGCGTCCCAGCGTCCAGCGAGGTTGTGACGTTTCACCGATCCCGCCCACCAGCCGAGCGGGCCGGTGCGCAGCGACGACACTTCCCAGTAGTGGCCCTTCATGGTGTCGACACCGAACCACTGTGCGTCGTGGTTCGTTGCTGCGTTCGTCCACACGACCGGCGGCAACGGCACCTTGTGTGACCCGACGTTCGGCCAGGTCGTCACCCTCGTCGAGCCCCGCCCCGCCAACTGCAACGGCGTCGAACCCTTCGTGCGGACCCTGTCGGCGTACGGGTTGCCTGTGACGAGCCCGGCTAGGCGGTCGGTGCGGCGGCGGTCCGTTGGTCGCCCGTCGACGCTCTGCGCCCACGGCGGGGACTGCGCCCGCCACCAGTCCAACATCACCGCCGGCACCGACGGTTCGGGGTCGAACCCGTTGAGCATCCTAGGCATCAGCGCACCCTGCCGTTCGCTGTGGTCGCCTGATGCGCGGCCCGGAGGTCCTGCAACGCCTTCGGGGACAGTTGGATCGACGGGACCACCTGCGCGAACGCGTTCGCGTCCGCAGCGGTCGCCACACCCGACTCGCGGTAGCCCTGGTCATCAGAGATGACCACGAGGCGACTGCCGTACTCGCTGTGTGACGTGAGGAAACGAACCATGTCGGGATCTCCTGTGGGTTTCGGGGTCGAGGTTGACCCTGTGGTGAAGGGTGAGGGTGAGGGTGAGGGTTTGGTTGAGGGTGAACCCACCGTAACGTCAACACCCGACGCCAGATCCCTCGGGGAACACACCACCTCGAAATGCATAGCGTCCTTGTTGCCGGACCAGTAGCCACCCCAGTTCCACACCTGCTTGCCGTTCTTCGTGCGGATAGCGCATATCTGGCGGACCATCCCGGCGGGCATGTCAGTCACCAGCCGCCGGCTGTACGGGTTCGACTGCCAGTTCAAGTCCACAGCGATCCAGAACGCGTGGTTCGACCAGCCGCTACCACTCACTTTCGGGCGGCAGTTCCCGCCCCCCGTGTCCGCTGATCTGGTCCTGTAGTTCCAGGCGACCAGCACAGCGTTCAGTGCCGCTACCGCCTCCCACATCGACGCGCGGACCTGCACCCGGCCAGAACCATGCAGGTAGACCCACACGAACGGACCCGTGCAACGTGGCCGCCACCACGCCTGGATCTGGGATTGCGAAGGGAGACTCAAATCATCTCCCCGGCGGTGTTCGCCCCGTGGTCGGCGTCTTGCTGCCCGACGCCGATGTAGTCGATCTCGAACCCTGCACGGTTGTTCACTGCGAGGACAGCCAGCTCGTCTAGTTGTTCGGCGTCCCATGTGGTGATGTCGTCGGGGTCGAACATGACCGGCGGGTGGAACGCTGCTACGGCCTCAGCGAGGATCTGTGCGGCCGTCGCGTCATCCACCGTTCCGCCCCTCGCTGAACTGGTCGCGCGGCGGGGGTGGCGGCACGTCGATCCCCTCGGCGCTGAGCGCCGCTACAAGCTGACCGATACGCATGTCACACCACGACCGTTCCTCGCGTTGCGCCGCTTCGAGTTTCGCCATGCGTTTCTCCCAACGCCGGGCGTCTTTCTCGGCGTCGCTGCGCAGCCGGGTCACTTCTTCCTGCAACTCTTGGACGACCCAGAGCGCGCCGTCGGTCAGAGTGGCGGCGGCGTCGGCACGAGAGTTTGTGTGCCTGCCGATGATCCCGGCGATAGTCCCGACGAACGCTACGAGCGCCGCCCATAGTTGAGGGGGCCACTCTGACACTTTCACCGTCTCCTCGCTTCAACGATGCACAGCCATGCTGTGGCGGGCCAGAGCACTACGCTCGCACCACGGCGTAGTTCGTAGGGGGCGATGTGGGAGAACGGGCCGATCTCCCACAGGTACGAGACGGCTATCGCCCCGACTGCTGCTGCGGCCATCAGGCGTGCCGCTCGCCGTTCAACAGACCCGGACATGGCGAGAAACACGAGCGCGCCTGTGGCTGCGACCGCTGTCGCGGCGCACCACCAGAGCATCACAAGGTTCGACAGCCACGGCGACGTCATGTCGGCACGGCAGACGAACAGTGTGCGGGTAGCGTGGCGGTGTCTGTTGGGTCGCTAGACGTGCCGCTCATGACACGCGAACGTAGCATGAGGGCTACTTGCGGCACAGAATACCTGCCCCCGTTTACGACAGGTGGACCCGGCC
>Ga0154020_10001359_pt1 | contig 30290 bp, 18 predicted proteins | sample Klosneuvirus_201_FD_109709 | JGI IMG/M metagenome (GOLD analysis project Ga0154020, IMG submission 109709) | Active sludge microbial communities from wastewater, Klosterneuburg, Austria - Klosneuvirus_20160825_MG | ecosystem: Engineered > WWTP > Aerobic digester > Activated sludge | place...
CCACCGTCATTGTTGACGTCTCGTCCGCCGTCCGTGCCGACGCCTCGTCCAGCGCCACCGCCGGTGCCACCGTCGCGAACCGCAGCAACGCCTCCACCGTTGCCGTCAGTCCTTCGCCCGTTGCCGTCGTACGTTCGTCCCGTCGTCGCGCGTTCACCGTCGACACCGACGCGTCGGTAGTCGAGTACCAACGCGGTACACCCACACCGTGGTTCGAGCAGCGCTCGTACACGTCGTCGTGGGATCTCGACACGTTGCCGCCGGAACACTCGTTGCACAGCCGTGCACCGATGAGGCAGTACCCGCCGTTCGCAATTCCTGCGCGGACGCACGCACATCCTGCGGGTTGAGCGTCGAAGCGATGACGGTGAACCGCAAGCGCTCGCGCGTGGCATTCCTCCCCATCTTCCTCGCGCTCGTTCTGATCGCGGTGACGGTGGCGCTCGGATATCGCGGCTGGAGCTTCTATCTGATGTCCGCGGAGCAGCGCGTGGAGCACCCGGACTTTCGCACGCTGCGTGCGACCGGAATGCTCGGCAACGGCTACGGCTGGGTAGCGGCGCTGCTCGTGATCATGAACCTGTCGTATCTCGTGCGGCGGCGCTTCGGTGGGTTCGGCAGCATGCGCACGTGGCTCGACATCCACGTGTTCACGGGCCTCACGGCGGCGACGCTCGTCTCGTATCACTCGGCGTTCCAGCTGCGGACGCCGGTCGCGACGCTGTCGGCCGCGAGCCTCGGTGTCGTCGTGCTGACCGGGCTCCTCGGTCGCTTTCTCTACGCGCTCGCACCGACGAATAGTCGCGAGGCGCTGCGCGACGCGCTCGATGGGGTCGAGCAGGAGCTGCCGGGTCTTCGCGAGATACTCGCGAGCGCGCTCGCCGAGCACCCGGGACCGACGCTGCTACCGAGCTCGTCGCTGACGCGCAGCCTGCTGTCGATCCCGTCGTGGCGAAGGGCGGGGCGCGTTCGACGCGAGATGATCCGATTGACGGTCCCGCCGCGCCGCGAGCTGACCAAGCCCGCGCGTCGCGCGATCGCCGAGCTCGAACGTGCGGCGACCATCGACGCGCGTGCGTCCGGCGTCTCTGCGCTCCTACGCTCGTGGCGCGGCCTTCACCGATTCTTCGCGCTGTTGATGCTCGCTTCTGTGCTGCTGCACGCGGGCGTCGCTTGGTACTACGGCTACCGCTGGATCTTCACGTGATGCGCGCGCTCGTCATCCTGATCGCGATCGCCCTCGCGCCGAGGATCGCGGCGGCGCAGCTCTTGTCGCCGGGGCCGCTGTCGCATGCGCATGCATCGATCGACAACGACAACGATTGCGGCAAGTGCCACGCCTCGGGCAAGCAAGTCGTCGCGCAGCTCTGCCTCGGGTGCCACAAGGATCTCGAGGCCGAGCTCGCGCAAGGACGCGGGCTCCACGGTCGCGAGTACAAGGGCAAGGCGTGCGAGACCTGTCACGTCGAGCACATCTCGCGAACCACGAAGCTCATCCGGTGGCCGGGCGGATCGATGGACAAGCTCGATCACAAACTGACCGGCTACGCGCTCGACGGCGAGCACGGCAAGGTCGCGTGTTTGAAGTGCCATACGAAGACGTCACCGCTGAACAAGCCGCAGTTCCTCGGCACGACGACCGCGTGCGCGGGTTGCCACAAGGATCCGCACGCGGGCGCGTTCACCGCGGACTGCAAGAAGTGCCACTCGACGAGCTCGAGCTTCAAGACGTTCGATCAGAAGGCGTTCGATCACTCGCTCGCGAAGTTCAAGCTCGAGAACAAGCACACGACGGTCCCGTGCGCGAAGTGCCACCTCGGTTCGCCGCCGGTGTGGAAGCCGGTGCAGTTCTCGACGTGCGAGTCGTGCCACAAGGATCCGCACAAGGGCGAGTTCAAGCCGAAGGCGTGCACGGCCTGTCACGACACGAAGAGCTGGGAGGGCGCGAGCGATCTGATTCGCAAGAACCATCCCCGCCTGTCGCTCGCGAACGGTCACGCGCGCGTCGACTGCAAGGGCTGTCACGATCGCGGAAACGACAAGCCACCATCGAAGGGCAGCACGTGCGAGAGCTGCCATCGCGCAGTTCACCTCGCGTCGTTCGGCAAGCGTTGCGAGTCGTGTCACGCATCGATCAAGTGGGTCGGTCTCCCCGCGTCGACGGGACGCGACAATCACGGCAAGACCCGTTATCCGCTCGAAGGCAAGCACAAGGGCGTCGAGTGCTCCGCCTGCCATCCGACGACGCGACCCGCCGCCACGCGGTTCAAGAACCTGAGCTTCGGCACCTGCGCGACGTGTCACCCCGACAAGCACCAGGGCGAGTTCGCGGCTCGCAACAAGGGAGAGTGCGCGCAGTGTCACGTGATCACCGGCTTCACGCCGACGACGTTCGGCGCGACGCAACACGCGACGACGAAGCTCCCGCTCGACGGAAAGCACGCCGCGACGCCGTGTAGCGGTTGTCATCCCGGTTCGCGCCCGCGCGTGTCGTTTGTCGTCGCGAAGCAAGCGTGCGCCGATTGCCACGCGAATCCGCACGGCGATCAGTTCGCGACGGAGATGGGGCGCGGCGGATGCGCGACCTGCCACAGCGCGGTCGACTGGCATCAGGCGAAGGTCGATCACACGAGCTGGCCGCTCGTCGGTAGCCACGCACGTACCGCATGCGCGGCGTGCCACGGAGAGCAGAAGAAGGGAGCGGAGCCCGCGGCCTATCGCGGAGTGCCTCGAACCTGCGAGGGCTGTCACGACGACATTCACGCGGGGCAGTTCCGGCAGACGCAACCGACGAAGGACTGCAAGACCTGCCACGACACCGAGGCGTTCACGATCGCGAGCACGTTCGATCACGGCAAGACGCGCTATCCGCTCGAGGGAAAGCACAAACCTCTCGCGTGCGCGAAGTGCCACATGACGGAGACGCTGCGCAACGGCGTGCAAGCGGTGCGGTGGCGCCTGGGCTACACGCAATGCAAGGACTGCCACGCGAGCCCGCACCGGGAGGGTCCGTGAGGATCCCGATCTGGATCGCCGTGCTCGTCCTCGTCGCGACCGACCTCGTCGCGCCGAGTGCGATCGCGCGCCCGAACAAGTCGCATCGCTCGCGCAAGAAGGCGCCGGTCGCACCCGCACCCGCGCCGGTTCCACCGCCCGCGCCAACCCCCGAGCCGGAGCCGCCCGCGACCCTGACCACCCGCCCTCTGCCGCCGCCCGCGCCGAAGCTCGGCATGCGGCCGGCGCCGAAGGCGCACGACGGGTTCGTCGACGCGATGGATTGCTCCGCGTGTCACACCGCGGATGGCTGGAAGCTGTCGCGCGCAGCCTCCGCGAGCGGGTTCGATCACGATCGAACGGGCTTTCCGCTGCGCGGTGCGCATCGGCAGAACCAATGCAGCAACTGCCACACCGGGAAAGCGCGACCCGCGACGACGTGTGAAGGGTGCCACCGCGATCCTCATCAGGGACGCAACGACGGCACGTGCGCGGAGTGCCACACGGCGACCGCGTGGTCGGATACGACCGCGCTCGATCAGCACCGGCGCACGCGCATGCCGTTGACCGGACGGCACGCGACCGTCGAGTGCACCGGATGTCACAAGCGACAAGGCGAGCGGCGCTTCAGCGACACGCCGACCGATTGCTACGCGTGTCATCAAGCCGAGTACCACGCGACGACGACGCACCCGCTCCACGACGGATCACAAGGCGGGGTGGTGTTCTCGCGCGAGTGCGGCATGTGTCATCAGACGACGGCGTGGATGCCGGCGTTCGCGGATCCGTCGACGCTGCCGCGGCTCGGAGCGAGCGCGCGGGCGATCGATCACGATGCCTGGTTCACGCTCACCACGGGAAGCCATCGCACCACGGAGTGCGCGGCGTGCCACACCGATCCGCGCCGCACGCGCCTCGTGCGGTGCGACGGCTGTCACCTCGACGCGACGCTTCGTTCGCAGCACCGGGCGCCCGTGTCGCGCGCAGCGACGGCGTGCTTGCGCTGTCATCCCCGAGGAGCAGCGCGATGACCGGCGCGACGAGCCGCGCGATGACATCGCTCGCCGTCGTGGCGATCGCCTCTGTCGCGTCACCGGCGCTGGCCGATTCGATCGCCGTGAAGGTGACCGAAGTCGCCGGCGGCGTCGCGTATCTCGCACCGGGACGCGCGGCCGGCATCGTCCCGGGGACGAAGATCCAGATCGCAGGTCAGACCGTCAGTGTCTTCGAGGTCACCGAGAAGACCTGTGCGGTCCGCGCCGATCGTCTATCGCCCGGCGATGGAGGCACCGCTCGTGTCGATCGCGCGAGCACGACGCGTGTCGTCCGCCTCGCCGCGCCCCGCGCGTCGCAGATGTTCGACGGTCAGTGGCCCGATGCCGTCGTGCCCGCGGCGATCCAGGATCCCGCGAGGGTCGCGCTCGGTAACGGCAAGGCCCCCGGCCGCGCGCACGTGACGCTCCTCGCGTACGGGTTTGCCGCGAGCGCGAACCAGCGCATCGACGCCGAGGGCGAAGGCCGCATCATCGCGAGCTACGATCTGTGGGACGAGAGACCGCTCGCGATCGATCTCGATGTCGCCGGTCGTGCGTACACCGCGGGGTACAGCCGCGCGAGCCGGTCTCCGGTGTTCGTTCGTGCAGCGCAGGTCCGCTACGGAGACGCACGCGATCCGCGCTTCGCGATCGGCCGCCTGCGCTACGCGGCCAGCGCGGTCGGCATGCTCGACGGCGTGCGCGCCTCCGTGACGCGCGGATCGTTCGAAGCGTCCGCGTTCGGTGGGCTCGTGCCCGATCCGGTGAACGGCAGGCCCGATACCGCGGCATCTCGCTTCGGCGGCGAGGTCGCGTACGACGGCGCGATGACGCCGTGGCAGCCGCGTGTATCGCTCGCCGCATACGGTTCGACATGGGACGGTTCGATCGACGAGCGCAGGCTCGCGATCACCGCATCGGCGGGACGCAGCGGCGCGCGGCTCGACGCGTGGGCCGAGGCGCAGCAGTTTGCCGCGAGCAATCCATGGGGTGCGAGCTCCGTCGAGCTCACCGGTGCAGGTGCGAGCGCGCAGCTGCGCGCGCGGGGCCGCTATATCGGTGTCGACGTGACGTTCTTGCGCCCCGAGCGATCGCTGCGGCTCGCCTCCGTATTGCCCGCCGATTGGCTGTGCACGCTCGCGCCACGACCCGGCATCGTCGACGAAGCGTGCGCGGGTGGCGACTCCTGGACTACCGCCACCGGATCCGCTGGACTGCGCACCGGGCGTTGGGTGTTCGACGCGATCGGATCGGTGTCGCGTTCGCACGGCGTGTATCGCGGCTTCGATCAGAATGGATACGCGCGCGCGGAGCTCTCGCTGTCCACCGTTCGCCTCCTCGGCGGCGCTGCCGGGGGACGCGCGAGCTTCGGCTCGTGGGTGTCGGCCGAGGGTGGCATCGCGTTCGCCGCATCGCGCACCGTGGACATCACGTGGCGCTACCGACCGACGCTCTTCGACTATGTCGCGAGCACCGGCCCGGTGCTGCTTCACTCGATCGTATTGGATGGTCGCATTGCGGTGTCGTCCGAGCTCGACGCCGGCGTGTCTGCGCTTGCCACTGTGGGTGAGAACCAGAAATCGATCGCGCTGCTCGGCACGATCGTGTGGAGGCCACTGCCATGAGACATCTCGTTCTAGCGATCGCCGTATTGGGAGCGATGTCGGGATCGTGCATGGAATCGCATGCGCCCGGAGTCCAGGCGCTCGGCGACGAGGCCTGCTACACGTGCCACAAGACAGACTTCGAGATGGCACCGGATCACGTCGGGCGCTCGACCGAGTGCTCCAACTGTCATCGCACGAGCTCGTGGAACCCGGCGCTGCTCGATCACCCCGAGGTCGAGTTCCCGATCGCCTCCGGTGCTCACAAGCCGGCGAAGTGCCTCGTATGCCACGACCTCGATTCGCCGCAGCCGTCGACGGACGGCGCGAACACGAACTGCATCCAATGCCATCCCAATAATAGCGAACAGAAGACCAATCACACCGGCGCCGTGTCGCTCACCGGCGCACCGTACGCCTACGACTCCGCCACGCCGAACTTCTGTCTGACGTGTCATCCGAAGGGAACCGCGGGCAAGCATCCCGACAATCTCTTCCCGCGCACGGGCCACCACGCGGTGCCATGTCTGTCGTGTCACATCCGCGCGGATGGTCCGGACGACGACGGCGCGAACACGAGCTGCATCGAAGCGGGCTGCCATCACACGCTGGCGTGGTCCGATCGAGAGCACAACGGCGAGGTCAGCGGCTACTCGAGCCGGCGCGGTGATGGCAGCAACAAGCACTTCTGTCTGCAATGCCATCAGGGCGGAAGGGGCGGCGATTGACGTCGCTGCTCGTCCTGCTCGGGCTCGTCGTCGTCGCCGGCGTGCCGTACATCTGGTGGACGCGACTCGACGCGCGCAAGCAAAACCGAGCGGCCAGAGTCCACGAGGACGTGCTCGCGCTCGGCGACGAGATCGTTCCGGTGTCGATCCATCCCGAGGTCTCGCTCGATCAATGCATCGGCAGCGGTGCGTGCATCCGGGCGTGCCCCGAGCAGGACATCCTCGCGATCACCGACGGGCGTGCGCGACTCATCAATCCGATGTCGTGCATCGGCCACGGCGCGTGCATGGCGGCGTGCCCGGTCGGCGCGATCACCCTCGTGTTCGGAACGGCGACCCGCGGCGTCGAGCTCCCCAAGCTGAGCTCGGCGTTCGAGACCAGTCAACCCGGCATCTTCATCGTCGGCGAGCTCGGTGGCATGGGGCTGATCCGGAACGCGGTCGAGCAGGGACGTCAGGCCGCGCAGGCGATCGTGAAGTCAGGACGTCGAGGCCAAGGCGGCGACCTCGACGCGATCGTGATCGGTGCGGGCCCGTCCGGAATCGCCGCGGCGCTCGCGTTGATGGCGCACGGACTGCGCGTGCAGCTCGTCGAGCAGGATCGATTCGGCGGGACGATCACTCACTATCCGCGCGCGAAGGTCGTGATGACCGGATCGTTCGAGCTCGCCGGCTACGGAACGGTTCGCCGCAAGACGATGAGCAAGGAGCAATTGCTCGAGCTGTGGACCGACATCCGTGCTCGTACCCAGCTCCCCGTCATCGAGGGCGTGCGCGTCGAGTCGATCGTGGCGGAAGGCAAATCGTGGCGCGTCACGGGCGCGACCTGGGCCGACGCCGCGCCAAACATCGTGCTCGCGCTCGGGCGCCGCGGCGCACCACGACAGCTCGACATCCCCGGCGAAGATCTCGCGAAGGTCGTGTATCGCCTGATCGAGCCGGAGCCGTTCGCGAATCAGGACGTGATCGTCGTCGGCGGGGGAAACGCGGCGGCGGACTGCGCGATCGCGCTGGCCCAGGCGAAGCTCTGCAAGAGCGTCGCGCTGAGCTATCGAAAGCACGATCTCGCACGCATCCGCGGCTCGGTGCGCGCGGAGCTCGATCGCTGCTTCGCGGCGGGGACCGTGCGCCCGCTCCTCGGCACCGAGCTGGTCTCGATCGAGCCGGATCGCGTGGTGATCAAGGGCGACTCCGGGATTACCCATCTCCCCAACGATTCCGTCATCGTCCAGATCGGCGGACAGCCGCCGAGTACACTCCTGCGGACGATCGGTATCGAGTTGGTCGAGAAGCGTGGCGAAGCGTAGTACCGTCGGAGGGATGTCGAACGCTTCGTTCGTGTGGGCCGTCCTAGTACTCGCTGGATGCGGACAGGACGCGGTCACGCCGGACCCCGAGCCGCCCGTCGGTACGGACCCGACGCGCGAGCCACCTGCAAACACCGTCGGTGGATTCCAGATCCAGATCCCCGACACGGTCCTGACGCCCGGTCGCGAGTTCGAGCCGTGCTGGATCTTCCCGCTCGAGCTTGTCGGGCCGTCGCACTTCGTCGGCGGCGCGGTCCTGCGCACGGGACCCGGCATGCACCACGGCAACATCACGACGCGGCCCAAGACCGGCGAGGGCATCCGTCCGTGTCCCGCCGACAACGGCGATCCGGCGACCGATGTCACCGCGGGTGGCAACGTGCTGTTCGGATCGTCGACGCAGGTCTCCGGTGAGGAGTGGTATCGGTTCGCGGATGGCGAGGCGTATCGCGTGCTCGACTCGTACGAGATCGTCGCGCGCATGCACTTCTTGAATCCGAGCGATCAAGAGATCACGGTCGCTCCGAAGTACGAGTGGTTCACGATCGACGAGACGAAGCTCGAGCGCGAGATCGGTGCGTTCATCTGGATGTACCAGAACTTCACGATCCCGCCGATGTCGACGAAGACAGTGACCGCGGACTGCGTGCTACCGGGCGAGCACACGATGCACGTGGTGTCGCTCTTGCCGCACATGCACAAGCTCGGCAAGTCGCTCGCCGCGACCTACGTCGGAGGGCCGTTCGACGGCCAGGCGTTCCTCGACTCGCAGGGCTACGATCCCGACAACGGCGTGCTCACGTTCTATGACCCGCCGGTCGATCTGACGGATGCGGTGGGCATCACGTTCTCGTGCACCTGGCAGAACACGTTCGATCGGACGATTCGCGAGGGCATCGGCGACAACGAGATGTGCATGGTGTTCGGCTATGCCTGGCCTGTCGACAAGGCGTACACCGCGTACGCGTCCGACGACAATTGCGTGATGTTCGCGACGCCGCCCCCCGGCGGCTGACGCACGCCGCAACTGCTGGTACACCCTCGGTCGAGCGATGGAGTCGATCGATCAGGAGCTCGCACAGCTCGGCGCGATCCTGGTCGAGGAGCGCGTCCTGCGCCGGGTCATCAAGCAGCACCGCCGGGTGCGCGGCTTCGGCCTCCAGGTGCCGCACGAGCAGTGCTACTCGCTGCGGCGCGCGGACCTCGCGAAGTTGCTCGAGCGCGACGACACGCCGGTCGCGATGGACGCGTTGCCCGAGCGGGTGCTGCTCGCGAGCGGTGATCGCGGGGCGCTCGAGGCAGGGCAGGCGGAGGCGTCGTCGCAGCTGTGGCGGCATCTGTTCCACGCGCGGGTCCACCGAGCGTTCGACGAGCTGTTCGAGAAGAAGCAGCTCGGGCTGCCCGCGATTCGCCAGCGCATCCATCGCGTCGGTCAGACGGAGTTCGACGAGATCCGCTCCGTGCTCCGGCAGGAGGATCTGCTGCTGCCGCCCACGGACGATTGCAGCACGTACGTCGAGTTCGTCGCTCTCTACCTCGAGCTGACGCACTTCGCTCCGCACGCCGTCGCGCGCACGTTTCCGGCGGTGTTCGATCTGAACGCCGTCGACAAGACGATCGCGCTCGATCTCGATGCGGCCGCGCTGCTCGCTGCCACTCGCCCACCGCGTGGCCCGGCGGCACCGCTCGTGGCCTCCGTGGAAGCGCCGGCCGCGAGCGTCGAGCCCGAGGTCACCACGCCGCTCGCGCGCCCGCTCGCGCAGAAGACGAGCCGCAAGGGCAACCACGCGCGGGCGGCGATCTTGTTCGCGCGCGCCGGCGACGAGCATGCCGCGTCCGAGGAGCTCGACACGATCATCGCGGAGCTCGCACGCGTCCTCGGCACCGACGCGAAGCCGGCATGGACGAAGGCGCTCCTGCCGGTCGCCGAGTTCGCTGCGCGCCAGACGTCCACGCGGTTCAACCCCGGCGCGCGCCTGCTCCACGATCTGCAGAAGGCAGGCATGGTCACGGAGCACGACGTCAAAGCCGTCGACGTGATCGGCTGGGCGTTCTCGCGCGGCAAGCAGCCGCTCGTGCGATCGCTACCCGCGACGCGCGAGGTCCGCATCGCCAAGGACGTGCATTCCGCGGCGGCCAAGCTCGTCGCGTGCACGCTCCCATCACCGGAGCAGCAGGCGCGGCTCGCCGAGGCGCTGCACGCCATCGCCGCGCACGCAGATGACCAGCTGCGCGCGACACTGCGCCCGAAGATCGAAGCCGCTCTCGACGCGGTCGATGTCCATCCGCACAGCCTGCCCGAGCGCGTCGGCGAGAAGAAGCTCGTCGACGAATTGCTCGATCGCGCGGTCACGTTGGGCCGCTTCTCGCTGGGCGATCTTCGCGATGCGATCTCGCGCAACGATCTGAAGCTGCCGGATCTCGCGCTCGGGGATCTCGGTCGCGGCGATCAGCTGCTGCGCGCCGACAAGCTCCTATCCACGTCGCTCGACGGTGTCTATCGCCGCGGCGAGATCTACATGCGCGGGTTGCAGAAGGGCTCGTCGGTCCTGTTCGGCACGCCACTCGGCCGGCTGTTCACGCTCTACGTGATGTTGCCGCTGCTCGGCTCGTTCGCCGTCGTCGAGGGCCTGCAGCACATGGTCGGTCCGCTGTGGAAGAAGCTGTTCCACTTCGAGCCCGTGATCGCGACGAACACCACGCTCCTCGGCGGCGCGGCGTTCCTGTTCTTGCTCTTGCACATCACGGTGTTCCGTCGCTCGATGCACGTGTTCGTACGCATCTTCTGGCGGCTCACGCGGTTCATCTTGTTCGACGCGCCGCTCGCGATCCTCCGCTTGCGCGGCGTGGTCTGGTTCTTGTCGAGTCGCTTCGTTCGCTGGGTCGTCAAGCCCGCGCTCCCGACGGGCATCGTGTTCCTGGCGACGACGAGCGTCGTCGAGCCGCTGCGCTGGATCATCCTCGGCGCGTTCTTCGTGATCACCGCGATCGCGATGAACTCGCGCTTCGGCCGGCGCGCCGAAGAGATCACGGTCGATTGGCTCGTGCGATCGAGTCGTCAGGTCACGAGCCACATCGTGCCGGGCCTCGTGAAGTACACGCTCGAGCTATTCGCGCGGCTGATCGAGTCGCTCGATCGCTTCATCTATCGCGTCGACGAGTGGCTCCGCTTCCGCACCGGTCAGTCGTGGCTCAAGCTCGTGTTCAAAGGCGCGTTCGGCACGCTGTGGTTCATCATCACGTACATCATTCGCCTCTACGTGAACCTGTTCGTCGAGCCGACGACGAACCCGATCAAGCACTTTCCCGTCGTCACCGTCGCGGCGAAGATCATGCTGCCGTTCATCCCCGCGATCCTCGAGGGCATCACGGGCCCGGCCTCGGTGCTCCTCGGTAGCCAGCTCGGCAAAGGCTTCGCCGCCTTCACCGTGCTCGTGCTCCCCGGCCTCGCGGGCTTCCTGGTGTGGGAGCTCAAGGAGAACTGGAACCTCTATCGCCGCACGCGCCCGAAGATTCTCGGCCCACTCGCGATCGGTCACCACGGCGAGACGATGGCGCGCCTGCTCCGTCCCGGGTTTCACTCGGGCACGATCCCGAAGCTGTTCACCAAGCTGCGCCGCGCCGCGTGGCGCAACGATCCTACCGCCGCGGCGCGCGCGACCGAAGGCCTGCATCACGTCGAGGAAGCCGTGGTCACGTTCATCGATCGCCAGCTCGTATCGATGCTCAACGAGAGCGTCGCGTTCCGCGCCACGGATGTCGCGTCCGGTCACGTCGAGATCGGCTCGAACCGGATCCAGATCGCGCTGTTGTGTCCGAGCGTCGGGGAGGAGGCCGCCTCGATTCGCTTCGAGCTGCAATCGGGGTGGCTCGTCGCGAGCATTCGCACGCTCGGCTGGATCGGCAAGCTCTCGCCCGATCAACGCGAGATCTTCGAGATCGCGCTCGCGGGCTTCTACAAGCTGTCCGCGATCGATCTCGTCCGCGAGCAGCTCGAGCACGCGCTCGTCGAATCGCCCGGTGCGACGGCGCCTCCGTACGACGTGTCCGACGAAGGCATCGTCGTGTGGCCGGGCAACGCATTCGACACCGAGATCGTGTACGCGCTGCGCTCGACGCGGCTCGCTCCCACCGTGCGCGGTGCGAAGTACGAGGGGCCGGTGATCGATCTCGCGCGGCGCAACGCGCTGTTCGGACGGGTGCCGTTGTACTGGGCGATCTGGTCGACGACGTGGCAACAGATCGCGCGCTCCGAAGCACCGACGAAGGTGCTCGTGGGGCCGAGCCTGCTCCCGTCGAGCGACTCGAAGACCTAGTCACACGATGTGGAGAGCGATCGCGATGTGCAGCAGCATCGTCACGAGCAGCACGAGCGAGAACGGGATGTGGACGCGCTTCCACGACTTGAGCAGCGCCTTGCTCCGCGGCGCGAGCTCCTTGCGTCGCTCGTAGAACACGACACGATCGATGCGCCACGCGATCTGGCGCACCACGGATCGCGGAGCGAGCTTGCGCATCGCGCGCCGATCGCGTGCGCGTGTCCAGAGCCGGCGAAGATCGTCGACCACGACCCAGAGCAGCAGCGGGATGAGCCCGATCTCCCACGAGCCCTCCGACCGCGCGGCTTCACGCTCCATGATCTGATACGCGTAGTCGCTCGCCTTCGGATGCGACGTCGCGAGCTCGGTGATGGCGCGACGGTGCGCGAGGATCTGCAGGTCGTGCTTGTTCGTCAGCGTCGGGACGAGCGTGTAGAGGTAGCGGCCGATCAGGCCGGAGATCACCACGGCGATCATGCTCCAGAACGGAATCGAGACCCACGTCGTGAGCCGCATCGCCGAGTGGAGGACGATGAACAGCGGACCGACGATGCCGGTCATGATGTGAACGTCGAGCCAGAACTGATTCGTCGCGGTCTTGTGAAACCAGCCGAACCTTCGCTGGAGCAAGTACGCCATCGACAGCACCATCAGCGCCGTGCCGACATAGCCGCACGTGACCGCGAGCTTGGTGCCGGCGAGGTAGCCGACGTTCATCTGCGCGAGGTCCGGTGTCAGACCGTCGAGAAGGAGCAAGCGATAGCTCACGGACAGCGTCGGTGCGAACCAGCGCAGCGCGACCTCGGTGAGCACCACGAGGAACGCGCCGAGTCCGAGCACCCACAGCAGGCGAGACAGCTTGCGCACTCGCACGCGCGCGTCGCCCGAGTCGTAGATCGCGAGACCCTCGAGGAACGGTTGCTCCGGCAGGACCCGCAATCGCTTGCGCTTGCCCTTTTGCTCGGGCTCGGCGCGTTCTCGGAACAGCTTCGCCGGCGCGATCTCGATCAGCGAACCGGTGGGACAGGCAGAGACGCACGCCTGATCCTCGTAGCCCGCGCAGTGATCGCACTTGTTCGCGATGCGGCGCGCGGCGGCCTTGCGTCCCTTGCCCGGTCCGAACGCGAGCTTGTGGCCTTTCTCGAGCCGCGCCTTGAACTGCGGGTTGTACGTCGGCATCTCCGGCTCGGCGACGTTGACCATGTTGATCGCACCGTACGGACACGACAGCGCGCACAGGCTGCATCCGATGCAACGATCCTCGACGATCTTGATCTCCCCCGTCTTCGCATCGCGCTTGATCGCGTCGTGCTCGCACGGCGACAAGCAGCGCGCGTCCTCGCACGTGCGGCAGGTGTAGACGAAGTCGAGCAGGCCGAGCTCGTATCCGCCGAGCGTGAGGCGCTGCGCGCCGTGGCGGTCCTCGCACGCCTCTTCACACTGTTTGCAGTCGATGCACAGGTCGAGCTGGCGAATGCGCACCGTCGGGCCGGCGACCGAGATGCCGTTGCGGATGTAGAAGTCGAGTAGCTCGTGCTTGATGCCGGTGACCGCTTTGAGGCGTGCCGCCGTCAGCCCGAGCGTCTCGATGAGCGAACGCTCCACCTGCGGCGCCGTGCGCGCGACCATCTCCATTCCGCTGCTCGCGAGCACCAGGACCTCGGCACGACCGAGCGAGAACGCGGCGATCCGAGTGCCGTGCTCGGCGGGCAACGAGCTGAGGTTGAACACCTCGCCGGCGGCGAACATCGCGAGGTTGTGCTTCGCGCTTCGCGCGAGCGGTCCCGGCGGCATCAGCGTGCCGTCCTTCTCGCCGAGCGCCGCGTCGCGCTGCTGCGGACCGCGCTGTTCGAGCGTGTCGGCGTCGAACATCCCGAGAGAGATCTGGCCCTCCACCACGCAGCACACGGCTGCGGTCATGCCGGCCGGCAAGATCACGAAGGTGTCGCGTGGCACGGCGAGGTGGACGAGCTTGCCGGTGGACTCGAGATCGGCGAGCAACGCCGGCGGCGCTCCTCGCAGGAAGTGTTGCTCGCTAAGCGCCGTGACGGTCATGCGGCATCGCTACAGGTGGACGCGAAAGCCGGTGGTGTGACAGCCCGACGTATTGCAGTTCGGGCCGGTCTCGCCGTCGACCGGGCCGAGCATCTCGATCACGTCGGGGCACAGCGTGACGAACGCCTTCGCGGGATACATGACGAAGCCGTCGACGAGATAGAAGTTGCCGTTGTTCGGATGCGAGACCGCCGTCGCCGCATTTCCGAGCGAGTCCTGGAGATAGATCGTCGCGTTACCGACGGGGGTCGTTCCCTCGCGGTCGTACAACGTGCCCGCGAAGGCGAACGGCGTCGCGACGCCATTCTGGTGGTGGCACATCAGGCAGTCATCGCCGGGGTCGCCGCCACCCGTGCAGTCGCCGCTCTCGGGCGGAGTCATCGGCTCGGCGCAGGGCGGCGGTGGAATCGTCGTCAGCACCGATCCATCCACGTCGGACGCGCCGACCTTCTCCCGGAGCACGCCGTCGCATCCGAGGAACATCACGACGATCGACACGAGTGCGCGACGCAAGCGGGGGGACGGGTTGCAACACCCATTCCCGTGGTTCCCGACGCGCCTGTACGGACCTAGGACGCGCGACTGTCCCAACTTTGCACACTGAAGTCCGTGACCCGTACTCCACCCCATGAGGTCGCAGGCCTGGGCCCATCAGGATCTGGTGTGCAACCTGCTAGCTGACGACCGGCCAGATGCGTGTTGTCCTGTCGAGCCTCGTCGCCCTGCTGATCGTGGGGGAGGCAGTCGCGGAGAACCGTACGACGACGGTCGCCGTCACCGTTCGGAAGCGCCCTGGCGAGCGCGCGGCAGCGGTCGCGCAGATCCCGATCAACACCGAGGTGACGATCGTTCGCGAAGAGGGGCGATGGTTCCTCGTCAAGGTGAAGGGTGCCGAGGGCTATGTCGCCCGGACCACGCTCACCGTGCCGGTCCCGGCCCCGTCGACAACACCGGTGTGGAGCGCACCGCGTGCGCCGCTCGGCGATGCGCTGATGGTCGAGGTGACGACCGCGACGACCAGCTTGCGCGGGACGCCCGCCTCCGACGGCGCGAGCATCGCGACGCTCGCGCGGGGCGCGAAGCTCGCGGTGATCGATGCAACCAAGCCGAGCTGGGTCAACGCGCGCGATGCCGAGGGACACACCGGTTGGGTCGCGCGCGGAGACGTCGCGGATGGCGCGGCCGCCGTCACCCTCACGTCCGAGGTTCGCAACCCGAGCGTCGCGCCGTCGTTCTCGCGCGCGGCGCCGCCACGCGTGTCGATCACGACGGAGGTGATCGCGGGCTATCGCGCGTTCGGCGTGGACCTGACGTCGAACGTCGACGGCGCGCTGACCAACTACGTCGTCGATTCCAACGCCGTCGCTCTCGCGCTGCGCGGAGTGGCGACGCTGCAGCTCGGTGGTCGGTGGTTCGTCGCGGGGGATGCGCAGGCAGCGATCAGCACAGCGTCACCGGGCATCGTGTACGAGAGCGCGACCTCGATGTCCGGCAAGATCCCGTTTCGCACGTTCGCGGCCGAGCTCGGCGCGCGCGCGGGCGCTCGCGCAGGCCAGGCGTTCTCGCTCGCACTCCGAGTCGCGGGGCACTACGACGCGTTTCTCCCCGACGAGGTGGAGAACGCCGGCATGCTCGCGCGCGAACGGCTGATCGGCGTGACGGCGGGTGTCCGGATCGACATCGTGCCGCCGCACTCGCGGATCAGCGCGGCCCTTCGCTTCGACGTCCTCGCGTTCGGTGCGCGCGCACAGACGCCGGGGCTCGAGGATGGTGCGTCGAGCGTGGCGCGTGGTGCGTGGGGTGGGATCACGTTGCGGTTCCCGATCACGCGTCGCTGGTCGGTGATCGGCGACTACGAAGCAGCGCGCGCGACCACGCAATGGAGCGGTCGTTCGGTGCGCCAACCCAGCGTCACGAGCGCGCGCCGCGTCGACGGGACGCAGCTGCTGCAACTGGGGATCGGCGCGGAGCTCTAAGTGCGGATCGCAGTCGTTGTCCTGGTGCTGAGCGCGTTCTGTTCGATCGCGCGGGCGGATGATTTCCTCAAGTCATCGCCGGGCGAGCTCGCGACCGCGCATGCATCGCTCGACGCGCAGGACAAGTGCACGACCTGCCACGAGCCCGACAACTCGCTGTCCGCGAACAAGTGTCTGTCGTGCCACGAGCACCAGGATCTCAAGAAGCGCATCGACAAGAACGAGGGCTTCCACGTCTCGGTGAAGGTGAAGGGCGTCGCGTGCAAGCTGTGTCATCAGGAGCATCGCGGTCGCAAGTTCGACCTCATGGGATGGCGCGCGATCGGCGGCGAGGCCGCGTTCGATCACAAGCTGACCGGCTTCGAGCTCAAGGGAAAACACGCCGCGACGAAGTGCGCGAAGTGCCACACCACCGTCGACAAGCAAGGCCTCCGGACGTACATGGGCACGGACCGAACGTGCGGGAGCTGCCACAGCAAGAATCAGCCACACGGCGCGATTCGCCCCGCGATGATGAAGTGCGATCGCTGCCACACGGAGAGCGTGTGGAACCCGCAGAAGACGCAGCTCGACTTCGATCACGATGACAAGGGGCAGGCGGCGATGCCACTCGACGGCAGTCACGAGGACGTCGCGTGCGTGAAGTGCCATCCGAAGGCGAGCTTCAAGCTGGCCAAGTTCGACGGCGAATGCCTGCAGTGCCACAAGAGCCCGCACGACGGGCAGCTGTTCGGCACGAAGAAGTGCACCGCGTGTCACTCCGCATCACTACGCACGCTCAGCGACGTGCGGTTCGATCACAAGAAGGACGCGGGCTACGCGCTGCAGGGCAAGCACGCGCAGCTCGCGTGCGCGACGTGCCACACGAAGGCGCTCGGAAAGACGAAGCCGACGCCGGGCTGCGAGAACTGCCACGCGAAGAGCAACAAGCACGGCACCCGCTTCCAAGCCTTCCCCGCGTGCTCGACCTGTCACTCGCAGCGCGGATGGAAGACGACGATGGAGTTCGATCACGCCGACAAGGCGGAGTGGAAGCTGACCGGCAAGCACAACCAGGTGAAGTGCCGCGACTGTCACCGCGGCAAGTCACCGTCGGACTTCGAGCGCTTCGACGTCAAGGCAAACGGCTGCATGAGCTGCCATCGCCACAAGGAGGCGCACGGCGGCAAGTACAAGAACAACGAGTGCGTCGCGAAGTGTCACGTCGAGGCCGGCGTCCTCAAGATCAAGGACAAGGGGATCGATCAGTTTCACGGGCCCGATTCGAAGTTCCCGCTGCGCGGTGGACACGCGACGCGGCAGTGCGAGATGTGCCACACGGACAACAAGTTCGAGTCGCTGCCGACCGAGTGCGGTGGCTCGTGTCACGAAGACTCGCTCCACAAGGGAAAGCTCGGCGAGGAGTGCTCGCGCTGCCACGAGCCGGGGCAGTGGCCAGCGGTGCGCTTCGATCACACGAAGGACACCAAGTGGCCGCTCGACGGCAAGCACGCCGCGGTGAAGGACTGCGGCTCGTGTCATCCCGCCCGGGCGTACACCGGCACGCCGACCTCGTGCGGTGCGTCGGGCTGTCATCAGAAGGACGACGTTCACAAGGGCAAGCTCGGCACCGCGTGCGAGAAGTGCCACCGCGTCGACAAACAGATCACGTTCCAGCACAACCGCGACGCGCAGTTCAAGATCGACGGCAAGCACACGCCGCTGCTCTGCGCGTCGTGCCACAAGTCGATCGCGTTCAAGCCCGTGCGCCCGGACTGCGTCGGCTGCCACGCCGAGCCCGCGATCCACAAGGGCCGCTACGGCACCGCGTGCGAGAAGTGCCACTCGACGACGTCGTTCACCGACATTCGAGCGCAGCACGACGTGGGCGACTTCTCGCTCACCGGCGCCCACGATCAGCTCGCGTGCGCGCGGTGTCACCCGAACGGCGAGAAGCTCCGCGGGTCCGGCAACCTGTGCATCAACTGCCACCGCAAGGACGACATCCACAACAACGGGCTGTCGCCTCGCTGCGGTGAGTGCCACGACCAGCGCGCGTTCGCACCGGCGCGCTTCGATCACATGTCGACGGGATGCGGGCTCACCGGCCTGCACGCGACGTTGCCGTGCGCGGACTGCCACAAGGCCGGCAACTACGGCGCCGTGTCTCCGGTGTGCGCGAGCTGCCATCGCGCGGATGCGCTGCGCAAGGGCAACGAGCACCGCACGTTCACGGACTGCGCGACCTGCCACAACCCGACCGCGTGGATTCCCGCCAAGGGAATCGGGCAACAGACGGTGTGCCGATGAAGCATGTCTTGCTCTCGATGATCGCCGTCGCGACGCCCGCGCTCGCGGACACCGACGCGTCGGTCGAAGGCTCGAGCGGCGCGGCGACTCCAGAGGATCTCGATCTGCGCCTGACGCTGTCGAGCTTCCTCTATCGCGAGACCGGAGACGACGTGGCGCCGTTCGTCGTCGATGGCTCGCGCGTCGAGAACGCGAGCCCGGTGAAGCGCTACTTCGGCGATCTGCGCATCGAGCTCACCGATGACGGACTCGCGCTCGACGCACGCGTGCGACAGACGACGAGTCAGCGCTTCCAGTCCGGCGCCGACGGGACAAGCGAGTACGAGCTACGCGCGCTCGCCTACCGGTTCGGCAGTGCACGCACGTCGCTCACGCTCGGCCGGCAGTACATCGACAGCGTCGGTGCGACGAAGATCGATGGCCTCGCCGCGCACCGGAGGCTCGCGGATCCGATCGGCGCGACGCTGTTCGTCGGGCTGTTCCCGGCGCTCGGCTCGCGCTCCGTCGAGACCGACTACCCGCGGTTCGTGCAGAGCGACGGGGCCGAGGGGCCGCGCCTCCTGCCGCTGACCGGTGGCCTCGGCATCGACTACCAGCACGGCGACTATCACGGCGCGATCGGCGTGGCCGGCGTGTACGTCGCCCAGAACCTCCCGGACGCGACGTCCGACGAGAAGTCCCGCGTGTTCACCACGTCGACGGGATACTGGCGCCCGATCTCGGTGCTCGACGTCTATCACTTCGTGCTGCTCGACGTCGCGGGACAGAACGGCGTGGCGTTGACCAACGGCAGCGCGGGCCTCGTCCTGCGCCCGGCGTCGGCGCTCCAGGTGTCCGCGTCGTTCACGCATGTCGGCATCGACGTCCTGCAGATCGCCACGCGGAATCTGTTCGAGGATCCCGACCCAGCGGTCGATGGTCTCGTTCGCAACGACGTCTCGCTCGTTCGCGTCTCGCAGGATGCCGCGCGCGCCGGTGCGAGCCTCGCACTCGCCGCACGGCGCTTCGAGATCTCGGCTTCCGCGGGCGTGCATCGCCGGCCGGCGGTGACCGTGCCGCTCAGCGGCACCGGCGGCGATCTCACGTTCTCGGAGACCCGGTCGATCGATGCCACGTTCGGCATCCTCGATCGCCGCTCGATCGGCGGGTTGCGGATCTCGCTCGCGGGCACGCTCGCCTTTCCGTTCGGTAGTGCGGTCCCCAATCGCGCACGCAGCACGTCGGCGCGGCTCGCGATCGGACGCCCGTTCGCACGCGAGCGCGGCCAGCTCGATCTCGACGCGATGGGCGGCCGCTTCTCGACGTCGGGCTCGACGGAGATGTGCGTCACGTTCACCGACGTGTTCGACTGCTACAGCGCGACGAAGGCGACGGTCGCACAAGCAGGCGTGATCGCGAGCTGGCGCATCGGTCGCGAGTGGTTACTCGTCGCGGACGCGCATGCCGGCTACCGCGACGCGACGTCGCAGACCATCGCCGGCGCGACCGTGTGGCCGCACGTGTATTCGATCACGTCGTTCCTGCGCGCGCAGTGGCGGTACCACTAGAACGAGCGCGAGAGCACGAAGCCGACACGCTCGGTGGTAGCAACCGGGGCGACGACGACGCCATCCATCGGCGCCGTCGTGTAGATGATGATCGCCGCGACGCCGAGCGCGCCGGCGGTGATCGCGCCGATCGTCCCGATGTTCGCGAAGCGTTGGGCGTCGTGGATCATGTCGGTCCCGAGTGCATCGCAGGTGATGCCGCCGGTCACGCGAGCGCAGTGCGCACCGTCGGCCGCGGCGTTGTAGTCGCTGCGGCCCTTGAACGCGAACGCGACGGCCGCGCCACCGACGGCGATCGCGCCGATGCCGAGCCCGACCGCGAGGTGCACGCGCGACGAACGGCGCTGGTACTCGGTCGGTCCCACCGCGGCGACATCCTCGAACGGTGGAATCGTCACGTGCGTCGTCACCCCCGCGCGGCCATCGATCGTCTTCTCGAACGGCGGGTGGCGCGACACGCTCGCGGTGATGCGGATCGATCCGGGCTCGACGAGATCGATGATCTCCATCGACGGTTCGACCGAGTGATCCCCGACGGTGATCGACATTCCGATCACGGGGCGTTGCACCTTGATGACGAGCGTCGCGAGCTTGGCGGAGACCGTGGCGACTCGCTCCCGTGCGTACTCGGTCCGCTTGGTATCCGCGCTACGCGCCGATTCTTGCGCGACGGCGGTGAACAAGCGCCAAGCCTCGCGCAGGTGGCCGAGCTTCTCGTGGCAATCGGCGAGGTTCAGCTCGGTGCCGAGCGAGTGATCGAGCTCCAGGCTCTGCGCGAACCGTTCGCAGGCTGCCGTGTAGTCACCGGCCTTCGCGAGTGCGCGACCTTCCTCGAACAACCGATCTGCCTCGGAGGGGGTCAAGGCGGGCTCCGCGTGGGCGATCGCCACGCAACACAGCATCGCCAAACAGCAGGCTCCGCGCACGGCGCAACTGTCGCTTAGGTGCTGGTGCGGAGCAACCCGTCAGGCTCCGATCACGTCTCGTTACGTCAGGGAGGTCACTTCCGGCACTCCATCGGATCCGCGCACTTTTCGGGTGGCTTCTTCCCGGAGCCGGAGCCGGAGCCCGAGCCCGGGCGCTCGCGAGGACCTTTAGCGGCTTTGAGCGTCACTCCCATCGCACGACACGTCTCGAGTGTCGTCGCGCGTTCGGTCCTCGGGACGCCACGCGCCCACGCTTTGGCGGTCTCGATCGCGTGCTCGTGGCACGCAGCGAGCGTGCATGCCGCGGCGCGGGTTCGAACGAGCTTCTTGTCGGATGCACAGGCGGCCATGGCGTCCGCATAGCGCCCCGCGTGCATCGCGGTATCGAGGCTCTCGGGGCCCGAGGGGATGCCGGCATCGATACGGTCCTCGGATGGCTCGACCGCAGCGTCGACGACCTCGGCCACGATCGCGGCGTCACTCGCGGCCACGACCGCCACGTCGGCGTCGGCCTCTGTCGTGGCGATCGCTGCATCGCCGGGCGTCGTGCCGCTGGCTTTCGAACGCCGACCCACGGCAAGAACGGTGGCCGTCGTGGCGAGCGCCGCGACGACGACCAGGACCACGGGCCATCGCCGGCGTCGCGGTGGATCCACGTCGCGAATGCGCTCGGTGCCGCTCGCGATCCGGGGCACTGGCCCCATCTGAGACAGCAACCGATCGAGACGCATCTCGCCGTTGATGCCTGCGCGCGGGATCGGGATGCCGCCGGAGACGGTCAGGAGCTCGTCGTCGCGCTGCTCGGCGATCATGTCGACGAGCCACGGCTCCGGTCGTTGCCCGAACAGATCGACGACGAGCCTGCGAAGCGCGGACACCGAGAACGGATGTCCGGTCGCCGTCGCGGCGGCTTCGAGTGCATCGAGCAGCTCGTGCGCCGACTGATAGCGATCGCCCGGCGCTTTCTGCAGCAGCTTGAGGACGACCGCGTCGACCGCCGGTGGCACGTCGGGACGCCGCGACGATGGCGCCGGCGTCGGCTCCGAGACGATCGCCTCCATCGTCTCGAAGTCGGTCGCACGCTTGTACAAGCGATCTCCGACGAGGACCTCCCACATCACGATGCCGAGCCCGAACAGATCCGCGCGGAGGTCGACCTCGCCGCCCTTGCACTGCTCGGGCGCCATGTAGCCAATCTTGCCTTTGACCGTTCCCGACTGCGTCTCGACAGACCGGTGCGTCGCCTTGGCCACGCCGAAGTCGACGATCTTGACGTTCCCCTCGTAGCTGATCATCACGTTCGACGGCGAGACATCGCGATGGACGATGTTGAGCGGGTGGCCGTCGTTGCCGAGGCGCTCGTGTGCGTGGGCGAGGCCGGACGCAGCGCCGGCGATGATCGTCAACGCGCAGTTGATCGGGATCATCTGATCGACCTCGAACGCACGGCGCATCAGGTCGCGCACGGTCTCGCCGTGCACGTACTCCATGGTGAAGAAGTACGAGTTGTCGAGCTTCCCCGTGTCGTAGACCTGCGCGATGTTCGGGTGCTGGAGCTGCGCCGCGAGCCGCGCCTCGTCGAGGAACATGTTGACGAACGTGATGTCGTCAGCGCGGTGGCTGAGCACCCGCTTCAGCACCACGTAGCGTTCGACTCCCGCCGAGCTCTGGGTGCGCGCCAAGAACAGGTCGGCCATGCCGCCAGAGGCGAGCTTTCCGAGGATCGCATAGCGATTCTCGGCGGAGCCTATCTCTGCGTGCGCTTCCACCAGCAGCCATCATACGATCGACGCGCCGCGCACGCTCGTGGTCGGGCCCACGTTGGGGTAGGCTCCAAACAAGCCATGCGGCTGCTGTAATGTCGGAGACCAAGCTGACGGCGGTCGGAGCCGCGTCGCCCCATCGCGCAAGAACTGCGGCGCAGGTGACTCTCGTGGTCCACGAAGGTGCGACCGAGAACCCGACGACGCGCGTGATCGAGCTGGCAGACGGCGCGTCGATCACGATGGGGCGTGCGAAGACGTGCGAGGTCCAGATCGACTCCGATCAGGTCTCTCGCACGCACGCGACCTTCGTGCGCAACGGGCAGGTGGTCGAAGTAACGGACGCGGGGAGCCGCAACGGTACGTGGGTCAACGGCGAGGTGATCTCGGGTGCGCGCCGCGTGGTCTCGGGTGACGAGGTGCAGGTCGGCTCGGCGACGGTGTTCGTCAGCATCACGAGCCACGTCGCGCAGCGGACGCGCTTCGAGTCCACGCGCTACCTCGACGAGCGGCTCGCGGCCGAGGTCGATCGCGGGCTTCACTATCAACGGCGGATGGGCCTCGCGCTGATCCGGCTCGACGGAGCGAACGAGATCCTCGACTCCGTCACCGACGCGATCGCCGCCGCGCTGCGTCCGATGGATGTCATCGCCGAGTATGCACCCTCGGTGCTCGCGGTGATCCTGCCCGAGCTCGACGCGGCGGCCACCGAGCACGCGGTGCGCTCGCTCGTGACGATGGAAGGTGCGCCGATCTCGGGACTCGAGATCGCGGTCGGCGTGGCGGGCTTTCCCGAGCACAGCACCAGCGCCGCCGGGTTGATCGCGCGTGCGCGTGCTGCGCTCGAGAGCGTCAAGCGTGGTGACGAGACGGTCGTCGCGATGCCGCCCGACGATCAGGCGCCCGTGCTCGCCGACGTGGTCGTCGGAGATCCGCAGATGGTGCGCGTCTACGAGCTCGTGCGCCTCGTGGCCTCGCATCCGATCACCGTGCTCATCAGCGGCGAGACCGGCGTGGGCAAGGAAGTGATCGCCGCGGCGATCCACGCGGCGAGCGCCCGCAAGCGAGGACCGCTCGTCCGCGTGAACTGCGCATCGCTCCCCGAGTCGTTGCTCGAGAGCGCGCTGTTCGGCCACGAGCGCGGCGCGTTCACCGGAGCCGAGCGCAAGAAGGTGGGCTACTTCGAGGCCGCTCACGGTGGAACGCTGTTCCTCGACGAGATCGGCGAGATGACGCCGGCGTTGCAAGCAAAGCTCCTACGCGTCCTCGAGCACCGCACGATCATTCGCGTGGGTGGCGTCGACGAGATCGAGATCGACGTGCGCGTCGTGTGCGCGACGCATCGCGATCTGCAGGAAGAGGTCAAACAGAACACCTTCCGTTCCGATCTCTACTTCCGCGTCACCGGGTTCACGATCCTCGTGCCACCGCTGCGCCAGCGTATCGCCGAGATCGAACCGCTCGCCCGCATCTTCTTGCAGCAGAGTGCGGCGACGCTCCAGCGTCTCGCACCGTCGATCGCCCCCGAGGCACTCGACGCGCTCAAGCGCTACGACTGGCCCGGCAACGTGCGCGAGCTACGCAACGCGATCGAGCGCGCGATGGTTTTGCACACCGGTGGCGTGATCCACCTCGAGGATCTTCCGGACGCGCTGCGCGAGACGCGGATCACGACGATCGAGGCGAACCTCGGTGGGCATCGTGACATCCGCGATCACATCGCCGCGATGGAGCGCGATGCGATCGCCACCGCACTCGAGATCACGCGCGGAAATCAGACGGAAGCGGCGAAGCAGCTCGGCATCTCGCGCCGCACGCTGATCTATCGCATGGAGAAGCACGGGCTGAAGCCTCCGCCCGGGCGCCGGACTAGCGAATCATGATCACGACGTGACCCGCGGCGCCGTTCTGCGCGGACGTGCACTGGCTACTCGTTCCGGCGACCCCGCCAGTGCCGCCCATCGGCGTGGGATCCTGATCGCACGCACCGTCGGCACACGTGCAGGCACCACCACCACCGCCGCCACCTGCCTGCGACGCTGCCGGTGTTCCCGCGGTTCCGGCGACGCCGCCGTAACCGGCGCACGCGTCACCGCCGTTACCCCCGACGTCGTTGTCCTGATCGGCCGCGCCGGCGCCACCGCCACCACCCGCGACCACGAGCTCCAACATCGGCGTCGTCGACCGCACCGTCGACGCACCGCCACCACTGTTGCCGCGCCGAGAGTCGCCGCCACCGCCACCACCGCCACCGCCGTAACCGCCGTTGCCTCCATCGCCACCGGTCGCACCCGCGCCACCCGCTCCACCGGGAGGCGTCGGATTGCCTTCACCCATCCCACCCGAACCGTCCGACGAACCACCGCCGCCGCCTTTGTAGCCGCCGAGCGTCATCGTCGACGAGCTGCACGTTCCACCACCACCGATCACCACGTCGTACGTCGACCCGGGTTCGACCGCGTCGAACGTCTTCACGACATAGCCGCCGCGGCCGCCTTTTCCCGCCGTGTTCGAGTTGCGTGATCCGCCGGCACCGCCACCGCCCCACGCTTCGATCGTGAAGCCGGTGCAGCCCTCGGGGAGCGTGAACGTGCCATCGGACGTGAACACCATCGGCGCCGAGCAGGAGGCCTCGCCGATCGGATCGTCGAGGCCCAGCACCTGCTGACACCCAGCAAGAAGGAGCAGCATCATCCAGCGCATGCGATCGCTCGGAGCATACCCGCAGCGACCGTGATCATGGTGCTGTGTTGTCGTCGTCGAACGGATTCGGGCGATCGCGACGAACGATTGGCGCAGGCTTTGCGCGAGGCGGCGGACGCCGCGCGGGAAGGGGGGCGGAGGTGACGCGGTCGAACGCCGCATCGAGGTCCTGATCCACCTGCGGATCCACGCGCTTCACCACCGGCCGGAGGGCGCGGCCGTCGATGTTGGTGCGTTCCTCGGTCTTGTTGCCGTCGAACGGGTTGTACGTGGTGATCACCGTGCGCGTCGGGCCGGCGTCCCAATCGGGGGCGGGCGATTGCGTGACGCCGCGCACGGGTGTCCGCAGCTTCGTCCGCTTCGCGTGCTCCTCGAGATCGGACAGGCGGAACGCGACGCTCACGCTGGTGGCGACATCGCGGATCTCGTGCCGCACCTTGTCCACGACGTCGAGCACGCGCCGCTTCTTGTGCTGCTGCTTGCCGAGCACGAGCGCGATCGCTTCGTCGGGGACGCGCGTGCACGGCTCGGCGTCGGGCGCGATCCGGCGCACGACCGCTTCGGTCGAGCCGAGCGCGTAGAGGTGCGGCCGCTCGATGAAGCGCACGTTGTTCGCCTCGAGCCAGACGACCGGCGTGTCCGCGCCGATGAGCACGAACGCGCGTTGGTTCGCGACCGTGGTGACCTCGCCGCTCTTCAACTTGATCTTCACGGCGTCCGGCGTGAACTCCGCGACGTTGGACTCGAGCAACACGTCGAGCACGCCATCGGCGACCGCCTTCGCGAGCGCGCGTTGGTTGTCTTGCTTGCAGCGCTTGAAGCCATCGCCGCGGTAGCTCAGCGTGACGCGTGCGTTGACGTTCGCGAGGGACAACGCGCCTTCGACCGCAGAGTCGCCGCCGCCCACCACGAGAACATCCTCGCCGCTGAAGTCCTGTGGATCGTCGAGCAGCGATTGCACCTTCTCGAGGTTCGCCCCCGGCGCGGACAACAGACGTGGCTTGCCGCGCAGACCCGTCGCGAGCACGACGCGCCGTGCCTTGTACGTCGCGACCGTCGTCTTGATCACGAACACGCCGTCGTCGCCGAGCTTCACGGTCTCGACCGCCTCGCCGAGCTTGATCGGCATCTTCACACCCTCGACGACGCGCTGCCACGCGGCGACGAGCTCCTCCTTCGTCCCATCGAACACCGGGAGGAACGAGACGTTCGCCGAGTCCGCGGGCTCGGCCATGAAGTGCTTGCCCTTCGGATAGCGCGACACCGTCGAGGAGATGACGTGCTCTTTCTCGAGCACGACGCACGAGAGCCCGCGCTTGATGCAGGTCAGCGCCGCGGAGAGTCCGCTCGGTCCCGAGCCGACGATCGCGACATCCACGACCGTGCCGGCGGGCTTCGGCAGGGCGGCGAGCTCCTTCGTGATGTGCTCGATGACGGCACGTCCGAGGTTCGCGGCGTTCTTGACGAGCGGCTTTCCTGCGACCTCTCCGATCAAGTACTGCCCGGGCACGCCGGTCTGGAAGTTCTCGTCGAGCTCCGGCACCGTGAGCATGCGCGGCGTCGTTCCCTTGCGATACATGACGAGCGCCATCGTCGGGCACGAGCTCGCGCATTGCTCGCACTGCACGCAATCACTGAACCGCGCGACGCGGACCTTGTGGTTGACGAGGTCGAGCACGCTCGTCGGACAGACATCGATGCAGGCCTCGCAGCCGATGCACCGATCATCATTGATCGAGTGGAGCAGCGGCAGAACGCTCTCCACCTCGAGCCCGGCGGCCTGTTCGCGCCGCTTCACGCGGGCGCGACGATCGTCGAGGACCGCACCGAGCGCCAATAGCGTGACGGCGATGACCGCGATCGCGATGGGGACGGTCGGATCCACGAACCCGGGCAGGTGTGCAACCGCCGTACCCCCTACCGGTTCGCAATGATCTCGCGCGTCTCGCCGTGTTGTCGACCCCGACGTGTCCCACGCTGGTACACGTACAGGCAGACGACTGTGCATGTTTGCGGAATCGTGTCGCGCAAGACTGGCGCGACCCTTGCTGAACCGGCGGCTCGTGACGACACGGTTCATCTACGTGCTCCTTGTCGTCGCGGCGTGTGATCTCGGCAATCACGAGGTCCCCGACGCTGGAAATCCGTCGACGAGCGGTCCGTCGACGGGCTGCTCGGGGAGCTGTCACGGTCAGGGCGATAGCATCGCGCCGCCGAGCGACACGTCGGGCCGCACCGACCTCGCATCGATCGGTGTCGGTGCACACCAAGCTCACCTCGCGAGCTCGGATTGGCACAAGCGCTTCACGTGCAACACGTGTCATCGCGTTCCCGAGCAGGTCGGCGAGCTCGGCCACATCCTCGTCGCCGGAGCGAACGGAGTACCGGTCAGCGATCCGTTGCCCGCCGAGCTCGAGGTGTCCGGAATGGGCACCGGGGTGACGTGGGATCGCGCGACCGCGACGTGCACCAACAGCTACTGCCACGGCGACACGCTCCACCAAGTAGATCCGATGACCAACACCGTGGTGATGGGCGCGGGCGGGACGAACACGCAACCGGTGTGGACGAACCTCGACGGAACGCAGAAGGCGTGCGGCTCGTGCCACGGAACGCCGCCTCCGTCGCCACACCCGCAGACCAGCGATTGCGGGCTGTGTCATCAATCGATGAACCCCGGCGACTTCGCGCTCGGAAAGATCTCGTATCCCGAGCTGCACATCAACGGCAGGGTCGACGTCACGTCGACGCAGCCGTGCGATAGCTGCCACGGCTCGAACGGACAATCGTCGCCGCCGCGCGACGCGCACGGCAACACCGCCACGACCTCGCCCGGCGTCGGCGCACACGCGCAACACATGACCTCGAGCTCGACGTGGCACGCGCCGATCGCGTGCAACGAGTGCCACGCCGTTCCCGGCAGCACCACGGATCAGACGCACCTCGATTCGCTCAACGAAGTCTTCCTCACGCCGGCTGCAGGAACAGGCGGTCTGCTCCAGATCGCGGGCGCGAGCTACGACGCCTCGGCGCGCACGTGTACGAACACGTTCTGTCACGGCGGTGGCGCGAGCCCGCTCAAAGGCGGCAACGCGACCGCGCCGATGTGGACGAAGGTCGACGGCACGCAGAGTCAGTGCCAGTCGTGTCACGGCAATCCGCCGCCCGCGCCGCATCCGCAAAACGCGAACTGCGGATCGTGTCACCCGACGATGACCGCCGGCAGCAACACGACGATCACGTATCCCGCGAAGCACATCGACGGCAGCGTCGACGTGATCAACGATCAACCGTGCGACACGTGCCACGGCTCCGGCGGCATCGCCGCTCCACCGAAGGACACCACCAACGGCACGGCGACGAACCTCCGCAGCGTCGGTGCACATCGCAGCCACCTCACCGCATCCGGCTGGCACGCCGAGATCACGTGCGATCAATGCCATCGTGTTCCGACATCCGTGACCTCGATCGGTCACACCGACTCCGCGCTACCCGCCGAGCTCACGTTCGGTCCGCTCGCCGGATCGCCCGTATGGAACGGCTCGACGTGCACCAACGCGTACTGCCACGGCGCGACGCTGAACGCCGGTGGAACGGCGACGCGGCCGGTGTGGACCGTGGTCGATGGATCGCAGAGCCAGTGCGCGTCGTGTCACGGCACGCCGCCACCACCGCCGCATCCGACCAACCCCGATTGCGGCACGTGCCATGACACGATGACGCCCGGCGGCGGGCTCGTGATCACCGATCCGTCCCGCCACATCGACGGCAACCTCGACGTCACCAACGATCAAGCGTGCAACTCGTGTCACGGCTCCGCGACGGGCAACGCCCCGCCGAAGGACACGCTCGGCAACACGAACACGAACACGCGCGGTGTCGGCGCGCACCAGCAGCACCTCGCACCCGCGACGGCGGACTTCAAAGCGGTCGTGTGCGCCGACTGCCACCTCGTTCCCGGAACGACCAACACGCTCGGTCACGTCGACACGCCGTTGCCCTCGGAGCTCCGGTTCTCGCCGCGCGCGGGAACCTCACCAGCGTGGAACGGCGCGATCTGCTCGAACGTCTACTGCCACGGCGCGACGCTGACCAGCGGCACCGGTGGCGCGGGCGGAACGGCGACGACGCCGCTGTGGACGAAGGTCGATGGAACGCAGGCGCAGTGCTCGTCGTGTCACGGCTTCCCGCCGCCGGCTCCGCACCCGCAGGACTCGAACTGCATGTCCTGTCACCCGAACGCTGGTGCGGGGATGACGTTTGCCGACGCGACGAAGCACGTCGATGGAAACGTCGACGTCACGACGAACCAGGCGTGCAACAGCTGTCACGGCGGCACGAACGACGCGCCTCCGAAAAACACCACGAACGGCACCGCCACCACGTTGCGCGGCGTCGGCGCGCATCAGGCCCACGTCGTCGCCGGCTCGACGTGGCACGCGGATACGACGTGCGCGCAATGCCATCGCATCCCGGGCTCCGTGACCTCGGTCGGTCACATCGATACAGCGCTTCCCGCCGAGCTCACGTTCACGGGGATCGCAGCGGGCTCGACGTGGAACGGAAGCACCTGCTCGTCGTACTGCCATGGCTCGACGCTCGCCGCGGGCGGCACGGCGACGGCGCCGCTATGGACGAAGGTCGATGCCTCGCAGAAGCAATGTGGCTCGTGCCACGGCGCACCGCCTCCCGCACCGCATCCGAACGACACGCAGTGCCAGAACTGCCACCCGAACGCAGGTCCGAACCAGACGTTCACGAACCGCGCGCAGCACATCGACGGCACGCTGCAGGTCACCGCCGGCGCGAATCACCCGACGGGCTACGAGATGGTGACAATGCACGGCTACGAAGTGGATCGCACCGGCACGGCGTCGTGCGCGACCTCTGGTTGCCACGGCACCACGCTCCTCGGAGGGACGAGCGGCGGTCCTTCGTGCGCGACCGTCAACGGATGCCACGACAGCGTCGGCGCAGGGTTCACGTGGCAGACGCAGTGCACGTTCTGTCACGGCAACAACGCCACGCCATCGGGCAATGGAGCG
>Ga0154020_10001361_pt1 | contig 30256 bp, 55 predicted proteins | sample Klosneuvirus_201_FD_109709 | JGI IMG/M metagenome (GOLD analysis project Ga0154020, IMG submission 109709) | Active sludge microbial communities from wastewater, Klosterneuburg, Austria - Klosneuvirus_20160825_MG | ecosystem: Engineered > WWTP > Aerobic digester > Activated sludge | place...
GACGTACAGGAGTCCCGAGAGAAGACCCAGGCCGTGCCCGCGTTGGTCGCGCCCGTGTCATCACCATCAGCTCCAACCGCCAAGAAGCCTGATGAAATATCAAATTAGAAAGTAATACAATTTCGACTTCCTAATTTCTTGGGAAGAGGAGAGGCAAATGACCGTTCTTGATGGAGACAGAGGCGCCAAAGAAGTCGGCCGCGTGGGCATTGCCGGAAGTGACAGTCTGGTGGAGGGTGAACTGAGCGCCATCGGTGCCGCCGTTCGAGTAAATGTAGACTTTACCAGCGCTAGTGTTGAAGCCACGTGCCGACATGGCCTGCAAGAGCATTGAGCAACATCTACATCGGAGGAGGAAGCACACGGGAAGGTACAATATAGGGGAGATCGATGTCGACCGCCCATCCGAACTGGTCATTTGATTGGTAATCCGCGGGCACTATGCGTTGGAATTGCGATGCAGTCACACCTAGAGGCAACGATGAGGCGAGAGAAAGCAAGCTACAACCTGAGCGACAGCGATCGAGGAGAAAAGCAGTTGGATCTCGAACCATTGATACGGAAGATGGTCACGGAGCCAGAGCCCATGTTACCAAAGACAGCATAATTACCAGAGGCATCGACACTCATCATCGATCCAAAGCCAGCATCATCTTGAGTAGGCGTGAACCTAAGTATTAAATCGGTGTCAAGATAAAACAAATCTGGGCCAGACATCCAAAACATGGCGGAAGAGCTGTCCCGTGAACAGTGCACCCCATAAAATTATAAGTATTAGAAAACCTTCTAATAGATAAAAATGAATGTATCAAAGAGAAACCGAACCTCTGCGAGGACTTGAGGGCAACGTAAGGTGTCGCCGCTGCAAGAGCAGCTGACAGGAGAAGGAGAACGAAAGCGGTCTTCATTCCCTTCAAATCGCCCTACATAGGAAAGATATGGTTGGATAATTACTAAACGAAAATGAATATACATCGAGAGATTCCGGCACGAGCACAGCGAAGAGAAATTTGAGCACGGCTGTCCAATAACCTCGAGAGCTCGACCTAACGCCCTCGAGCAACCCCATCCGAAGGCACCGATACCTTCCCAATGGCTCCGCCACAAAGATTGAAAGTTATATGACGGCGAGCGTATATTTAATGATTCTCAGCAAACGAAATAAGTTGCGAGGGGAAAGGGCAACGCGAACGCAGGATCCAGAAGAGATCGCTATCGCAAAGTGGTCCCACAGCGGCCGCATTCACGGGACCAAATGTAACTATTCTTATCTCGATCTTTACGTAAAAATATTGAGAGGAACGGTCAGATGCCGCAAAGGAAGCTGGACGTCAACTTCGGAAGCAAGGCATGAAAGATGGAAAAGGAGCAAACCTTGAGTGACGGCGACCTCCAACGAGAAGTCGAATGACGCATCACGCATGTAGTAAGTCGTAGTTGGATTGCTACTTCGCTATGAGGAGTTGCGTCTTGCAGAGAGGGCGCGGTTTGTAATACGAAAACCCCAGCAACGTTCCAATCTTCAATCTTCACTTCAGGTTTTCCGTTGTCCGTGCCTGTCGCCTTGACTTGTGCTTCTCTACTCGATTCGATTTTCACTTTGCTTTCACACTAATTCCGATATATATTGGAAGGTGATCTTCACAATACAGAAAGATGATGGGGAGGAGCGCCTCTCCTTCTCGTCGAGCTCGAGCTCTCTCCGTCGTTTTGGTCACTCTTTCCCTCCTCTGCTTCGCCCTCGTCCCTACCCCGTCCCTTGCCGACAATAACAAAATATTCGATGCCAATGATCGCGGTAAAGAATATATTGCTAAAATGAAATCGCGCAATCTTCCAGCGGAGGCCAACTGGGTGAGTTTCGACGAGGCCCTCAAGAATGCCAAGACCAACCTCAAGCCGATCCTCGTCTTCTTCGCGCAGCCTTGGTGCGAGGCTTGCAAGAAATTCAAGCAAACCCTCAAGAAATATTACACTAGCGAGTTTGTGGAGATGTCGAAACGATTCAACGTGGTGAATGTGGAAGACGACGCTGATATGCCACGCAAACTCGCCGAGGCGAAGTTCAGCCTGGATGGCCAATATTATCCGCGTATGTTCCTCCTCGATCCCTATGGCAAGATCGACGTCTCCCTCAAGGGCGTGTTTGATGATGAGCTCGAAAATCAATACGCTTATGAGTCGCCAAAGGACCTGCTGAGGAACATGGCCAAGCTGGCCGAGCGATGGGAACCTGTGCAGCCCAAGGAAGACCTCTAGTAGTGCACGAAAACAATAATATTTCTTTTATTTGTGTTTGAGAATGGAAAATTATCCCTTTACTAGTACTTCCCTTATTGACTCGTGAGCTCCATTTTTTTTATTATCAGAGTCTCGGCGACAATAAAGCCGGCCCTTCATTGCGTTCACTTTGGCCCGTCAGCTGCGGTGGGCGGAGAATAATCCGGGTAGGCAATTTTGAGGACATTGGCAACGCCGCCATTGTTGAGGAAGATTTGGGCAAGATCGATCTCTCGTAGTTGGCTGATTGAAACGCGATGCCAATCCTGGACCTCTTTCAAGTTCAGGGACTTCTCGGCGAATTTCACCGCCTTCAAGATCACTGCGGGGTCTTTCCACGAATTGTGCGGCGAAACGGTGAACTTCCATGGCAGCCAGTCGTATTCAGGGTAGACCGTTTCCAGCATGCGCGATATGACGTTTCGGTACCGAGCGAGGAGGCCAGGGCCACCGTACTCCTGGAGCTCTTTGATACTCACTTTGTACCATGGCGAGAGGTCAGAGTCGCGCACACCAAGCTTCTTGCCCATCTCGTCCAGAAATGCCCTCTGATTTTCAATCGAATGCTGACAAACAAAGATGAGAAAACGGAGCGAGAAGAGGAAGATGAAAATGGCGCACCCAATACTTCCTGGGGACATAAGATATTGTCTTTCCGCCAATCTTGGTCGCCTCCTCCAAAGATTTGTGGATCAAATAAGGCGAAAAGTTATATCGCTGCAGTAATCCCACGCCACCATGCTTCCTGAAGTGTTGCACGCGCAGCTCGGTCGAATCTTTCACGCGAGTGATCCACCTTAGCCATTTGATGTATGCTTTGCGAGTAGGCTGGTCGTCGAAGAAGCCTTTGGGCTTGTTGACAAAGAGCCACGGGAGATATTTCCTCTCAGGATACACCGCGTTCAACAAGGAGAATATATTCTTCTTGTAGGGGACGACCAACAAGAAGGACCCATGGTTCAGGAAGAAGTCGCTGATAGACACTCGATACCTACGCTCGAATTCAACAATATAATAAAATTGATAATTGTAAAATATAATAACAAAAATCAGCTGAATAATATACCAATCTGACGGCTTGGAATAGTCGAGCTTCTTGGCGAGCCAGTCGAGGTAGGCGCGCTGATGAGCTTTGTCGCTCCAGTAGTCATTCGGCACACGGTCAAAGAGCCATGGGACGAATGGGAAGTCAGGATACGCACGACGAGCGACATCGATGACATTGCGACCCCTATATGACAACAAATATTCGATGAATATATTATTATAACAAATATTATTAATAGATGAGGTAGACGAGACATTGCACACCTGGCGTTCAATAGTTTGCCACCGCCAAAATTCTTAATAATGCTCGACTTGACCCGATAAAAGTCTTCTGGCCCGGAGATTCCTACAGAACCTCAATTGTAATGATATGAATATGGTCAGAAAATGAATGAAGAGAATCGAATCGAATGTGATTGCCTGCGCGTTTGCTGAGGAAGGTGATGAAAGAGGCAAAGTTCTCTTCGTTCAGCCAGTAGTCGCTTCCTTGACTCTCAAAGAACGCCACCTCGCTATCCTAAACATGAAAATCGAAATTTTACAACTTTTATATATAATATGGGAGAAATATTAAAAATGATATCAATAAATTCAAGGTCTCACCAAGGGCAGGCGAGGGGCTCAAGAGAATTACCGTGGAGCGCTTCTTCGTCGATGTCACTGCCTTCTTGTGCTGGACAGCCGGGGCACTCGGAGCTTCAGAGAAACATCGAGGTATATTATAGATTCCAAAAATTATAATTTTGGAGGCCGTAGCATCGATGGAGAGGCGACTGGAGGTGTAGCCGAGGGTCGAGGTCGAGGTCGAGGAAAGCCACGACAGCGGACGAGAGGCACGCATCAACGCCGGTCCGCTCCGCCGCGCCACAAACATTTTCTGGTCGGCCAATATATATGCCTATTTTCTTAGTGACAGAGAGCTGTTTCGTTTGTTCAGGACCCCAAACTAAGGGGAATGGCGACGAAAGATTTCATCGAACCTACAGAATCTAAATGTCTGCCTTCAGAAAACAGCACAGGTCGATCCCAGGATCGTCTGAAATGTTTTCTTCCCGTGCACTTCATTTTGTTGACAGAATCTTTGGTAACCATCGTTGTCTGTTGAGGGCGGCCATGGCGACCAGTGCATTCCGGTTGCCGCGCTCCCTCGCCCCGAGGCGTTATTCGATACACTTGACTCCCGACCTCGCCACCTTCACCTTCAAAGGCACGTCCCTCTATTAGATTCTCAACGCGATAAAAGACGTCACAGTGCGTCAAAATGACTTTGGGCCTCGGTGGCCGGCATCTCCCTCCCCAAATTCACAGGTCTTACTACTGTATAAATCTGGACGGCATCATCATTGATTTAATATCATAAACTCATAATCGCGCTCGTTTTGATAGGTAAAGAGCGCGTTGAGTTGGAAGTGATCGAGGCAACGAGCTCCATCACTCTCAATGCCCTCCATCTCAAGGTTTCCACCGTCGAGGTCGTCGACGCTGGAGCTACCATTGCCGCCTCCTCCACCGCCTACGACGCCACTGCAGAGATGTTCACGTACTCCCTCCTTTTGATTTCTCTTTTCATCATTCTTACCAATTACTCCCACATGACGCTGAAGTGCCGCCAACGCCTTCCGAGCTTGCCGACAAAATTGACTTTGGAATCATTCATGTCTTCGCAATTCTCTTGATATTGAATATTCCTATTCTAAATAACTCACCAATTTATCATGGCAGGTTCTATTTCCCAAAGACTTTTGCCATTGGTGCACGCATTGACCTGATTCTTGAATTCAGCGGTACTGAACTGGCGTTTCGCGTTGATATGTTGTGGATGATTCGACACGTCGTCAAGGCTCACTTTTGTAGGAGTTCTCGGGGATGAATTCGTGGGGTTCTATCGCTGCAAGCACGAGATTGCTGGCGAGACGGTGTGGACGGCTGTGACTCAGTTCGAGGCAGCTGGTACTCTTCTATCTTCATCCTTGTTCCGAAAAATCAGTTGGCGCCCTCATTTTGTAATAACAGAAGCTCGAATGGCGTTTCCGTGCTGGGATGAACCTGCGATCAAAAGCGTGTTCTCCATCACACTGACCTTCCCTGCTTCCATGATGGCGCTCAGCAACATGCCCGCTATCTCCACAAGCGTCGATAGTGACAATACCAAGACGGTTTCGTGCGCTATTGTTCGTTTTCCCTTTCTCAATCGCAGTTTCATTCCATTTTTGTGTTGATTAGATTCGCTGATTCTCCACTGATGAGTTCGTACTTGGTCGGCTTCGTCATTGGCTACTACGAGAGCGTGTGTATGAAATCGAAGGCGGTTCGTCTGCACTCCATGATAAATTCGAACGTGGATTCTGCATATGACTTGTCCTTTTTTAAGGGAGTAGATGTTCGCATCTGGTACACACCCGGACTCCATGAACGTGAGCTCGCCAGGGATCCGCTGGAGTTCACCACGCGCACCCTCGACTACTTCAGTGACTACTTCGAAGAGCCCTACCCTCTTCCAAAGCTGGTTCGAGGATCCCTTTTCCATGTTTGTGGATGCTAGTGCGAAGCGTGAATTGTTGTGATGTAGGATTTAGTTGCTGTCCCTCAATTTGGCGCCGGTGGCATGGAGAATTGGGGTCTCGCCCTCTTCGCCTCCGAGAGCCTCATGATCGATCTCACCACGGCCTCATTCGGTCCGTCGCCATTCTTGCAAGTTCGCTTTTCTCTCTTTTTTTTTGTACTCATTGACCTTTTATCAATAGCATCGAAGCGACAAGCGATCTCGATGATTGCCCACGAGCTCGCTCACATGTGGTTTGGAAATCTTGTGACGATGGCATGGAGGGCCCTTTTCGCCTTGCTCGACCTAGTATTAATATTCATTTAGGAGTGGTGGAATGGCCTCTGGTTGAAGGAGGGATTTGCCAACTATTTTGCTACGCGTGCCCTCGTCGAACTATTTCCTGTATGATTCGTTTAGCCCATTGCCTCTTTGTATCTCACGTTGCGCCCATGAGGAAATCGACCAATGGGGTTACTTCATCTCCCATTACGTCGCTGTGGCGATGGTGGCTGACTCTTCGCGATCGTCTCATCCCATTGATGTCGAAATTACCAACGCTCGCGATATCAATGCTTTCTTCGACACCATCTGCTATGAGAAAGGTTGGATGATGTCTCGATGATCGTCCGTCCTTTGGAGCTCATTTCATCGTCAGGATCGAGTGTGATTCTGATGCTGGAGCGATTTATGGGTCAGGACGTCTTCCGGAAGGGCATTGTGAATTACATCAAGGAATACAAATACCAAAACACGACAGCCGCGGGTCTTCTACCGTTTCAATAATCTTCTGCTCATCATTTCATCGTTAGTTAACTTGCATTCCTCGTAGTCCTGTGGAAAGTTCTTTCAGCAGCGAGTGGTCTTGATATTGCCAAAATGATGGACAAGTGGATCAATGTGCTTTGCTCATGTCTCTCGCTGAATTGATGTTGCTTGCATGATTTGCACACCGATTAGGCGACGGGATACCCAGTGGTCACTGTCGAGGAGCTCCCTGAGCTCGGTAAGTACAAGCTCACTCAAAATCGATTCCTGCTGTCGGGCGACCCCACGCCTGAAGAAGACTCTGTCATCTGGACGATAAATGTTGCCTATAATTCGAAAAACAATCGCGAGGTAATGTGATTCTTTCGATCGCTGGCTTTTCATCACCTGACGTGCTTGTCCTCAGCTACGTCATTTCACCCTTGACCAGCGAACTGCCATCGTCCAACTTGAAGTGAAATCACGTGATGAGTATGTCGCATTTGCTTCTGGGATTCGGGAAAATAGTAGCCAACGTTCATTCGGATTAGATGGGTGAAGTTCAATGCTGGTCAATCTGGAGTGTATCGAGTGTCTTACCCACCAGGCATGAGCGAGCGCCTCGGTGCCGCTGCTCTCAATCAGGAAATCCCTTCCGCCGACCGCTTTGGCATTCGTACGTTTTGCCTCCAATTCCGTCATTCATAAGGAGATTATAAGATATTTCTTTGCCCTAGTTTCGGACGCATTTGCCCTCTCTCGAGCCGGTAAGATCCCACTGTTCCAAGTCCTCGATTTGGTCCTCGACTTTGCAGACGACATGGAGTTGCCCGTGTGGAATGATATTAACATCAACATGACCAAGGTAGCCTCCTTTTTGCAGCGGCATCATGTCGCTGGTGTAATAGTGAGTGGTCTCCATTAGATTTCCAAACTCCTCGATGAGACTCCTGCCGCCCCTTTGATCGCCAAGTATGCAGTCAAGCTTTTTAATAAGCTAGGTATTTCATCACTCTCTTTGGGTTTCATCGGTCGGATATTTCATGTTTTGTCGAAGGCCACAAACTCGGCTGGGAGAAAAAGTCGAATGAGTCTATGTCGGATGCTCGCCTCCGCGCAATCGCACTTTCTCAACTTGTCCGCCACGGCGATTCTCAAGTTGTGCGTCTCTTTGACTTTTTCAACTTATCTAGTACGTGTCTCTAATGACTGCCAGTAGATCGCCGAAGCGAGAGCACGGTTCAACCAGTGTCTGGAAGACTCGTCCTCTATCCCTCACGACCTCCAGGTCATCACCTTCCAAGCTTCTTTGCGTTATGGAGGACTGGTATGACTCTCCATCTTCATGGCACCATTTGTTGTCTCGATTCATCTCTTTTATGACAGGAGGAGTTCAATAAGCTCAAGGAGCTGCACAAGATGACCACGGACCCTTCGATGAAGAGTTTCGTCATCCCCTTCGCCCTAGCTCACAGCTTAGACCCCGTGCTCATCAACCGGTAACAATTTCGAAAATCCCTTTTCCCGTCTTCCTTGGGGTTTCATTTCCCTTCTAGTGCTTTGGAGTACTCGTTGACTCATGACGTTGCATTGGGCGATACTGCCGCGATCTACGGTTCTGCCAGCTCATCGATTATTGGTCGTAAGCTTGCATGGGACTTCATGAAGGCCCACTGGTTCGTGGCCATTGTTATATTCCGATGCTTGTATCTAAATTTTTCGCGATCTTTCGTAGGGACGAGCTCGTGAAGAAGCTCGGCAACGCCATGGACGCGCTTGACGACGCAATGACGTATCTGGTGCGTCCGTCCTCTCAGCCTTGATTACCTCTTACCTCCATTCCGTTAAGGTCAGTATCCCGTCTGTAGGTCCGTGAGGGTCACACTAAGGAGGCCCTTAGTGACTTTGAAACTTTCTACAATACTCGAAAGGCTCGGATTCTCTCCACCTTTGTAGTTGATTTCATTCTATGGTGGAGTTAGTGTCCTCATTCTTTTCGTAGACTGCAAATGCGGAGAGGACCATGCAGCACCTGATCGAGTCGATCAAATCGAACATTGTATTCCTCGAGGCTAATCTCGACTCCACGGTGGACTGGTTGAAGAAGCACCTCGATCGCGCTTAAGATATTGTCTGTGATAGAGAAGGGTCTGCTCCCTTTAGATAGCTTGGTTCGAAACCATTTCGTAGATAGTCGAGGCGACCTCGTAGTCGCTACTAGAATTAAGAAGTTCTCATGATTAGTTGTGACAGTTTGTTCAAAAATAAGAAATGGTGGCAATCCTAATGAAGTTTTCTTTTTTTATGTGCTCTTAACTCTTTTGTGCCTTCTTACCTGGAGAGGAAGAACAAATGCTCCAGTTGCGCACTCTTACGTCCCAATATATAAAAGTGCCGCCTGGCTCCGACGGTTGGGGAGCCGAAAAAGGAGAAACTCGTGGAGCATGCCGATCCATTTTATCCACTCGAAAGGAGCCGATCTCGCCACTGCATCTTTCCTCCCTTTCTTCTTTATCATTCCGCTTTGTCTATCGAGAAGAAGAGCGTCATGGCGGCGGTGCAGAAGGTCCTCGTGGAGAACCTCGCCAAGGAGATTGCCAACTCCTCGGCATCCCTGGTACCTTCTCCCTCTCTCCTCCCTTCGGAAAGACTCCCCCTTCGAAAGATCTCACCAATTTCTTATTATTAATAAAATAACAACGACGTAAGGAGGAGAGGAAGGTCTGGGGTTGGCAAAGCCCTCCGCTTGTCCCTGCCTCCTCTTCACGACTCCGTCCTCTCCTGTTCTGCCCCTTTCGGATCTTGGGGCCGCTTTGAACCCGACGGCGGCGATTTCTCTGTCGTCGCTTAAAATTACTATTTTGTATTATTAATGTAATAATATTTGTCGATTTGTTATATAATATTTCTAAGATTTTGAATCACGTGGTTGGGACATTTAGGTTTTAAATTGGTTTGTCGCAATGAATCTTTGCATGCCCTCATGTTTCGTCACCATATGCGCTCCTTCTATTGCAACAATTATCTCTTATGATGCCATGTAGATCGTTCTCGATGCTCGTCCGATCGCCGCTTACAATGGTTGGGCTCTCAAGGGCCAAGGGGAGGGCGGCCACTTGCTCCACTCTCACGCCTTCCCTGCTTCGTGGCTCAAGATTGATGGCGTGGACGATTCTATCGCCAGGTATCTGTATATATCACATTTATGATTATATCGCATTTAACACATGTATATGATTTCCTGTGCCTGCGTGGCTCATTGACTTGGTGATAAAAATAGACTCCTCCTTGCCACCAAGGGTGCGGCGAGCTCCAACGCAGCCAGTGCCAAGAGCGAGAAGAAGGTCTCTGTCGTCGTCCTCGGCTCCTCGGAGCATCCTCAGGGTATTCTTCCCTTCTTCCTAGCGTGTTCATATGATGGAATCGCATTTAATATATCATCTTGTTAAGATGTGGAGCTCGTGGCGGAGACGGTCGCCCGCGTCTCTCTGATCGCCGAGAGTGTCCGCATCCTCTCTGGTGGCATCCAAGCGTGGACCGCTGCTGGTAACAAGCTCGAGAAGTACCTCCTTATTCTCTCATTTGCATTTATCATCTCAATAATATTGTGCGTTGAGGTTTCCTCGCTATGAGTTGCTCGTCCCGAGCGAGTGGCTCGAACAGCAGCTCGATGACCCAGTTGCCAAGAAGAACCTGGTGGTCCTCCATGCGCACTATGGTAAGCCAGAGGACTATGAGGCGGGTCACATCCCTGAGGCGCTCTCTGCCGATACCAATGACTTTGAGGAGCCCGATTGGTGGAACAGGAGGACGCCCGAAGAGCTCCGCGCTAGCTTCCTCAAGCTCGGCGTCACCGCCAATACGCGCCTCGTCTGTGTCGGACGCAGTTCTGGCCCTCACAAAGGTCTTCTTTTTTGTTGGGGCGAACCAAAAGCGAAATGTTGATATCTATGTGATTCAGGAATGCCCAAGCCAGGTCAAGCAGCGGGCATGATCGGCGCTGCTCGCCTCGCCCTCATCGCCTCCTACTCCGGAGTGAAGGATGTTCGCTACCTAGATGGTCCGTCTTTTTCCTTCATCGATGATGGTCTACATCGATCATCAGGCTCGCCACGTAACGGTCACTAACCACTTTGTCCTTCTCGTTCTCTAGGCGGTCTCGGAATGTGGCAGGGTGCTCTCACGACTGTCCCGGGAGTTCCCACGCCTGCTTCGGACTTCGGAGTGAGCATCCCGCAGCACCCCGAGTTCGTTGTCGATCTCGATGAGGCGCTCAAGATGACGCTCGCTGCCCCTGAGGAGAAGGAGGCCCTCGTACGGTCATATTACTTTTGCGTCGATGGCAAGGGCAGCTCATTACAGCGCGCTTAGGTTTCCATTCGCTCCTGGCGCGAGTTCATCGGTTCGGTCAGCGGTTATAACTACATCCCCACTGCTGGTGAAATCTCTGGAGCGGTCTGGGGCGACTGCGGCTCCGACGCTTACTCCATGCAGGTGCGTTGTGACTCTGTTATCACTCACTCTCGAAGTGAAACTCATTACTTGGCATCGATGGACAGGTCTATCGTAATATCGACGACACGATGCGTGAGGGTGGCGAGCTCCTAGAGATGTGGAAGGCTCTTGGTATCACTGCTGACAAGCATGTTGCGTTCTATTGTGGTACTGGCTGGCGCGCCTCTGAGACGTACTGCAACCGTCGCTACAACATGAACGGAAATGTTCTGAGCAAACACGTTCTCAAAACTCTCTTTTTCTGATGTAGGTGGATCTATGCCTTGGTCCTCGGATATCCTCGCGTGGCCGTCTACGATGGTGGCTGGCACGAGTGGTCGCGTATGCATGCCAAGGTCCGTTCTTGCTTGTTACCTTTGGAAGATGGCAATGAATTGGACTAAGCCTAAGGCTACTCTAGGAGCCGACCAAGTACGCTTTGGTGCGCCGCGGTGAAGAAAGCGAGGCGAGCCGACGCATTCGTACTCCGCGCTCCAACTTGCACGTCATTGCACACCATGGAGGAGATGGCCATGGTAGACTCTCTGTCTTTTGTCATTCTCATCTGTCTGCTCCTTTCCTCACCTCATCGAAGGTGTGGCCCTTCACGATGGCGATCGCCAGGTGGAGAGTGTCGTTGAGTATGACGCAGTGGCGAATCATCCCAATCGCCGCCACTTGCCCCCTGCCAGCGGTCCGTGCGGTGCCTCGTCAGATGAAGGCACTAATAGCAATGTGCCCATCGTCACCAAGGTCTGCTAGTTCCATCATGCAAGTATCTTCGCGACTATATTTACCCCAGCCCCTTTTTGTAGGCTGACGTGGAGAAGATTATTGCCGACAAGGCGAGCGGTGTCACCTTGCTCGACGTTCGCAATCCTGATGAGACGGAAGTGACGGGCATCATCCCCACGGCCCACGTTATCCCTCTCCCGCTCTTCCCTGACATCCTCAACGCCACGGCTGAGGAGTGGAAGCAGCGCTTCGGCGTCGCCAAGCCTGCCCGCGATCAGCGCGTTGTTGTCTACTGCCGCGTACGATCTCATTTTCTGCTTGTCTCGTTCTCTAGACGAGCTTATGTCGTGTTCCTTGTAGTCCGGTCGTCGCTCTGAAGCTGCCGCGGTACATCTCATCAATGCAGGATGGAAGAACGTTCAGAACTACAAGGGCTCCGCGCTCGAGTGGTTCCCCGGCTCCAAGTAGCGCCGCTAATTATTGTGATCTGGAATGGAATGCTGAATCATTCGCTAACAATGAGCAATACATTATGTAAAACATACGCAGAGTACTCTCTAAAGAAAGGGCTGCTCCATGAGGACCCCCACTTTATAACACTCTTCTCCGGCTGCTCATAAACTGACAACTGAAGTTCGCGCTTGAGTTCTCTTTCCGTGCCCGCACATCGCGTCCCCGATCCGTTGTGGTCCCTCGCCACTCTTTTTTCATCTTCAGCGGCATTGTATATTTCCTTGCTTCATATAGCCGCCAATGAGCGGAGGCCGCTGGAAAAACCAATGGGTCCGAAACAAGATTATCGCCGCCAAGCGGAAAAAGGCCGCCGGGGCGGACGGTGCCAGCGACGAGGATGGCGAAGCCGTAAGCCTTATTATCCATCACATAATTATATTTTTCATTATATATCCGCCGATTCGAAGCTGTGTGGTTTTGTTTTGGCGAATGTCGGGAGAGGACTAGATTCGTCTCGTCTCTGCCTTCTGCGATCCCTCCCAGCCATCGCGCGATGATCCGTCGATATTTCAGTATAATTATTGAATTATTTCTATGAATAATTGTTAGAGAATCCGCGAATTCCGAACGGTGCGCTCGTCGGCCGTCGAGTTTCCTCGAGGGGTGTTTCCTCGAACAGCTTCCCGCGCGTTCTCTTCTCCGCCATCCGCCGTCATCCGATTGCCCTGGTTTCATTCGTGAAGTTGATTTTATGATTTTTCATTTGAGATGGTGCTATTCTGAGAAGACTCGTCTGTGGTGTGTCTCGTTTTCCGTCGGCGAGCTCCTCGTCGTTTCCTAATCGTCGACGCGTGTTTCCCTGTCGAAAATCATCGATCACCTGATTCCCCTACTTTTTGCAGGGACCGGTGTCGAAAAAGGGTCCCAAGATCATGATCCAGATTCGTTCGGTGGACAGCTTCGAGGCGAACGTGATTGGCACTAGGAACGACATCGTTCGCTACTACGAGAACTTCCCTGGCGCCACCTTTCGTTCGACCTTTTCCCTTTTTTATGAATTGGATGCTGATTATATTAGAAGGAAATAATACTTTCATTTTCAGTGGCAAACGAGCGGCCCCAGGTTTGGACGTTTCCGATGTATCATTTGAACCAGTTCATATCTGGGGCGCGGCGCTTATCCGACGTTACGGTCATTCCCCCGCCGAAGGTTCCCTCCGTATCTCCTCTTTAACAGATCATATTATTGAGCTTTATGTCATATCACAGGAAGTTTTGGCGATGGTTGAACAGATCCAGAACGAATATGCGACGGCAGACGACCGTGACGTTGACATCTCCCGCATTCCCGCCGACCTCGTCCGTGCGCTTCTCCCCTTCCAAGTGAAAGGCATCAAGTTCGCTCTTCAAAAAGAGGGTTCGAATAATCTCACTCGAATGTTGTTTTGTTATTGTGACTGATGAATGATGATGTTAGGCCGGATTTTGATTGGCGATGAGATGGGTCTCGGCAAGACCGTGCGAATATTGTTTCGCTTGCATTGACGAACTTGATTGATATGGATTTTATAGCTTCAAGCGATCGCAATTGCTGCTTGCTATCGATCAGAATGGCCTCTCTTGGTTGTGGTGCCGACGAATCTTCGTGAGCAGTGGCGTTTCGAGCTCTGCAAGTGGCTCCCCTTTGTACCAGCGACGTGTTCTTCCCTTATAAGATGCTCCTATATCACTTCCCGCGGGTAGGCTCGACAAAGGATGAATGTCGTGGAAGATGGCAAAGGACATGTGAACGAGCTTGTAAATGTTATTGGGTACTCTATGCTAGCCAAATTTGCCGACAAGATCGAAAAGGTGCGATCTCCCGTCCGCTTTGCCCGCCTGCATTCTGATCGCGATTCGCTATAGCGCAATTTCAAAGTGATCATTTGCGACGAGAGTCATTACTTCAAAACTGGTGAAGCTCAGCGCACCATGGTATGCGAAAAGTGGTGTTGTTGCTGATGTTCATAATATCGACGTGTCTTGCCTTTAATAGGCTTTGCTACCTATCGTTCAGAGCGCCACCCGTCGTATTCTACTCAGCGGCACTCCGGCGCTTTCTCGACCCGCCGAGGCACTGTATTTTGATTCAGATTGTGATGCCTCCCATCTCATAGATTCCCTCCAGCTCTTCCCCCAGCTCAAGGCCCTGGAGTATGCTATATTCCCTTCGATGCACAAGTTTGGTTTACGCTACTGCAACGCCAAGATGGGGCCTCGAGGCTGGGACTACACTGGCAATTCCAATCTTACCGAACTGAGTAATCCTCTTTTTGCATTTGCTTTGGTCTGCTCGTCCTTCTTTAGTCTGATTCCATTTAGATTTCTTGCTGAAGGAGACATGCATGATTCGCCGTATGAAGGACGATGTGCTGAGCGAGATCCCCAAGAAAGTCCGCCACTTTGTCAAAATTTCTGTCGATCAAGAGGATAAAGTAGTCTCTTGCTCCATTTTATTCTTTCTGGACATGTTTGTTCACATTTGTCTTTCGTAGGATGTTTTACTAGAAGTAAAAGAGAGAATGAATAAAAAAGGCAAGAAGCTTCAGGAAGGCGACAACAATCCGATCATCAATGAGTACGAAGAAACCGATTGGTAGTTACGTTTCTTCCGTTGTGACAATGCTGAGCTTCTAGATACTATTTGGCGACTGGACGATCCAAGATCAAGCCGGCGGGACGCTATGTCCTCGACTTGTTAGACAAGTGCGACGACCCCGAAGTCAAAATCCTCGTGTTCGCGCATCATTTGGAGGTTCGTTTGAAGATATATGTGAGGTCATTCCTACTAATTTTCTCATTATCTTGTATTCGAAGGTACTTGATGGCCTTTCACAGATCATGGAGGAGCGGTCGATCGATTACTTGCGTATCGATGGCACCACTTCCTCAAGAGACAAGGAGAAGCAGATCTCAGTGCGCATCTCGCCCGTCGACCTTGTTGTTATTTCCTGGAGCTTCATCAATCTATTAGATCTTTCGGAAAGGTGGAGGTCCTCGAGTCTTCCTCCTGTCGATAACCTGTGCAGGCGTGGGGCTCAATCTCACATCGGCCTCTTTGGTTGTCTTTGCTGAGCTGTATTGGAACCCTGGCTCGCTGATCCAAGCCGAAGATCGAGCACACAGGTCCTCCGCATTCCTTGACTGAAAGTTTCAGCGATTTAATGTTTCTCTCCTTTTCCAGAATTGGTCAGAGTCGCGATGTCGCAGTGTACTATCTCCTGGCGGAGCATAGCGTGGACGATTTAGTGTTTCCCCTGATTCAACGGAAGCTCGCGATTGTTGGTCGCTCCGTGAATGGGCAGGTCCGTCACCTTCCTGACATATCGAAGATTTATCTAAATGAAATTTGGTATAGGTGGCCTCAATGCATAATCAACACAGCGAGAAGGAGGATATGCGCAAGAACGACAAGCTAGCGCAAATCCACCAGGAGCTAGATGATGATCCGATTGTCATTGACGAGGATGCCAAAGCTGAGAAAAAGGGAGCCAAGACACCCTCGAAGTCGCCTCTCCTCGTCGTTAAGACTCCTGTCACCAAGACACCTGCAAAATCTACTGCGACTGGTACAAATCCCCATGCATATGCTACCGTTGGAGAGGTCTTATCGATGCGCATTCTTGCTGTAGGTGCGTCCATGAGCTCACCGTCGTCTGGCGAAATGAAGCGCCCGCGCAGCATCTTTGAATCCAATTCTTCACTCCCCTCTGCTGCCAAATTTTCGTCCACGTGCTTTTTCTTTTTTCCACTTGTATCGCTTTGATTCCTCGATCTTACTTCTGTTGCTTTGCGTTAGTTTGGAAGGCTACTTCAATAAGAAATCAACTCCCGAGAAGCATGTCGAATCATTAGTTGCCAAAAACGACCTCGACGACTTCCAGAACTCGTCCTCTGCAAAGAAGAAGCCGCCATTAGCCTCCTCCGGAAAGACAACGAGCGCCAGATCCGACTCCAATCTTAAATCTGAATCCTCTCGAAGTCTCACCATCACCCGAAAGCCCACTCTGATCGACCTTGGCTCGAGCGACGATGAGAAAACTGATGACCTTGGCCTTGATGTCATCCAACAAGCGAGGAGTAAGGTTGCCAATAAGAAGCAGTCGAAACCCTTAACGACTGACAATGAGAAAACGAAAATCCAAATCCGCTTAGGAGACGACGGTTTTGAAGTGAACCCTCCCTCGAAAACGGAGTCGATGGGTGCGAAGGCCGGCGAGCGATTCCGCGGTCTGCGAAGAGTCGAAAGCGAAGTAAAAGGCGGTGGTGAAGTGAAAACTCGAAAGCTGTTCAACCCTGACTCCCAAAAGATCAGCTCTCAATTCTTGGACGATGAAGAGGAGAGCGAGCAGCGCCGCGTGATCGCTGAGGAGAAAGAAAAAGAAGAGAAGAAGAAACGTCAGCAACAGATTGAAGAAGATGATCGAGTCGAAAAGGAAGATGAAAGCGGTGACTTTGTGGAGCGGGGTTATGGGGTGGAAGAGGTGGAAGAAAATGGAGAAGGAGGCGATGAAGGCGTCGGAAATTGGATCGGTGCTGATGATGACTTCTTCTTCGACAACGATGGCGCCAAGAATCCCGTGAGCCAAATGATCCTGACAAGGATCCAAGAGGAGACGCAGAATACGGAACTGCAGCGAGATTATGAGATGAGCGAAGAGGACGAGGAGGAAGAGAAAATGGAGAAAGCACCAAAAGAGAAGGAGCCGCTCGACGAGGATCCCGATCTCTTTGACGATGAGATTGCCGAAGAGAAGGCGCTCTATTCGCAGAAAGTGGAGGTGGTGGAAGAGATGGAAGTGCAGCCTCAAGCGGAGACACCACCGCCTCCATTGAAAAAGAGATCGAGGGCAGAGATTGAGGATGAACTCGAAGACGAACAAGTCGAGAATGACGTCCAGAAAAAGAAGGCCTCAAAGAAGGAGCCCTCCAAGGAGAAAGAGACATCGGAACCTGCCGCCAAGAAAATGAGGCTCGAGGCCGACAGTGTCCTCGAGAAGGAGCGAAAAGAGAAGCGAGCGGTCATCCTCGATCTCGTCGATGACGACGACGACCAGGGAAAGGACGTGAGAGAAAAGAAGTCAAAAGTTGACGTCGTGGAGAAGGAGAGGGCGGCCGAGAAAGTTGAGTCCAAAAAGAGGGAGATCGAGCGGCACCTCGAATCTGATGTCCTTTACTCTATTTCCTTCTTTCCACCCGCTGATCTCCTGATTTCGATTGTTTTCAGATTGAGCTCATTCAGCCCAAGAAGAAAAAGGGGAGGACCGATCCACCTCCACAAGCCGCGTTCCCTGTTAAGTATCCCTCTTCCATTGATCCCGATGCGGATTCTTTCAAGGCGGTTCAACCTCCAACTGTCGGCAAGTCCATGGAGGAGGTCAATCGGAACCTCTTGAAAACCCTCTTCGCCGACGATGAGGAGGAGCCCATTGGCAACGAGCCCGACACCATCCGCTCCCAAAGCTCCGGTAACACTGGCAAGAAGGCGACAGCTGAGCAGAAAGTAGAGAAGTCAGAAGGGACGTTGAAGCCCACTATTTCGACGGCGTCTTTCGTGAAGAGCCTTGTTCTCGCCTCGGAGGACTCAAGCTCTGACGATTTCGAGCAGATGAACTCTCGCTCCCCCGTGAAAAAGTTGCAAACTACCCCGAAGAAAAACCTCCGAGAGAACCGAGGAAAGGAGCAAGGTCAACCCACCGACAACCCTTCGAAACAGAACAACAAGTCAGACTCAGTGCTCGAGGTAGACGATGGTGACGAGATTGAGGAGCCTTCGCCTTCCCCTGACCCCGCGCCCCATCCCTCCTCCATCATCTCCAAGCTCTCCCCACAATTTATGAACAAGTATCTGAGGCCTCCAGGCGCTCTGAGTGCGCCAAGTTCGACCACCAAGCCCAAGAAACGGTGAGCACCGATATATAACATTATTTGTCCAATTGCTTTGAAATACAACATAGATGACAATTTGTTGACGAGTATAATGTTTGGTTTCGCTCACTTTGACACCTGGGCCCAGGGCTTCTCCGAAGGCTTGTTGAGTTGTTGTCATTCTGCCCGGCGAGAGTTCCGACCAGGCGCTCCCTATTCGCTGGGTACGACTACTTCGGGTATCGTGATGATTATTTAATCTTTATTGTATCCTCAACTTGACGGCCGTGTTCCGCTGGGTTGTATGAATCAACATTCCATCGGGGGTCATCGATTGCTCCTCGTCCCTTGCCGTCCTTTTCATCTCCATAGATATTGATGACTCTCATTTTTGTTTTTCAATCAATATTATCAATAATTTCGTGTGATATAAGCGTGTCTGTGCTTTGGGCGAAGGGCGAGGCGAATCGGACGATGTATGATATTCCTCGCCGAATCAAGCATCGTCGAGCGCTGCGCTTTCTTAAATCTCTCTCCTTAATAGGCTTCATCTTCTGTTTTTGATATTTCTATTTGTTGTATGCATTAATGTGCTTTTGAATCATCGCGTCTAGCTAGTAACGTGAAGGGATGAGCGCGAAGGGGAAAGGCAAAGGCAAAGGCAAAGTCGGCGAGCACGTCGACTCCCTTGCTCTGACGGCGAGCGGCGGTCATCATCCTGCTTCCTCTCCTTCCCCTCCATCGACTCATTTTCCTCCGTCTTTCGCCACTGCAAGTATTAGTGAAGGTATATTTCCCAACAATCCCTTTGAAGTATCTGTGGAGGAGCGCTGCGCCATCAACCTATGTGTTTCATTGCCTGAGCTTGACGGAGAACGACATGATTGTGGATATTCTTTTTCAGTTACTTTTCGTCCGTTAGTGGAAGATGTGAATGAGCAGTCAATGGTGGTCTTTGATGGACGAAGCAACCCTTGGGTCGTCATTCGGTGCGCCTCCCCTCCCCTCTCTCCCTACCACTTCCGCCACCTCCTCCTCCTTCTTTTTTCTCACAATATTTTTTCGTTAGTCGCGATCCAGCCACACGGACGGTTGTCCTCTTCAACCCCGCGCAGCGTGCCCTGAACGTAGTCAACGAGAATGGTCCTCCATCGTTTTGTTGATTCCTGTTATCTTCTTTGATCAAGTGTGGTCACTTAACTCTTTTTGTATGTTTCAGGTATTGTCCTCTTCGATCCAGCACGCACAGAGAGCGCGGAGATTTCTAGCTCGATCCTCCATCGCGACTACTTTAGAATGCTTCAAACTCACAACGCCGGTATGAAATTTAGAAGACCTTCGAATGTTTCTATTCCGGTTTCTGTTTTGCGAACAATCTCTTATGATGTCGGATTGGTTAGCGGAGAGGCTGAGGAGCGGTGAAAGGGCCGCTCGATCTGACGACCCGCACAACATTTCCCCTGAATCGATGAATAGGTAATCGCATCGATCTCCCTTGCTGTTGGAATTGCGGTTGATGTTAGAAGGTAATATCAACTTAATAGCGGCTACTACAAGCGGTTCTTCGTCCAAGAAAAGAAGCTTGGCCGCGGTAGTTTCGGTGCTGTTTTCCTTGTACGGCATCAGATCAACGGTGTCGACCTTGGCTACTACGCTCTGAAGAAGGTCTTATTTCCGGTTCTTTTCAATTTATCGATCAATGTCATTTCAACGGATGCATCATTGCATTAGGTTCCAGTGGGTGACGACTATGAGTGGCTCAAGATTTGTCTAACGGAGGTGACGGCGCTCGAGAAGCTCCGATCGCATCCAAATATCATTAACTATAAAGTAGAGCTCCCTTAATTTGCATTGAAGTGAAGAAGCGCTGATCTCGGTTTTCTTATTAGCACTCGTGGCTAGAGTACGACCAGATTGCAGACTTTGGGCCACAAGTACCTCCATCATGTCTATCTGCTCTTCATTTGTCATTGCTAATCCAATCCTGTTTGTAAGGTGCCCTGTTTGAACATCTTGATGGAATACGCCAATGATGGCAACATGGAAGAGCTTATCGAGAATACTCCTGTGGATCTCTCTGAGAAAGAGGTCTGGTCGCTCTTTGTCGACTCATTGCTTGGTCTTGTACTTATGTGTTCTCATCTTGATGGCGACTACATCCTTATTGTGTTTGCTCTTAGGATTATCTCCATTCGATGGGCGTGATCCATCGCGATCTTAAAGCATCAAATTTGTTGCTGAATCGCGATGTCGATGCCTCGGGCCAGTTGCTTGCTACTAAGCGAGTCCTCATCTCGGATTTCGGCACATGCGTTATCGTGTCTAAGGTCGCTGCTCATACGAGGTATCATCCCTTTTATTCTCTTGGGGTTTTGGTTTCAGTTGCTAAGAAGATGGCGAATAGAACTGGTCATACGGGCACACCAGAGTGGGTCGCTCCGGAACTGATCGATCTGGAGACAGGCACCGCTGGTGAACTCAACCGAGCCACCATTCGGCGTACTTCGCTCATTTCGTCACCTTTCTTTGGAATAATAATGTGCTTTCTTACAAGACAACTTTTCCAGGAAGCTACGATATCAAATGTGACGTGTGGGGTCTCGGCCTCTGTTTGTATTTTTTGGCGTACAAGCGCCTGCCTTGGACTGCATCTCGCGCCAACGAATCCGACCTCGATCGTATTTGATCCATTGTCTCCTCCTTATTTGATTTGATGTTTAACAACTTTTCTTTTCATCTCAGTCGAGATTCTACGAGGAATCGGCGAGCTCCCGGAGAAACCACAGCGCTCTGTTGAAATGAAGACTGTAATCAGGGCCCTCTTGAACACGGACCCTGCCCAGCGCCCTACAACTCGGTATGGCTTCCAGTTACAGTAATTAATGAGTTGATCTTACGCCAACTGTTTTCATTAGCGACTTGTTGTTGTCGCCATTCTTCGAGAATCTGATCGCCAGCATGAAGGATGTCCAGCAAGTTCGACTTCACCGCCAAGTTCTTACCGAGGGCGAGGTGGACCCCCCTTTTCCCTCCTCTTGGATTGACTTCTGTGATTCATTTTGATGAATTTCATAGGGTGGGCTTTTCGATCGCCCTCGGACAGATTCATCTTATCTGTTCTCCACCACTGGGAATGGTCAACGATCCACTTCATCCGCCTCTCACTTGTACCTTTTCAGTTCAGCCATTGGGTGGGTGGATATTCTCTACTAATTCGGCTGTAGGCGCCGAAGAACAACGTCCCTTAAGGAGCGTAACAGCGGAGAGGAGAAACCAGAGAATGTCTTGCCGAGGTCGGGTCACCCTGAAGGGGCAGCACTCGAGAGCCCTCGCTTGCTTCTGACTGGCGAGCCGATGCCGCCGCCCTCCTTTTCTTACACCTCGCTCTCTTTCCCTCTCTTCTTGCTCAAGGTAGATTTTCTCCATTCGAGGAGTGTAATTGCCTTATTGTTGAATGATATGCCCCTCAGGTGAGCGTGGTGTCGTTGATGTGTGGTAATCGCGCCTCCAATCCCGTCTTCTCCCTTATCTACATATCGCTCGCGTCGATCTCGCTCCTCTACAAGCCTTACTCGACTGACGTGAGTAAGGACGACCTCAAAGTGCTCCATGATCCCCAATACTTCTCATCGCGTGAGTATGAACTCGCGCGGGCCGATCGATCGCGGCATAAGCGGCGACAGAGGCTCATCATGATCGCGGCCACCTTGGCTGAGTGGCTCTTTGCGCTCGGCTATTACTTTCTCATTGGGCTGAGCTGTGCGAGCTTGGACGGATTCTCCTTTGCGCTTATATTCTCCCTCTTCCTCTTTGTGTCCATGGCGCTGCACTTCACCTACTCTCGCTATCACTGAGGGAGGGCGCCTCGTTCCCTGCTAATGTCATTGCAAAATAAACCACGGCATCTCCACCAACATCATGGCCCTCAATCAATTCTATCAGTCTCACGACAATGCATTTCTGTGTGAAAGTCTGGCGGCGCTCAAGATCTTAGAAGGACTCGGTGCCGAGGTCGACAGGAGTGAACTTGCGGATCTTGATGGTGAGTGTCGAGGCCGTCTTGTTGTAGCCCTTCGAGAAGCTGTTGGCATTCACAGCTGCGGGAAAGTTCACCGTGCGCTCGAAGTGGCGCATCGGTTGTTCCCGGAGGACGAGGCCATCCTCCGCTGGCAGATTCAGTGGCGGCAGAGTGCCGGTAATGTGCAACGCCTTGGCTTCCAACGTCAGCTTCACAATCTACAGCACTTGATGCGTCAGAAAACAGAAGAAATCAAAGGGTGGCTGGAAAGAAAAGATTTGAAGAGGCTCATTCATGGACGGTTGTCTTCAATGGAAACTCAGACTAGTCAGACTTATTTAATCAAATCATTGCCATGGAAGGTGAAAAGGGAGGAGGTGAGAGATACCGTGTTAGGAATGGCGCGGATGAAGACAACATATTCGTGCTTGGACTCGGCGAGGAAACACTCCATGGGGACATTCGTCTGCTGGGATGCCGCAGAAGGCGCAGTGGTGGCTGACTGGACTGACTGACTCTGTGAGGCCTGCTGCTGTGACTCCTTATCGGGCTTGGCTGGCGATGGGGTAGTGGACGGCTGCTGCTGTGGCTGAGGGAGATCATGATGATCGGCAGGGTGTGTCGTGGAAACTGCGGGACCAGCGGCCGCGGGCTTAGGGATCGAAGTGGAATGGGTGAGATTAGCATAGACTACGTTCTGCGCTCCCTGGGCAGGCTAGATAAAGAGTGAGTCATGCGCCGGAACTCACCAGAGGTTAAACAGAAGCGGACATTCTGAGGGGCAGGGGAGGCAGCGGGGCCACGCGCGAGCGGTGGCTGCTGTGGAGCCGCCACACCTTGCGCCGGTGGGGGACTACTGACGCCAGAAGCTTGGCCGGGTTGCGAATTAAGATAGGTAGGCGGATAGCCCTGCTGCGACCCTGTGACAGGCTGGCTATACACGGGGGCTTGCTGTGGCTGCGCTGCGTTCAACACAGGTGGGATCGCGGCATGAACGGGCACCGGCTGCGCCAAATTGGTGGGATTCTTGGTCGCAGTCACTGGCGTGGTGATTGGCGAGGCAGCAGGAACATTTGCAGGCAGTTGAGGAGTTGATGAGAGGGCTCCTACGAGGAATGTGGTCAACCGGGGACATACATCAAACGGTGCAGGCAAGGGCAGGGATACCAGCGGCTGCGTTCATGGCAGCGGTGACAGAGGGCGCAGTGGCCATCGGTGCCTGACCTTGTGGCTGTGTGATGTGGGCCGCTACAAAGTCAGACATGGTTAGCAAGAGGCAAACTATGAACGGGAGACAGGCGGTACCATTCAGATTACCCGGAGCAGAATGATGACTCACTAGGGCGCCTTGCGCAGGAGTGGAACCTAAGGAACCGTCCTGTCCATAATATACCAATCCTAAAGGCGCAGTTGAGAATATGAAAACAAACAACGCGGGAACTTACGGCTGACCTTCATCGGGCATATCCGTTGGGTGGCCATCCGAGTTACGGTCTTGAACGACCAAGTGGCTCTGAATGTAGTCGATGCCTGGAAAGGAGATCAAATGCGGTTCACGTCAGTCCAATCACCAGAGCAACATACCCGGGGCATTGAGGATGAATGGGTGGCGCAGAAGCTCTTCGGCAGTCGGGCGCTCGTCAGGATCGAAGCGGAAGCATTGATCCAAGAAGGAGGCGAACTCGTTGGAGAGAGGCGTCTTGATCTCATCTTCTGGCGAGAACTGTTGGATATGTGCTGTGATTTCCGCCAGTGACATCTGCTCATAGGGAGAATGGGCGATATAGAGGGAGACGGCAGTAACGCCTAAACGAAGCGAATTAGAACACGGTAGACAGCAAAATGGGAATGCAGGTGATACCGAGGGCCCAAATATCGCCTTTGAACCGCTGCCTAAACAGTTTTTCTGTGTCGACGTCTTGCTTGGGCTGCAATTGTTCAGGGCTCACAAATGGCAGCGAGTCGCGCGTCTTGAGCCGCAAGATTGATCGTAGTGAATGGAGGATTACCTGAGCAGATCAGACATTTGAGATCGTATGTGACACACATCAAGATGAATCGAGGTTGGGCGTACTTGAATTGAACCGTCGTTATTGAGGAGGAGATGAACGGGGCGAATATCATACCAAGCCTTTCCAGACTGAACGATGTTCGATCAGGCATCACATAACGATAAAATAAAGGCAAGCAAATTCGACCTTGTGGACAGCGACAATGACGTGGAGGACTTGCTGGCAAATTGCAGCGATTAAAGCCTCTTCCAAGCCCTGCTCGGCGCCAGCGAGAATCTAACACAAAACATTGTCAGCAATCGAAAACTTAGATAAGTCAACGAACAGATGAGAAAACGAACCTCAAAAAGCGAGGTCCATGAATTGGGCTCGTAGACCATCCACAGCGTATTGGACGCCTCGTCGATAAACCAATGCAACACCTTGAGCACGTTGGGATGGTCGATACTCCGCAACACTTCCAACGATTTCTTAAAAAAATGACATGACCACAAGCCATCGATCGATGGCGCAACTCCGCAAGAGAAACGTACAACTATATCTTCCAAATCCGTCACGACAGAAGGATCGAGCGTGATAATCCTCACAGTGACCTCCACCTAACACATGAGGAGTAAGACTAAGCGCGATCCCCCACTGAGAGGAGACGTACAGGTCCATCGGCGAAGTGGACGCGAGCCTTCCACACTCGATTCCGCGTAAGGATCTTCTCGTATGTCTCGTAAGATTCCGGGTTGCTGGGCCACTGGCCAGCCTATACAATAAAAATTAAAGAACGGCAAAGAGAAAAGGGGCGACAAAAACGAGGGGAATCCAGAACGAGCTCGGCCTCGAGATTCACAGAAAAGTCTCGGGGAGAAGAAGCAACGGTCAGCGCCTGAGATCACACACTACAGCCACGCGCAACATGGCTTATTTCTACGCTTCGGAGCTTATTGGAAATTGAGTGCACCAAAAATCGAGGGGATCAGAGCGGGGACAGCGAGGAAATCGCATCACAAATGCCCACGCTGGACGATCGCGGGACGATGATGAAATTGAATATCTCAGAGCTTCTGCCCTGAGACGGAGCCTCATAAATCACGATCAAGAAATGATTTTGCGCTTTCAACAGGGACCGAGGAGGAAGAGGCAAGGGCAGCCAATTGATCCGACGACGAGGGTGAATCATGACGGGAAATTTGGGAAACAAGCATAGGCTCCAACGGAGGCGCACAGGTTCAGGAACGTCGACAATTGACATGCTAAGCACTATTGAGTGCTCCCTGAGTCAAAGCGCACTGAGATCACAGCGTGGGCCGGAGACGGCTGAAGCAGAGGGAACTGGGGGGCGGAGAGAAGCTTGCGAGGGCCTCACGGTCTGACGCCTTCGCGAAGCAATGTTCGGAAATCACCATGTTTCAATTCACTTTCAACATTTTTTCATGCATTCCGATCTTGAGGGACAAAATCCGATCACGGGGCGGCGGTTATTTTTGTCGAGCGTGGCCGAGCACTGTCCACGCATCGGAAGAGCGCAGAGGTGGCAGTCTGGCGGAGCCTCGTCATTGTGCACAAGCATTCTATTCCGCGACAATTATATAACCTTGGAATGAAACGATAAGAAGCCCGCCATGTCCGACCCGACCTCATACAATCCAAGGGCCTCCTTAGCGCCGGCGCTCAACTATCTCGCCGAATCTCCCGCGGTAGCTGGCTCCTCCGTGCTCTCGCCAAGAGCTGTCACAGCGAGCGACCCTAAATGGCTGCAAGATATCGATAAAGGTTTGCTGACCGAGCTCGACCTGGAGCCGCTCTACGCCTCCAAAAAGGGCAACATATACGAGGACGGCGGCTTGCCGCTGCCTTTGCTCGAGAAGCTCACGCACTTGCTGGAGACCGATACCGTCCTTCAAAAATTGTCCCTGCGCCGCTGTAACATTGCCGATCCTGGTGCGGCCTTTTTTGCTTTCGCCAGGGGCCCTGTCTTCGTCCCTTAAATTTTAATAATCTCTAATCACCTCTTGGACTTTCCCCCGCCCTGATTATCGGTCGTTGTCGCTGTCCTATAATTTCTGCTATGTTGAATTCTCTTGATATTACTGGCGAGCTACTCGCTAGCAGTGATCTCTCCGTCGTCTTGTTGGCGGCCGCAGAACGGGCGACCTCGTGCTCCTTTTTCCTCGTGGACGAATGTTGTCTCGTCCCTTCTCTCCATTGTCCGTCTTCGCTTGGACATATTTATGTGTATTTGTGTCGGGCTAATTTTTTGAGTGCAAAGGGCTTTGATTGTGACCTCTACGGGCTTTCTTGCCTGATATTCTTGGACAATCTTCTCGTCCTCCCCTTTCAAGCCGCGTCCTGCTGCGCCCGGGGGCTCTTGTCGCTGATGATTGCCTTTCACGTTTGAACCTTCTTAGGTCTTGAGATTCTTGGCGGCTCCCTGGCGCGCAACCACACGCTGACGGACCTGGACCTGTCGCTCAACAACATATCATCAACCGCAGTGATTCGCTTCGTCGAGTTCATGGAGCCCAATTACAATCTTTACATTCTCAAGGTGCGCCTCCTTCTGCTTGGTGCCTCGGCCACGCTTTGCTCATTTGATGTTGCTATAGTTTGAGGAGACTGCGACGGACATTCACAGCAAGGCTGCTCACCGACACGAGGCCTTTAACTTGGACACGGTGGACGCGCTCATGAGCGGTCAAAATGAAGGCAAGGCCTTTGATGACTCGGTCAAGGTGTTCCACGATATCATTTGCAAACCCAATCGCGAAAATAACAGGGTCCGCTCTGATGTCGATTTGATTGCCATGGTGGCCTCCTGATTGTTATTTATGTGACCACAGACGATGAATCAGGAGATCCCCGTCGACAGCCGCAACACGGTGCTCGACCTAGGCGGCCGCTTTCACCTCAACTTTGGTCACGTCAAGACGATGCTTGATCTTTGCACCAAGAACCTGCGGATCCTCTACCTCGACCGCATGGACCTTGATGCGCTGCCCCTTGGTCTGTTCCGGTTAGAGTTTCTGGAGGAGCTCCATGTGCAAGGTAATAAGCTCAGTGCCCTCCCAGACGACATCGGCCTCATCAACGGTCTACGAGTGTTGAACTGCGCTCGCAATCGACTCACGAAACTGCCCGACTCCATCTCCCTCCTCACCGATCTCGAGTCCATTGACTTTGTACGCGCGTCTCTTCGGATTTTTGTGAACTGTGCGATCTGACCTCTTTGTTGTGCAGTCGGAAAATGATGTGTATGAGATCCCCGTGGCACTATGTCGCTTGAAGTCGCTGCAGAAGATGTTTGTCTTTGGCAACAATATTCAAAAGCCCATCTTGCAACCCAAGTACCCCTTCTTCCTCTTTTGACGGTTGTGGTCGAGGCGATGTTATTCTTCCATTTCCTCTTAGGCATATGCAATCGGAGCGTGATGAGAAGACGGGTGCAGGCACTGTCGTTCTGACGTACTGTCGTGAGCTCTTTGCCGAGAGTCGTATCGTCAATCGCTGCAAGCTCATGTTCGTCGGTGATGGTGGCGTTGGCAAGACCTCCTTGGTTAAGTCGCTCAAGACGGTCCTCGGTGGCGAAGCTAAGAAGCTTAAGAAGCAAACTAAGAAGGGCGGTCGTCTTCCATCGCAGGAAGTGAACGTTGCCACCGACGGCATTGTGGTCAATTCGGTGATGGTCGACCCTGGCAAGAAGTTGAACACCTCCAAGGTTCCCATCTTCCTTTCTATCGTCATGTGGTCTTTCTTGACTCTCTCCTCACTCTTCCATTTGCGATAGGGTGATGAAAAGAAGATCGAATTCAGTTTATGGGATTTCGCGGGACAGGACGTCTACTACTCGACACATCAGTTTTTCCTCAACGATCGCTCCGTCTACGTCGTCTGCTGCAATATGGAGAAGAAGGTTCGCTTTTTACTGTTTTCTTTATGGCGTTTTTGCATTTTCTTGTATTGTTGTTATCTCCTTTACCTCTCTAACCTATTGGTGGACCAGGACGAGGCGTCGATCGCTCGTGTGGAGTATTGGCTGCTGTCATTAGCTTGCCGTGCCCCAAGCGCCCCTGTGATCATTGTCTGTTCGCACTACATGGTACCTACGCTTCGGTCCTCTCATCTTTGTGTGTTTTCATTGTTGTCTGATTGGTTTATTGGGATTAGGATGCTAAGGAAATGGACAAAGACTACTTCAAGGGCTTCAAGGATATGCTCGAGGGACGGTTTAAGAAGCGCTTCAAGACGCTGATTGATATATACCCTGTCAGCAATGACACCTACAGGGGTACGATCCTCATGCCCTGTCCTCGTCAGCAGCGCTGTCGCTGATCTCTAAGTCGCTGATCTCTAAGTGGTGATGTTCTCTTAGGCGTGGATGAGGTCATTGAGGGTCTCATCAAGATCGCTCTGTCGACGCGTTACAAGAAGCGTCTCGGCATTGAGGAGGAGCGTCCTGTCTCCTGGCTCGAGCTCGAGAATAAAGCCAAGGGTCTCCGCTCGACTGTACCAGATGCTTGCCTTGCTCTGTAGCATCTTGTTGCTGATGTAATGAATCTCATAGCTACGAGTCCCGATCATCAAGTGGAAGGAGTGGGTGAAGCTGGCTATGAAGGACTGCGGCATACAAAGCGAGGAAGGTGTGAAGCTCGCCACGGAATTCCTCCACGACCTCGGCACTGTCGTCTACTTCAACACGCAAGAGAGCGGTCTGAATGACACGTACTCCCCATGATCCGTGCTGGGCTAGCGATGATCACGAGCTAATGCATGCATTATTGATAGCGTGATCCTGGACAGCGAATGGCTGACAGAGGTGTTCGCGAGTGTGGTCTCAGCGAAGCATGATCCTCGGTTTGGAGGAGCTGGTGCTGGTACCCCCTCGCCCCCATCCCCTCTCTTTCGCTCTTTACTGTCTCCTCCTTCTCACTTCTCCTCCTTTTCTAGTTCGCGGTGGTGTTTTAAATCACTCAGATATTGACTTCATCTGGAAGCCGCCAGCCTACCCTCCAGAGCTCCATCCCTTCCTCCTCGCGGTGCTGGAGAAGTTTGAGGTGTTGCATCGGTTAGAAGGCAACGCAGTGAACAATACGGAGGTGTCGACGGAGCTTCTCTTAGGCGATGTCAACTCTGTCAAAACCGCCGGTGTGTCCAATGGCGGTCCCTCTGCTATGGTCAATAGCGGCACGGTGTCCTCCGCCTCTCCATTGTGTTCGAATTCTCATAGGGATGTTGTGTTGTGGTGTAGGTCGGAGCTTGATCCCGTCGCTGCTGCCTGAGAATCGGCCAAGCGAGGCAGACATTGGTAAGGTGTGGAATCCGACACTCACCTCAGGGCAGACGCAGCTCGGTCGCGTCTATGCCTTCGAGTTCCTCCCCAATGGTATTGCGTCTCCTCTCCTCTCCTCTCCTCCTTCTCCTTCGATCGCTCTGTGTTCATGTCGCATCCTCTAGGATTCTTCTCGCGTTTGATGGTGCGTATCTTGCACTCAGAGTGGCGAGCGAGGCTGTTCTGGAAGCATGGTATCATTCTCTACAAGAGCGAGTCCCTCCTTCGCCTCGAACTCGAGCCCCTCACCCACACCTTGACTCTTCTCGGTACCACGACTCCCTTTCACTCCCATCTCCTGCAATTCGTTTCCTCACCTTTCTTTCCTCTCTTCTCGTAGTGCGCGGACCTACAGGAGCGAGCAAGATGGGCAATCTGATCGAGAGCATCGACACGCTCATCAGCGATTGGCTCACTGTGGAGGTCAAAGTGTCCATCCCTTGCCTTGGATGCTACGCGGCTGGCATCAAAGACCCCGTGCGCTCCTTCTCCTCCTTCTCCTCCTTCTCCTCCCTCTCCTTCTCTCATTTTCCATCTCTCTCCGTTTTTTCTCATTTTTCCTCCCTCCTCTAGTTCATGTTCTCGCTGCAAGAGTGCGAAAAATCTGTGGCGAATGGTGAGCTCAAGATTAAATGTCAGAGAGGTCCGCCACCTTCCCCTCCTCCCTCCCTCCCTTCCCTCCTCCCTCCCTCCCTCCCTCCCTC
>Ga0154020_10001362_pt1 | contig 30252 bp, 20 predicted proteins | sample Klosneuvirus_201_FD_109709 | JGI IMG/M metagenome (GOLD analysis project Ga0154020, IMG submission 109709) | Active sludge microbial communities from wastewater, Klosterneuburg, Austria - Klosneuvirus_20160825_MG | ecosystem: Engineered > WWTP > Aerobic digester > Activated sludge | place...
CCCCAAACGATTTGTAACAATCGAGAAACGCTTGCGTCCAAGGGGGCGCTTTCAAAAACTTTTAAACTGTTTCAATGATGAAAAAAACGTTTTTCTTGCTCCTCAGCATCCTGATGTCTTTCGTGGTCGCTCAAGCCCAGGAGGATGGCCCCAAATTGGCCAAACAGGCCGGTCGCGCTCTGACGAGTTACAACATGGATCCCCAGGGCAACGCCGCCAAACTGGTTGAGGCCAAGACCAAAATTGACCAGGCAATGGTTTCTGCAGAAGTGCAGGCTACCGCATCTGCCTGGCTGACGCGAGGCGAAATTTACAATACGATCCTGCAACGGGACATGACGATGCGCATGATCAATCCGTCTTCGCCGCTGAGTGGCGACAACGATGCGCTGGAGGCGTTCACAGCATTTCAAAAGGTGTATGAACTACCGACGGCCAAAAAATTCGAAAAGGGTGACGCCGTAAAAGGCATAACCGACGTGCAGGGGCATCTGATCAATATTGGTGTCGCCAAGTTTGAGGCGGGCGAATTCGAAAAAGCGTTCCTGTCCTTCGAGGCAGTGCTCAAGAGCCACCAATCCCTTAGCGCAGAAAAACAAAAAAGCCTGCTCGACGACAAGGACATGCGCGAAAATCAGGTGTTCTACACGGCATATTCCGCCCAAATGGCCAAGCGCAATGCCGATGCGGAAAAATACTACACGGAACTGTACAACACCGGTACTGCCAAGGCCGCTATTTATGAAGGTTTGTACAACCTGAAACTGGAGGCCAAAGATGCTGCGGCAGCCGAAAAAGTTCTGGCAGAAGGCCGCCAAAAATACCCCAATGATGCCACGCTCCTCTTTGCCGAAATCAATGCTTTGCTACAAAAAGGCAAACTGGAAGAACTCATCAGCCGGCTCAAATTAGCCATCGAGCAGGAACCCACCAATGTGAGTCTGTACGTCACGCTTGGCAGTGTGTACGACAACCTGTACCAGCGCGAAACACAGGCAAAAAACGACACAAAGGCCGCCGAGCATTTCGCCGAAGCCAAGCGCTACTACGAAAAAGCACAAACGATTGACCCGAAAAACTCCGATTCCTACTACGCCCTCGGCGCCCTGTACTACAACAAGGCCGCATCCCGCACACAGGAGTTGAATGCTCTCCCGCAGGACGACTACTCGCCGGCGACCATGAAAAAGTACCAACAGATTCAAAAGGACATCATGGCCCTGTTCGACGAGGCACTGCCGTATTTTAAAAAGGCCGAAAACCTGAATCCGAACGACCTGAACACACTCATCGCCCTTTCCGAGATTTTCGCCCGCAAGGACGATTTGGAAAGCGCCGGAGAGTTCAAAAAACGGCTGGAAGTGCTGAAGGGTGGTGGGAAAAACGAGTCATCGTTTTTTAAAAATTAGAATTTTGTTGTGAGCGAAAAAACGAACCAACTCAAGGAGACCGCCCTGCTCAACGCCGCCGTCATTGTGGCGGCGTTGGGCTATTTTGTGGATATATACGACCTGCTCCTGTTCGGATTCGTGCGGGTGAAGAGTCTGCAAGACCTCGGTTTCTCCGGCCAGGCGCTCACGGATACGGGCATTTCCCTGCTCAACTGGCAAATGGCGGGTATGCTGCTTGGCGGCCTGCTTTGGGGCGTACTGGGCGACAAAAAAGGCCGCGTCCGGGTGCTGTATTTTTCCATCGCCCTGTACTCTCTTGCGAACATCCTGAACGGGTTTGCCTCTTCGGCTACCGACTACGCCATGTTCCGCTTCATCGCGGGTGTCGGGCTGGCCGGCGAGCTCGGCGCGGGCATCACCCTCGTGGCCGAGAGTATGCCCAAAGAAAAGCGCGGATACGGCACCATGATCGTAGCGGTAGTGGGCCTTAGCGGCGCGCTTCTGGCCTGGGTGATTGATATGTTTTTCCCATGGCGGGTATGCTTTTTTATCGGCGGCGGCCTCGGGCTGCTGCTCTTGTTGCTGCGCATCAGCGTGAACGAATCGGGCATGTTTCGGCAGATGCAAACGGAAACACACGTCAGCCGGGGCAATTTTCTGGCACTTTTTACCAACTGGAACCGCTTCTCGCGTTTCGCCCGTTGCCTGCTCATCGGGTTCCCGACCTGGTTTGTGGTAGGCGTTTTGATTACGCTGGCGCCCGAGTTTGGACAGGCCAAGGGTCTGAGCGGCATCACCGGCGGCAACGCCATTGCGGCTTGCTATACCGGCCTTATCCTCGGCGACATCGGCTCGGGCCTGCTCAGCCAGTACCTGCGCAGCCGCCTGAAAGTGATGTGGATTTTTCTGTTGCTTGATGCTGCTGCGGTGGCATACTATCTGGCCGCCGGATTCTCCACGCCGGCGTCGTTTTACACCGCACATTTCATTCTGGGACTGTCGGTGGGCTTTTGGGTCATATTCGTCACCATTGGCGCCGAGCAGTTCGGCACCAATCTTCGGGCCACGGTGGCTACTTCGGTGCCCAACTTCGCCCGCGGCATGCTCGTGCCGATCGGGGCTTCGTTCAAATGGCTCAAAGACCCCGCTGTACTGGGCGGCGTGTTGCAGGCAGCGGCTGTCATCGGCGCGGTATGCCTTGCCATTGCCTTTTTGGCGCTCATCGGCATGAAAGAAACCTTCGAAGAAGACCTGAACTACGTGGAAACCATTTGACCTTCGTTAACCCGAAAAGGCGCGGTGTTTCGCTTCACAAACCGCTACCTTTGCCGCCATAAATACGAATCGAATCTATCGAAATGACATCACTACCTACCCTGATCGTATCGTTTGCCGCCATAGCCCTCGTGCTGACCGCCCTGACCCGCTGGTTGAAGAAAACCAATAACCTGCTACTTACCTTCCTGCAATATTTTTGTGGGGTATGGTTCGTCTTTTCCGGCGCAGTAAAAGCCATTGACCCCATTGGCACGGCCTACAAAATGGAGGACTACTTTGTGGCCTTCGAAAACACGTTCGGTGGTTTGCAAAATATGTTCGCCGGGTTGGCGCCACTTTTTCCCGCCTTAGCCAAATACAGCGCAGGTTTTGCTATCGGCATGATTGTGCTGGAAATCGCCCTCGGGGTTATGCTCATCCTCGGCTATACTCGCCGACTGACAGCATGGCTGTTTTTCCTCATCCTGCTTTTCTTCACGTTTCTTACCGGGTTCACCTACCTCACCGGTTTTGTGCCGTCAGAAGCCAATTTCTTCGATTTTGCCAAGTGGGGCCCGTATGTGAAAACCCAAATGCGCGTGACCGACTGCGGCTGCTTCGGCGATTTTATCAAACTGGATCCGAAGGTGTCGTTTCTCAAAGACGTGGCCCTGCTTGTTCCGGCGATGGTCTTTTTGTTCCGCAGTAAAAATATGCACCAGTTGTTCACGCCGAAAGGCCGCAACATACTGACCGGCGCCGTGGCCCTGTTCTCTCTGGTGTTTTGCTTGCGCAATACCTACTACGACCTGCCTGTGGTGGATTTTCGTCCGTTCAAACTGGGAGCCAACATCCGCGAGCGCAAGGCGCTGGAAGAAGAAGCCCGCGGAAACATCGAAATCGTCGGCTGGTTGATGGAAAACACCAACACCGGGGAGGTGAAAGAAGTGATGATCCCCATGTCGAGGTACAAAGAATTAGTGGCGCAGTACCCGAAAGACAAAGGCTGGAAGGTCAAAGACCAGATCAAGACCGATCCGTTTATCGAAAAAGACGGTAAACGTGTCCTTATCGAAGAAACCAAAGTCAGCGACTTCGGCATCGAAAGCGAAAACGGCCCCGTGACCGATGATGTCCTGAACGAGCCGGGGTACACGCTCATGGTCATCGCTTACAAGTTTTACGGCCAGAAAGCCACAGAGACTATTGTGGTGCAGGACACTACCTGGGCCTACGATACACTGTACCTGAACACCGACACCATGCGTATCCAGTCGCGTGTGGCTGAAGTGGCGCCCAAAAAAGTGCAACGGGACATATACATTCCGGATGCCTGGTACGGCGACCTGTTCCGCAACAAGATCAACCTGTTGGCTACTGCCGCGCAAAAGGCCGGCTGGAAGGTTTTTGCCGTCAATACGTTCCAGGATGCGGACGTGGATGCGCTGTTCCGCAAAAGCATCGGAGCGGACTATCCATTCTACCACGGCGACGACAAACTGCTCAAAACCATCATTCGGTCAAATCCTGGTTTGGTGGTGCTGAAGGATGGAGCCGTTGTTGGGCAATATCACTGGCGACATTTGCCCGGGGATGGGCAACTGCTTGAGCGGCACAAATAATTGGTGCCTTGAGAATGCTCACGGGGTGACTCCAAGTCTATTAGACTTGGAGTCACCCCGTGAGCATTCTGCCGCTTTTTTACCGCAACTCCCATACGTCCTGCATGATCTTCCGTGCCAGATTGTCTGCGATCACCGCTGACTTGCTTTCGGCGTACACGCGAATGATCGGTTCCGTGTTGGAGGGGCGCAGGTGTACCCAGCCACTTTCAAAATCAATTTTCAGGCCGTCCTCGGTGTTTATCTGCTCGTTTCGGTATTTTTCCCGGAGGGCAACAAATACCTTTTCGAGGTTGAGTTCGGGCGTGCGCTCCATTTTATTTTTCACCATCTGGTAATCCGGGTAGGTTTTCCGCAGGGTGGAAATTTGTTTGCCCGAATGGGCCAGGTGCGTGAGAAACAGCGCGATGCCTACCAGCGCGTCGCGGCCGTAATGCAGTTCTGGAAGAATGATGCCGCCGTTGCCTTCACCGCCGATGACGGCGCCCGTGGCTTTCATTTTTTCCACCACATGCACCTCGCCGACGGCAGCGGCGTGGTATTGGCCACCATGTGATTGCGTCACATCGCGCAGGGCTCGGGACGAGGACAAGTTGGACACCGTGTTGCCGCCGCCGTTTTTGGCCAGCACATAGTCGGCAACGGCCACGAGGGTGTATTCTTCGCCAAAAAGTTCGCCGTCCTCGCACATAAACACGAGGCGGTCCACGTCGGGGTCCACGGCGATGCCAAGATGGGCTTTTTGATGCCGTACCTCGGTAGCGAGTTGGCCGAGATGTTCCTTGAGCGGTTCGGGGTTGTGGGCAAACTGTCCGGTGATGTCGCCGTTGAGCAGAATCGTGGTACAACCGAGGGCGTCTAGCATAGGCGGCACAGCCAGTGCGCCGGTGGAATTGACGGCGTCCACGACTATGCGGTATTGCTTGGCACGCACGGCCTCGACGTCCACGAGCGGTAGAGCAAGGATTTGTTCGATATGTCTGGCGATGTAGGTATCGTCGGTGCGGCAGGCGCCGAGTTTGCCCACGGGGGCGTATTCGATGCTGCCTTGGGCAACGAGGTCGAGCACGGCAGCACCATCGGCGGCGCTGATGAACTCGCCCCGGTGATTGAGCAGTTTGAGAGCGTTCCACTCGCGGGGATTGTGGCTGGCAGTGAGCACGATGCCGCCGCCGGCGCGTTCCAGCGGTACGGCAATTTCCACAGTGGGCGTGGTGCTGAGGCCGAGGTCCACCACGGAAATACCCATGCTGCGGAGGGTACCGATGACGAGGGCACTAACGATTTCGCCGGAAATACGTCCGTCGCGTCCGACAATGATGGTTGCATTGCCGGTGGTATTGAGTACCCACTGACCAAAGCCGGCGGTACATTCCACGATGTCCTGGGGCGTCAGATTGTCGCCCGGACGGCCACCAATGGTGCCGCGAAAGCCGGAAATAGATTTGATGAGTGGCATGGCAGTTTTGAGTTTTGAGTTTAGAGTTGTTAGGGGTTTCGGCCCAGGGCATTCCACATTTTGGTGTAGAGTTCCGTGTTTTCATAAATGCCCGAGAACAGATTGGCCTTAGGACCAAAAGCGTATACGGGCACCATGCCGGCGGAGTGCAGCCGGGAGGCAAAGGCCGGGGCGAGTTTTTTGTTGTTCACATCTTTGTTGAGCCCGAGGCCGCCGCACTCGTGGTCGCCGGTAACAATCACAAGAGTTTCGCCGTTGGATTCGGCGAAGTACAGGGCTGCTGCCACAGTGGCGTCGAAGTCGAGCATTTCGGATTTGAGCCAAACGGCATCGTTGGCATGTAGCGCCCAATCAATTTGGCTGCCTTCCACCATCAAAAAAAAGCCTTTCGGGCTGCGTTTTTGCAAGTATGCGCATACTTTGGTGGTAGCCTCCGGCAAGTAGCGCCGGCCCGTGAGGGCGCTTTGTGGTTCGCGATCTGCGGTAAAAAGCATAAACGGCGCTGCTCCGTTCATCGGCATACGCCCAAACCCGGTTCCGGACTGGACTACATACCCGCGCTCCTGCAATGAATCAATCAGGTTTTTCTTGTCGGGGCGGTCGTCGAAATAACCTTTTCCGCCCCCGACGAAGCAATCCAGGGAGGTGTTCAGGTAATCTTCGGCGATGGCTTCGGTGAATGCCCGGATGTCCTGGTGGGCGATGAACGACGCGGGGGTGGCGTGTGTGGCCGAGCAGGAGACGACCATGCCCGTGGCCCAGCCGAGTGCATCGAGTTCTTCGAGGATGGTACGGCAAGGGGTAAAGTCAGGCGGAACCATACCGATGGCGCCGTTTTTCGTTTTTTGGCCACAGGCAAAAGCAGTGGCGCCGGCGGCGGAGTCGGTCACACGTTCATCATGGGAGTGGCTTTTGTGAAACCCTACGATGTCGAAGCGCTCCCACACGGATTTACCCACGCCTTTCCAGTACAAACCGGCGGATACCTGAGAGGAGGCCATGCCGTCGCCGATGAGCAGGATGATGTTTTTTGGTCGTTCGGCAAATGCCACGGGAGCAGGCGCACTAACGGTGCGATTTGCAGAAGTGCAAGCTATGAACGACAACGCAAGGGGCAGCAAAACACGGAGTAGCATGCTTCTCAAAATTACGCCAACAAGCCGTCCTGCATTTCCAGGCAACGGTCGGAGAGGTTAGCGAGTTCTTTGTTGTGGGTAACAATTACAAAAGTCTGGCCATGTTCATCGCGCAGTTGGCGGATGAGCTGGTGCATATCGCTTGAGGCGGCGCTGTCGAGGTTCCCGGTTGGTTCGTCGGCGAAGATAATGTCGGGTTGGTTGATGAGGGCCCTGGCCACAGCCACGCGCTGTTGTTCACCGCCACTCAATTCGGTAGGTTTGTGTTGCAGCCGGTGGGAAAGGCCGAGGTAATCGAGTAGTTCGGTCGCACGTTTTTTCACCGCATCGTCCGGATTTTTTTTGATAAACCCCGGGATGCATACATTTTCCAAGGCTGTAAATTCCGGCAGCAGGTGGTGAAACTGAAACACGAATCCTATGTGCCGATTGCGAAAAGCGGCCATCCGGCGGGCGCCAAGGGATCGCATCAACGTCCGGTTTATGGTAACTTCGCCGGAATCGGGATTATCCAATGTGCCAAGTATGTGCAACAACGTACTTTTGCCCGACCCTGACTTGCCGACGATGCTCACGATCTCGCCCTTCGAAACCGATAGGTTCACGCCTTTGAGAATCTCAAGTTTCCCAAAGGACTTGCGTATGTTATTGGCTTCGAGAACCATTTTTGGACGTTCGATGTGCGGTTGGCGACGTTTGTTTGTCGTGTTAGGAGTGGTTTTGAGCGGGGGCAAAGATATACTTCCACGGTTGAAAAACATCTTGTAGTGACTGTGAATCTGGTACTTGACATTGGCAACACCCGAACCAAAACGGGGCTTTTTGACGGCAGCCGTTTGGTCGAGCAAGCGGTTTGGCAGGATTGTACGTTACAGGAACTGATCGCTTACGGAAAGGAGGGTGGGGCGGAGCGCGTCATTTTTTCAACGGTGGCGGCGCCCGACCCGAACACGAGGAGGTTTTTGGCTGAGAATTTTATGGAAGCGCTTGAACTGACACAAGAAGTACCTTTGCCGTTTCAAAATGCCTATCGTACACCTGAAACACTGGGCAAAGATCGGTTGGCTGCCGTAGCGGGTGCTCAGGCGCTGTTTCCGGGGAAAAACTGCATGGTGGTGGACTGCGGGACCTGCATCAAATACGAGATGCTGCTCGGCGAAGGCATTTATTTGGGAGGAAATATAGCCCCCGGGGCAGCTATGCGGCTGCGGGCGATGCATACCTTTACGGCTCGTTTGCCGGAAGCGCCGGTGCACATGCCTGACGATATGGTCGGGTATAGCACCGAGACGGCACTTCAGAATGGCGCATTGCGGGGGGCGGCATTGGAAATCGAGGGGTTCATTCGTGCTTTTCGGGAGCGGGCTACCCCCTTGGCGGTTTTATTGACGGGAGGCGATGCCGAGTTCTTTGAGCCGTACATGATGTCTGTACCCGAAATTCAGTTTATACCCCATTTGACCCTTCATGGCTTAAATCATATCTTACAATACAATGCACATAACAATCGTATACCTTGAAAATCAGTTGAATACCATGTTCCAGAAAATCTGTTTGAGCATACTGTTTTTGTTCTTTTCAGTCATACTTTTCGCACAACCCAAACAAAACTCACCATACTCCCGGTACGGCCTTGGCGACCCGATCAATCAATATTACGCTGCGCAAGTGGGCTTTGGGGGGCAGTCGGCTGCCTTTCACGATCCGCTTCATTTGAACGCCATCAATCCCGCCTCGTACGCTTTTTTGCGTGCCACTACGTTCGAGGCCGGACTTTATGCCAAAAAGAGCGACTACCAATCCTCGCAGGCGTCGTTGAGCAACTGGAGCGGCAACCTGGCCTACCTGGCGCTTGGGTTCCCGTTGCGAAGCCCGATCAATGAAGTGCTCGATAAGGAACAGTCGTCCTGGCATTACGGAATGGGTTTTTCTCTCACCCCGAATACCCTGGTCGGGTATAATGTGGAAAGTCTGGATACGTTGCAGGACCTCGGCGCGGTGGGCAACACCTTTGAAGGGAACGGAGGCACCTATCGTGTCAGTTGGGGGAACGCCGTTAAATATAAAAACACGGCCTTAGGCCTCAACATTGGCTGGGTGTTCGGTAAAAACACGTACGAAAACACGACTGTTTTTCAGGATTCTCTGCCGACATTTTCCAGCACCCGTCGCGACGATATCCGCATTAGCGGTCTGACGTGGAATTTGGGAGTGCAGCACGACTTTGTCCTGAAATACGCACAGAACGACAATACGTTGCCTGTTCGCTGGATCACCATTGGGGCTACGGGGGAGGCGACACACAACATCAGCGCGACTGCCGATCAAATATTCCTGCGCAGCCGCGGGCGCCTTTCCAATGGCCAATACGAAAGTGCCGACACCCTGCTGTTGACTGCTGATCAAAAGCGCACCATCACGCTTCCGGCTGTTTTTCGCTTCGGTGTACAGTATGTCATAGCCAACAAATTGCGTGTGGGCGGGCAGTTCGACTACGAAGGTTGGTCGGTGTTCAAAAACGAAGCGCGTCCGAACGATGTGGCGTTTCGAAACACGTCGTCTTTTTCTGTTGGCATGGAGTACATCCCGGACTACACATCGTACAACAAGTACACGAAACGAATCAGATACCGTGCGGGCGCCTATTACCGGCAGGATCCACGTATCGTGAACGGGCAAGGACTTGAGGACATTGGGCTTACGGCGGGCTTCGGTTTTCCGATTATTTTACCGCGACAACAATCCTCTTTTATCAACACGGCACTCGAAGTGGGGAAAATCGGTTCCGGTACGCCCATTGAGGAGACATACTTTCGGATTACGCTCGGCTTCGTGCTGAACGACAACTCCTGGTTTTACAAACGCCGATTCGAATAAAGGATTCAATAGGTTTCTGGTTAGAAGGTTAGAAGGTTTCTGGTTAGCAGGTCGCGAACCAGAAACCTTCTAACCTTCTAACCTTCAAACCAGTAACCTCAAATCGTTTTGGAGAGCAGGAAGTTGAGGTAAACCTCATCCTGGTTGTTGATGCCGATTCGGTTGTTTGTGAGGTGGAGCAGGCTGGGTAGCGCTTTTTCCAGATTGCCGCTCAATTCTTTCAAAATCATTTGATTGCCTCTGAGCCAGCGCAGCCATTCGGGGTATTCGGGGTCGTGCCGGTCTTGTTCCAGGGCTTCCCAAAGTTCGGAAACCACCTGCCGGAGTTCCTCTTGCTGCGGAGTAAAACTGTTTTCAAAATCCGCTCGCAGGGATTTTTGCCAGTTGGTAGTGCCAGAGGCCTTTTCAGAAGGTTGAAAGAACAATTCCATCCATTGGGTACAGAGTTGGTCGAAGTACCAGCTGCTTTTTTCCCGATCCCAGCCTGCCGAAAAGGCCGTGATGACGTGCATCCGCAGCGCATCGAACAAGGCATCGCCATACGTGTACGGGCGATTGAGCCGGTCGAGCACCACACGCGTGGACAAGTGGAAGTATTCTTCGACCCAAGGCAGAACCTCATGACCGCCAAAACGATCGGGCTCGGACTGGTAGGGCATTAATTCGCATGCGCCGCGATCGGCAAACCACGCTTCGGCAACTGCCTGAATTTCAGTTAACCAGTCCTCCTCGCCCCGTAAGCGCAAGCGAATGTGCGGGCCTTGTTCATCTTCGTACCGGATGAAAAAAGCCCGTTTGCCTTTTGCCGGCCACACATGCTGTTCCAGAAAGGGGAGTACACTGCGCACCAGAAACACATCAAGTGTTTCGTGTGGGTGGATATGGTAGGAGAGCCAATTTTGCGTCATGGCTGCAAAGGTCATGTTTTTTAAAAATAAACGGCAGGCAATTGCTCTTAAGTAAAAAACGTGGTTACCTTTGCGGCCACAAAATCGCGGAGTGGAGCAGTTGGTAGCTCGTCGGGCTCATAACCCGAAGGTCGTAGGTTCAAGTCCTGCCTCCGCCACAAAAAAGAAGCCTCGTTTCGATAACTCGGAACGGGGCTTTTTCATTTCTATGCTCTGGTTATTTTCTGCGCACAAAATAAAAAACAGCACACCGGATTACCTCCGATGTACTGCTGGTGCGGGAAGCGAGACTCGAACTCGCATGACCGTGAAGTCACTGGTGTTTGAGACCAGCGCGTCTACCATTCCGCCATTCCCGCATGTCCTTTTTTATTGGGGCGCAAACTTAGAGAGATTTTCCCGAACGCGCAACAAGTACCTTTTTTTCAAAAAAAAATCGAGCACCATTTGCAGATTGGCCTGGGTGCCTTGCTGCTCAGTATAGTTGTTCAGTACCGGCTGAATGGCCTTTTCCAGGTTATTTTCCAGATTTTCCACTGAATGTTCAACAGTAGCAAGGCGTTCCGGATCATATTCAAATTCCAGTTCCATCAGTGTTTCGTTAATTTCCATCATGTCCATCAAAAACTCCTGAGGAAGGCTCAGTTTGCTCTCGTCCTCTAACAAGCCTTTTATTTTCAGGATGTAACGCATTCTTTTGTCGGGATCGGAAAGCGTCTGGTAGGCTTCGTTGTTTTGTGTCGCCAGTTCCAGCATGTCCGCTTGCTGTCCCTCCCCGGAAAGGGTGTGAAAATCCGGATGATATTGTTTGCTGTTTCGGTAGTAGGTGCGGCGCAAGGCAGCCTCATCTATCCGAAACGAAACCGGAATACCGTAAAATTCGAAGTAATTCATGGGGCTGTGCCTCAAAAGAATTGCTGAAAGACGTGCCGCCAAAGGTCAAGTCCGAAAGCATAAATCATGAGGCCAAGCAACAGGAAAAAGCCAAACGTGACGGCTTTTTCCATGAACTTGTCGCTGACCTTTCTGCCGCTCACCACTTCCCACAGGAGAAAAACGACATATCCGCCATCAAGCGCCGGGATGGGCAGGAGGTTCATAAATGCCAACAAGATGCTGAGCGACGCCGTCAGGGACCAGAATCGCTCCCAGTCCCAGGAAGTGCCATACATTTTGCCGATGCTGATGAGGCTGCCGAGATTGTCCTTCACGGCGATTTCGCCGCTGAACATCTTTCCGAATGCCTTCATCTGGTTGTTCAAAAACTCTACCCCCATCTGAACGCCGCCTGGAATGGCTTCGGCCAATGCATACCGTTGACGCTCGACCTTGTAAAAGCCATCGGTTTTAGGCCGTACGCCAATCGTGCCTTCCGATGTCAGGGTAAGGTTCACAGAAACGGTATCGGTATTTCGAAGCAGAGTAAGTCGCGCGGGTTTGTCTTTTTGTGCCTGCGCCAACGGCCCGAATTGGTCGTAGAACAGGGTAGGGGAGTTGTTGAACGCAAGAATGCGGTCGCCAACGTGTACACCCGCTTCTTCGGCGGGTTTGCCGGGAGCCAACTCGCCCACATAGAAGGGGATACGAGGCGACATGAGCAATATCTTGGGCACCTTTTGGCTGGTGAGTTGTTCGGCTACATTGTCGCGCAGCCTGAATTCCACTTCCTGCCCATTGCGCAATACGGTCACCTGGCGCGCGTCGTTGAGCACTACCTGCTCGACAAAAACGGCAGCATCCACCTGCCGGACAGGAGTCTGACCAATTTTGGTGAGTACGTCGCCCTGTTGGAACCCCTGATCCAGCAGCACCTTGTCGAAGGCAAGGCCGGATTTCAATTCGGAATTGGGCACATATTCCTTGCCGAAATACCAGAGCATCATGGCAAAAATGGCAAAGCCGAGCAGGAAGTTGACGGTCACGCCACCCAACATGATAATGAGGCGTTGCCAGGCGGGTTTGGAACGAAATTCCCAGGGCTGTGGCGGCTGTTTGAGCGCTTCTGTGTCCATGCTCTCGTCCACCATGCCGGATATTTTCACATAACCGCCCAGCGGAATCCAGCCGATACCGTATTCCGTCCCTCCTTTGTTAATTTTCCAAAGCGAGTTGAACGGAGCGGCATCGAAAAAAAGATAAAACTTTTCCACGCGTGTCTTGAACCAACGGGCCGGGAGGAAGTGTCCCATTTCGTGTAAGACGATGAGCAGGGAAAGACTAAGCAAAAACTGACTGATATTGACGATGGTATCCATTCGTTGCTGTTGGCTATTGGCCGTTGGTTATTGGCTTTCCTGAGCGGAATATCGGGCTTTGGTGGTGTACGTTTAGGAAGCCAATGGCTAATTGCCAAGGGCCAACTACCGAATTATGATCCGATTTCCCGGTAGCGTTGTGTATTGGCCGGGTCTATTTTGGTCATGATTTGCTGGACGCGATCCTTTTGCTGTTTGCCGCCGATCTTCCACATCTCGACCAGTTCGTCCTTTTTGGCATTGGCAAACATCTGTGTGATCATGGAATTGAAATATGCGGTGTTCACCTTGTCCACTTCTTCGAGTGCCTGCATGACGGCTGTTTTGCCGGCTTCCATATCGCTGGAAAACATGTCAAGGCCTTTCCGGTGGTATGTGTACATAGCCGCACGGTACGGACGAACCCGCGGATTCAGCAGGTTTTCGATGATCCAGTAGCGGTTCCGGTTTTTGCCGCCGTCGCTGGGCCGCCAACCGGCGCTTTTGTTGGTGGAGGAATTTTGGAGGTTGGTGACGATTTGCTGGGCTGTGACAAAGTGCTGATCGCCACCGTAAAGCGAATACGAGTCATAGTCCATGCCGAGTATCGCATACACATAAAAAGCCAACACGGCTGGCAGGTTTTGGTTGTCCGGCGCATCGGGTTGGAAAACAATGGGTTGGTTTTGATCATACTGGAAGGACACATCCTTGTCCAGGTGCGATAGCATGGGGGTTTCATATCCGCTTCCGTACACCGGTCGGACGGCTTGGACGGCCAGTTCGGCCTCGAAATTATTGCCCGATTCGCTCTTGATCGTGAATATGAAGTTGCACTTGATTCGCTCATCCAGTTCGAAAACATCATTTGTCCATTTTGTCGAATTTAGAAATTCGCGGATGGTCACCTCCAACTGGTCGAACACCCGGCGGTCGGTATTTTGAATCTGTGGGGTATTGATACGCACCGTGCAGTTCAATTCGCCTTGGGCATTGGCTTGGGCAAAAGCCAGCAGGAAGAAAAAAGTGAATATGGTACGGTTTGTCATAGCTACAGGTTGAATGTACAAATCAGGTCGTGGTATGGTTGTGATGGCGCTATTTCAAGCACTTGGGTTGGCCGGGCGCAAAATTTCTGCAACGATATCCTCGGCTACGGCAGTTTTTGACTTCAATTCGAATGCCGTTTTGCTGCCGTCGGTGCGCAGAATAGCGATTTTGTTGGTATCGTGCCCGAATCCGGCCCCGGTATCCCGCAGGGAGTTCAGCACGATGAAGTCCAGATTTTTCTTTTTCAGTTTGGCAAGCGCGTTCGGCTCCGCGTCGTTGGTTTCCAGGGCAAACCCGACTACGAGTTGGTTTGGGCGCTTGGCCTTCCCAAGGGTGGCTGCTATATCAACGGTCTTGGCCAGGTCAATTTGCATATCCTCGTCCTTTTTTTTGATCTTGGATGTCGAATATGTCCTCGGCCGGTAATCTGCCACAGCAGCAGCGTGCACGGTAATATCAGCGTTCGGGAAAATCGCAGCGCAAGCATCGTACATGTCCTGGGCAGAAATCACTGGGATCACCCGAATGGCGGTATTCGCAGGTGTCAGGTTTGTGGGACCAAGCACCAGGGTAACCTCGGCGCCGAGGCGTGCCAGGACTTCGGCGATGGCAATACCCATTTTGCCGCTGGAGTGGTTTCCGATGAAGCGTACCGGATCAAGTGGCTCGTGGGTTGGTCCCGCTGTGACTAAGGCTTTTTTGCCAAGAAGGGGCTTGCCTTCGGCAAAAAAACGTCTCAGAAAATCGAGGATAGACTCCGGTTCCGCCATTCGACCATCGCCCACAAGCCCGCTTGCCAGTTCGCCATACGCAACGGGAATGATGTGTACGCCGTGTGTACGCAGCCGCTCCAAATTTGCTTGTGTGGCAGGGTGGTGCCACATATCCACATCCATGGCCGGGGCTACAAACACAGGACAACGGGCCGAAAGGTAAACGGCGGTGAGGATGTTGTCGCACAGTCCGTTTGCCAGTTTTGCCAGGGTATTGGCCGTGGCCGGGGCAATCACAAGTGCATCTGCCCACAAGCCCAGTTCGACGTGGTTGTTCCAAGCTTCCTCGGAATGCACCTCCGACAACACAGGGTTTTTAGACAGGGTCGACAGTGTAAGTGGTGAAATAAATGTTGTTGCCGACGCGGTCATCAATACCCGCAGCTCCGCACCTGATTTTACAAACAAGCGGGCAAGTTGTGCCGATTTGTAGGCAGCTATGGATCCGCTGATGCCGAGAATGATCTTTTTCATGTGTGTGCAAGGAACTGAACGGGCGTGGTGCAGGGAGCGCTCCGCAACTCCTTATTCAACCTCTTCAATGACCCGCCACTGGATCTCATCGTTCATGAACTCGTGCGAGGCGATGATGGCCGTGTTGGGCAAGCGTTCGTAGAACTTCGATATTTCGATTTGCTCCTTGTTTTCCTGGACTTCCTCGATGGTATCCGAACTAACGGCAAATTCTTCGAGTTTGCGCTGTATCTCCCATTTCAGGTCGCTTGAAATCTGACGTGCGCGTTTGCTGATGATGACGATGCTTTCGTACACGTTGCCGGTTTTGTCCACAAGTTCGCCCACGTCACGGGGCTGTACATTGGGGTCGAGGCCTTGGGCTTTGCTTTTGATATCGCTCATAATTCGTAAAGGTTTGAAGGTTTCTGGTTTGAAGGTTTCTGGTTTCAAGGTTCGTACAACCAGAAACCTTCTAACCTTTAAACCAGTAACTTTTTAAGTGATCTTGAACTGTTTTTTAAGATTTTTAAGCGTTTGCTCGGCTTCGCGCCGTATTTGTTTGATTTCTTTGCTGTATTTCCCGGAGGGATATTTCTCCAGAAAATCGTTGCAGCGGGTAATGGCTTCCGTGTAGCGGTCGAATTTTTTTTCCACGATACTGTTTTCGCTGAGCAGAAAAGCGGACTTGGCGATGAGGTAGCGCACGCGTTCGGCATCGGGGCTTTCGGGGTATTCGCGTAACAAGTTGTCGAACGACAACACGGACGACTGATATTGCCGAAGGTTGTAGTATAGTTCACCTTCGGCAAAGGCCTTTTCTTCCAGTTTACGCCGCAAAATGTCAATCATTTTGTTGCAATCGGCCATGCGCTGGCTTTGTGGGAACAGGTTGGCAAACAACTGAAATTCGTCAATGGCTTGCCGGGAACTCCCTTGGTCGAGTCGGAAAGTAGGCGACATCAGGTAGTTCGAATAGGCCGACATATAGGCAGCCTCTTCCCGGAAGGGCGACGTGGTGAACGTGCTGGAGAAATTTTTGAAATAGTAAGCCGCCAGCACGTACTGCCGCAGGTGGTAATAGGTGTACGCGTACTGGAAGTAGGCTTTTTCAGCGTCCTTGCCACCACGAATGGAATTGAGAACCAGATCGAATAAGGTTTGGGAGCGCTGGTACTCCCCTTGATCAAAGTATTCGAAGGCTTTTTTAAGTACCAATTCGGCATCGCCGCTCACGCGTACGCGTTCGAATTCGCTTTTACAGGCGCCGGCCAGCCATAAGAATCCAACCAGCATCAGTAAAACAGGCGTTTTTTTCATAGCGCGCAAAGGTATACGTTTTGTTAGAAAAATGATGGGTTGCAAAAAAGATCGGCTCCCGTATTTGATTGCTCAGAACGCAAACGTTCGCCAATTAGCGGCGCCGGCGAGTTTGTCAACTCAAACAGGCCGCTTCTAAACAAGATTGGGTTGCCGTTGTTTTTTTGCTGCTTCGTTATTCTGTTCAGGTATCGCTCCTGCCGGAATTTGTACGAACTTTGCGCCACCAAACGATAAAAACGTATTCCTTGTTATGCAGCAAACTGGTGAAAAATCGTCCAACATCTACTCCCTGGAGGAGCAGTTCCAGACCAAAGTTGACAATGACGTACGCATTGAGCCGAAGGATTGGATGCCTGATTCCTACCGCAAAACACTGATCCGTCAGATCGGGCAGCATGCCCACAGCGAAATCGTCGGCATGTTGCCCGAGGGAAACTGGATCACCCGGGCACCTTCGCTCAAGCGCAAGGCCATTTTGCTGGCAAAGGTGCAGGATGAGGCTGGCCACGGCCTTTACCTCTATTCTGCCGCCGAAACGCTGGGTGTGAGCCGCGACACCATGCTCGAAGAACTGCACAGCGGAAAAGCGAAATATTCATCCATTTTCAATTATCCCACCATCTCCTGGGCCGACATCGGCGCCATCGGCTGGTTGGTGGACGGGGCTGCCATCCTCAACCAGATTCCGATTTGCCGTTGTTCGTATGGCCCTTATGCCCGCGCAATGGTGCGCGTTTGCAAGGAGGAAAGTTTTCATCAGCGCCAGGGTTTTGAAATTTTGCTCACCCTCGCCAACGGTTCGCCCGAACAGCGTGCCATGGCCCAGGAATCCATCAACCGTTGGTATTGGCCTGCGGTCATGATGTTTGGCCCCTCGGATGCCGATTCTACCCACTCGGAGCAAAGTATGAAGTGGAAAATCAAACGTTTCACCAACGACGAACTGCGTCAGCGTTTCGTGGACATGATTGCCGAACAGGTGAAAGTCCTTGGCCTAACCGTGCCCGATCCCGACCTGAAATGGAACGAGGAACGCGGCCACTACGACTTTGGTTCGATTGACTGGGACGAGTTCTGGAATGTGGTGAAGGGCAACGGCCCCTGCAACAAGCAGCGCCTTCGCGCCCGGGTGAAAGCCTCGGAGGACGGTGCATGGGTGCGTGAGGCTGCGCTGGCTCATGCGGAGAAAAAAGCCGGGCGGGAAGTGCAAAAGCGCGAAATACAAGCCGCATAACACGTCGCCACCCAGAATTCGGGTTGCCCTCACATCAAGATGTGATTGTGGCAAGCGTTTTCATCCCGTATGTTTGCGAAAAATTTTATTTATGAAGGTACCCTTTGTCAATAAAACATTCGCATTAATCGCGGTTTCCCTTGCGCTTATCACCCCTGCTTTGCGCGGTCAAAATGCTACGCTTTCCGTGCAGGGTGTACTGAAAAACGCCGATGGTACTACGGTGCCTGATGGCAATGCGTATTCCCTCACGTTCAAACTCTGGGATGACGAGACCGGTGGTACTGCTGTTTGGCAGGAAACCAAAACCAATGTCTCCATCCTCGGAGGACTTTACGAAATCGTGCTCGGCGACGGTGGCACGGTACTCAATGCGCCATTCGACAAGCCCTACTACCTTGGTGTGAGCATCGGTTCAGGTAGCGGCGCTGAATTCTCGCCGCGCCCGCGATTGGCCTCGGCACCCTATGCCCTGTCGCTGTTAGGCAGCACCAACATTTTCCCGTCAAGTGGAAACGTGGGCGTAGGCACTGCAACCCCAAGTGCCAGTGCATTGCTGGAACTGTCGTCTACGACTAAAGGCATGCTCACGCCTCGCATGACCCTGGTAAATCGAAATGCGATAGCTACCCCGGCAACCGGGCTATTAATTTTTCAGACCGACAACACACCCGGATTTTACTACTACACGGGTTCTGCCTGGAAATCGGTCAATGAATTCTCGACCTCTGCTCAGTATAGTATTGGCGACTCGATTCAGGGCGGTTTCATTTTTTACCTCGAGCCTTCAGGAGTTCACGGACTTGTCGCCGCATCGCTCAATCCGATTGCAGAGGCGGTCTCCTCTCTTTGGGGCTGCAACGCTGTGGCGCTGCCCGCCGCCCGGGGTACGGCCATCGGCAGTGGGCGGGCAAACACGCTCACGATCGTGTACGACGATTGTGCCGACATTGGCGGAGGCGGTGTGAGTGACATCGCCGCCGAGCGGGCCGATAAAATCACCTTCTCAAACGGCTATACCGATTGGCACCTGCCCAGCAAGGACGAGCTGGAGCTCATGCACAAGAACTTGCATGCCGCAGGCATTGGTGCTTTTGGAACCAACGAGTATTACTGGAGCTCCACGGAAAATGACGCCAATACCGCCTGGCGCATGCAGTTTACAGGCAGCACCGGCACAGTTCCCGAAACCGCGAGTAAAACTACGTCGGCGCGAGTGCGCATGATCCGGGCATTTTAATAAAGGCACAATCCTTCCAGGTGTTTTTCCAAAACCTGGAAGGATTACTCAATCGAATCAATCACCGTATTGTCTCTTCTGATGAAAAAAACTTCCTTTATCGCAGCAATTTGGGCGGTCGTCTTCTTCGCGTTCGTCTCGATGCTCGGCGCACAGTCCGCCGTCCTGTCCGTTCAAGGCGTGCTCCGAAAAAACGACGGCAAAGCCGTGGACGACGGCGTGTACACGCTCAAATTCAAACTCTGGAAACACCCAACCAGCACAAACAATGCCGACAAGGTTTGGGAGGATTCTTTCTCCGACGTAGAAATCACGGGCGGCGTGTACAACGTTTTGCTTGGCACTGGACCGCAACCGCTCGATGCACCGTTCGACCAGGCCTACTACCTCGGCATCAGTATGAGCTCCGGCTCGGAACTGCAACCTCGCCCCATGCTCACCTCAGCGCCTTTCGTGCTGTCGCTTCAGGGTCAAAGTAATATCCTGCCTTCCACCGGTCCGATGGGTATAGGTACGGCCCGGCCCGATACCACCAGTGCCATGCTTGCCACGGAATCTACGTCCAAGGGCGTTCTGATCCCCCGCATGTCACTCGGACAACGCAACGGGATTGCCACCCCGGCAGACGGCCTGCTTGTTTTTCAAAACAATAGCGATCCTGGGTTTTACTTCCGCAACGGCGCTGCCTGGCAACAAATTTCCAGCCTGAATGTGGCGCCTATCCAACTCGGCACGCTGCACGAGGGCGGGTATGTTTTTTATGTAGACGAAACCGGTCAGCATGGCCTCGTGGCCGCTCCGGCCGACGTGACCGTGTCGCCCTCCATGGGGCCAGGCAGTACCTGGTACTGGGCGTCGTCCAATTCCAGCGATGTGAGCGAATCCAGCGGAACAGCCGTCGGTACCGGATATGATAACACCCGCACCATGATGGACCAATCTACCGACAAGGAGGATTTGCGGGCGGGGTACGTTTGCCACGAATTGGTCACGACCGATGGCTACAGCGACTGGTTTTTGCCGTCCAAGGACGAGCTCAATTTGATGTACCAAAACCTTCGATTGCAGGGTATCGGCGGTTTTATAACGTCTATGAATGACTCCTCCGACTATTGGAGCTCGTCGAGCGTCTTCAACGATTCCGATGAAGCCTGGTACATGAACTTCGGCAGCGGAACCGTCTTGTCTACCGAAAAAACCAATAACAAACGGGTTCGCCCGGTACGGGCATTCTGACCGCAACCGCTTTTCGCCCAACACACAAGCAACTTCATATTTTTATGAAAAAAATAGCCCACGCCCTTTTCGTGTTTTTGTTCGCCGCGTTGATCGCAACTATGTCCGGCAACGCCCAAAACGCCAACCTGTCGCTCCAGGGTATTCTCGTGCAGGACAACGGCCAGGCCGCGCCCGACAGTTTCTACCAACTCACATTCAAACTTTGGAAAAACGCCACCAGCACAGTCCTGGCCGATTCTGTTTGGGGCGACACTTTTGACAGCGTGAAGGTCACCGGTGGCAAATACAATGTGATCCTCGGCTCCGGCGATCCGCTGACCGCGCCCTTTGACCAGGCATATTACCTCGGCGTGAGTCTCGGTAACGGTTCCGGGGCTGAGTACATGCCCCGCCCGCGGCTGACCGCTGCACCAGCCGGGTTGGCTCTCCTGGGTACCGGCAACGAATTTACCTCCGAGGGCGCGGTTGGCATCGGCACCACCTCTCCCGATGCCTCCGCCTTGCTTCACCTGAACTCCACAGCAAGAGGCATGCTCATCCCTCGCATGACCGATGCGCAAAAACGAGCCATCGCCCAGCCCAATTTGGGTACGCTGGTTTTCCAGACCGACCTGCTGAGAGGTTTTTACTTTTACGACGGCGCGCGCTGGCAACACATCACCAACAGCGTACGCCAGATCGGCGAGGAATACGCCGGGGGAATCGTTTTTTATGTGGATGCCAAGGGCCAACATGGTTTGGTGGCAGCGCTCACCGACCAGTCCGTCAGCGCTCAATGGGGCTGCTCGGGCACCCCCATGACCCACGCCTACGGTACCAGACGCGGCTGTGGGGAGGCCAACACTGCTTCCATTGTGGACAAGGACAGCTGTTCCACATCGGATATTGCCGCCCGACTTTGCAACGACCTCGTCCTCAACGGCTACAGCGATTGGTTCCTCCCAAGCCAGGATGAACTGGACCTCATGTACGTCAACTTGAAAGTCGCTGGGTTGGGCAATTTCGGCAATGCCTCGTACTGGAGTTCTAGCGCCGTTAGCAGTACCAATGCCCGGTCGCAAAACTTCAACGGCGGTTCCCCGAATTCGTCTGCCAAAATCTCCAATTTCCGTGTCCGAGCTATACGAAGGTTTTGAGTGACCGGATGACTCCAAGTCACCCGGTCACTTGTAGGCTCCAAATCCGCCATCGAACCGCTTTTGCCTAAACATCACTGCCACTCATGAAATATCTTCGTTATACCCGGCTGCTTGTTTTTTCATATTTGGTTATTGGAAACCAAGCCATTAGTTTCGGCCAGTCCGACCCCGCTTGCAGCCCTGCAGGCGCCTTTTCCATTCGCCCCGGTCAGGTTTTTTTTAACTACGGATCGGGCATTGACGTGCGCAATTCCTCGCGCCGAACCGACATGGTCGTAGGGCAAATGCTCGTCGGGCCGGTGACCACTCCCGAAAACGACATGGCCTTCGGTTCCTATGGGCAAATTCTGATCCCGCCGTTCGCGCCGATTGTTACCGCTACACAGGGCGACCTGCTCGACCGAATCCAGATTTCCTGGGTACTCAACCCCCTCGGCCCCAACCCGACCCAGGGCTTCAACCTATACCGCGACGGCGTATTCCTTGCCACTGTTGCCAATAACATCCGCAACTACAACGATTTCAACGTCATAGCAGGCACCCCTTACAACTACGAGGTGCGCGGTATCAACGTGTACGGCGAAGGCCCCGCCGGCAAGGCTCTTGGTTTTCAGGTGCCCAACGGCGTGGTGACCGGACAAGTGCAAACTGAAAACGGCAGCCCCGTACCCGATGCCCTTGTCACGCTCACGCCTATGCAGGGGTTTTCACTCAAATTTGATGCCTCCGACGGCGCTTTTTTCTATGACACAGTAAGCATTTTGCCTGCGGCAAACGGCGAGTGGACGCTCTCGTTTTGGATGAAAACAAACACCGCTACGGCCAATGGCGGCCTGCTCGATCTGTCGCCTTTTCCGTTATTTTTCCGCACCATCGCCAGTTCGGGTGGGCACGAGGGCATCCAGGTGGCGCAGACCTACAACGGCACGACACTGCTTGCCGGCCAATTCCCCGACAGCACCAAAAACGACTGGCACAATATCGCCCTCTCCGTGGATGCCGACGGAAAAGGCCGTCTGTACATAGACGGCGATCTGGTGGCCATCAACGACCTGCCGCCCGTACCTTCGGCTACCGAAATCCGCATCGGCAGTCGCACCGGCCGTACCGGTTGGAACGGTCGGCTCGACGAATTGCGCCTGTACCACCGCCGGCTCGACGAGATTGACCTCGCCGAAGTGATGATGGGAACGGCTTCGTCACTTACCCCCAACCTGAAATACTACTGGAAACTCGACGAAGAGCAGGGCACCAAATCCTTCGACCTGATCCAGCGCACCAAACTGTACTTCTGCGGCGCCGAATTCGATACCGACCGACCGCCGGTGAGTACCTCCGGGTTGACCAACGAGGAGGGTTTTTACCGCATCGAGTCGGTCAGTTACAGCACCGGGACCACATTTTTGGCACGCCCGTCCAAGGATTTTTACATGTATCGGGCGCTGCGGTTTGTGCGCAGCCAAAGCGACTATGCCACCCTGCCTGATTTTTCTTTGACACCCAAAGCCACCCTCGAAATCTGGATCAACAGCGCCGGCCCGGACGACGAACAGTGTGTTTTTTCCAAAAAATGGGGCACCAACGATTTTCGCCTAATGCTCACGCCCAATGGCGCCGACAACGACATCAAGTTCGTGCTCAATGGCCAGGAAAAAAACTTCGGCCTTCTGGGCATGGGGTACAAACATCTGGCTTTCACTATTGACAGCAGTGGAACCAGCCGCACCGTGACGGCCTACAAAAACGGTACGTCGCTGGGTAGCCACACGTTTACCGGGGTCGGCGGCAACTGGTCGGACCCGGCCGAGGTCTGGATGCTCGGCGCCCGTCCAAGCGGCATGGCCACCACCGACCACTTCGGCGGCCTTATAGACGAGGTGGCCATCTACGACTCCACCTTGAGCGCAAGCGCCATTCAAAATCACGTCCAGTTTCCGCGCAACATGCAGGAAAAAGGCCTACGTGTACACTTCTCACTGGACGAGGGCAGCGGCAACCGCCTGAACAACAGTGGCTCGCTCTTGCTAAATTTCGGTAACGGATTTGGCACAGACTGGACGCCCTTTGCTGCCCGACAGGCGACGGAACCGCACGTATTTTCGCCGGTCACCCGCCAGGTTACGCTCAACCCCAGTATCACTTCGGTGGATCAGGTGGATTTCACCGACCGCTCCACTGTGCCCGTCACAGGTTTTGTGCGGTACCAAAATACCGATTGTTTCGCGCCGAATGTGGAAATTCTGGTCAATGGCGAGTCGTTCAAGCCCAAAATTTTTACCGACTCCACGGGCAAGTTCCTGATTGATTTTAACCCCGGCGACAATGCCCTGCTGGAGCCAAAATTTGAGGGTTACAGTTTCGCTCCTGCTACTTGGGAGGTGACCAACGTGACCAGCCCCATTGCCGGCATTTTGTTCAACGTTACCACCACTCGGAAGGTCAAAGGCCAGGTGGCCGGCGGTTTGTGCAAAAAATCCGTCATCGAGGCGCCACCGGGCATGGGCCAGGGTACCGTGTGCATTGTAAAAGTGCGCTCTGCGGACGGTTGTCTGGAGCGTCAGATCACGATAGACAACCAGGAGGGCTTGTACGAATTTGACGAACTGCCGCCATTAGAAAGCATGACAGTTGCCGTGGTGGAGCATTCCGACCCCGACATAAAAACGGCTTTTCAAGTGCAAGGCGGTTCAACGGTAAACCTTACCGTCAACGATACCATCGTTGATTTTATCTATTTCGCTCCGCCCGAGGTGGAAATTGTCAGCGGTCTCGACCCAGTCAGTCTGACATGCCCTACCGTCGTACTTGACAAAGACCAGTCCGTCACGCTGATCATCAAACTCAAGGAGCAGTATGTGGCGACCATGTCTGACGATGGGGTTTGCTACTTAGACACGGCCAATTTTCGCATCATCAACGGATTTTCAGATGAAGTGCTGGACACCGTCATGAGTGGGGGACAGTTGAAATATACGTTCATCGTCGGCCCTCCGAACCCTTCGCCACCGTATTTGAAAACGTTTCAGGTGCTGGGCACCTCCGTGGCGGGCCGCGAGGGCAGCCTGACCGTACAGGCTGTTGTAACAGGCATCCGCAGTAAGGAAAACACATTCACAACTATGTTGCCGGAAACGCCGTCCCTCATCTTGCGCGACCCCCCGGGCGACGGCAGTTCCGCATTTTTGGAAAAAAACACCCAAGCATGTAAATCGTACCATGTCGGTTTCGATTATGAAGTGGGTGGCGGTGGTGGTCTCGAAACACACCTGGGCGGAAATGTAAATGTCGCCAACGCAGTAGTACCAACAGCAGTATATACCATTATCAACGCAGGCCCCATTTTTGACATCGGCGCCGAGTTCCAGGTAACCTACCAAAAAATTACTGATAGTACCTTCCAAACGTGTATGTCGGTGAGCGAAAAACTGTCCACCGATGATGGCGACCTTGTTGTGGGAAGCAACAGTTCGCTGGGGCTTGGTGGCGATATTTACATGGGCGAAGCCATTAACATCATCTTCGGGTTTGCCGATCAGATTTCCTTTGACGAAATGACCTGCACTCCATCGTCCACGCAGGTACTGAACATTGAGCCTGGTAGTTTCTCTACCGTGTTCATGTATTCGGAATACCACCTCGTCAATAACGTAATGCGCTATCTGGATGTGCTGGCTAATGATCCGCTGGTGGACGATTCGATCCGGACACAGTCGGCAGAGTCCCTTGCCCGCTGGCAAGCGATCATTGATCAAAATACCACCTTGAAGGAAAAAGCCAAGTTTATCCGCAACATTTCCTTCGATGCCAATATCGGCTACGAATACTCCGAAACCAGCGACACCACGACTACCAACCAACTTCAGCAACTGGTTAACAGCGAAGAATCCCTGGAAAGTCATTTCGGTTTTGAATTCAACAAGGCAGGTGTAACCGGGATGCTCAAATTCGTTTCGGCTACCAGCGATACAAGGGTTGATTCTACTTCGGAATCGTCCGGCGGCATCACCACCGGCTATATCCTCGCCGACGACGACCCCGGAGATGCCTTCTCCGTGGACGTGGCGATGGACTCCGTATATAAAACGCCCGTGTTCCGCACCAAAGCAGGTCAGTCGTCCTGCCCCTGGGAAGAAGGTACTGCCAACCGCGAAGGCGTGAATCTGCAACTGGCGCCCGGCAACTCGTTCGTGGCCACCAATGTGCCTGCCAACGGAGCAGCGACGTTCCAATTGCTGCTCGGCAACATCGGCGCCACCAATGAAACCTGGCCGTATCAGTTCTCGGCCATCCCGGAATTAAACCCGAACGGCGCCGTCATCAAACTGAACGGCGGTGTGCTGGATCAGCCGCAGAAGTACATCGTGCCGGCGGGCGAATCAACGCCGATAACCATAACCATTGAGCGCGGCCCGATTGAATATGACTACGACAGTGTTGTCGTGGCCATGCATTCGGAATGTGAATTGAACCGAAACTATGCCCTCGGGCTTGGCGTGGACTGGGATTTGAACTTTTACTCGCCGCTTTACCTCGGTGTACACTTCAACCGACCCTGCAGCGAGGTGGCCGTCAACGTGCCCGAAGAAGGCTGGGTGCAACTTGCCGCCGACAACAGCCTGCGCCGCATTACGGCATCGGGCTACAACAAAAACGAACCGTTCTTCGAGCGCGTCCGGGTGCAATACCGCCGCTCCGACGGCGACGGCGCCTGGATCAACATCACGCCGCAATCCGATATCCTGAAGGCCGATTTGGGCGACAACTTCACCCAGTTTTTCTGGGAAACCACCGGTTTGTCCGACGGGCCATACGAAATCCGCGCCGTGGCGATCTGTACCGGCGACGCGGCTACCGACCCAGGTTATTCGCAAACGATCAAAGGCCGCATTGACCGCGAGCCGCCCAGCATTGTGGGTGTTCCCCAACCCTCGGACGGCGTGTACCAGGTGGGCGATGAGGTTTCTTTCACCTTCAACAAACATATCAACTGCGACAAACTGATTCCTGCCGATCTCACCCAACCTAACAACGTGGGCTTGTACGACGCCACAACGGGGCAGTTGATTGACATCGCCGTTACCTGCTTTGAAAACAAGATCGTGCTCGATCCGACCTTTCAGAACCAGTTTTACGAAAACAAAATCCTGCGCGTCGAACTGCACGATATCGAAGACCTGACCGGAAACAAACGTCCGTACCTCGATTGGGAATTTTATGTGGATCGAAACGAACTGGCCTGGCTAACTGACAGCCTTGGCGTGACGAAATTTGAAGATGAAAACAAAACCGTCGTTGCCAACATCCACAACCGCGGCGGGTACCCCGTGCCGTTTACTCTTCAAAATATTCCGGACTGGGTGCACGTGGTGCCGGATCAGGGCACATTGGCAGCCAATGAAATCCGACCGATCAGTTTCACCGTGGACTCCTCGCTGGCTTTCGGCCGTTGGGCCGATTCCATTACGCTGCACACCGAAACCGGCCAAAATCCATTTTTCATGGGGGGCGACGAAGGTTTGCCCATCGGGGTGCGCGTCGTGTGCCGCCCGCCTTACAGTTCCGTGAATCCGGGATTGTTTGAAAACACGATGAGCATGGTGCTCAAAGTCAGTATTGCCGGCGAATTTTCCACCGACCCCGAAGACATTGTGGCGGCGTACATCAACGACGAACTGCGCGGACGCGCCAATGTCCAGTACGTGCCTTTGCTCGGTACCTACCTGGCTTACCTCACCATTTTTGGCGATCCGGATGATATGCTCGACCCGATCCGCCTCGAAGTGTGGGATGCCTCGGAGTGCCAGCGATACGGCTTTGTGCAGGAAGCGTTCAACTTCCAGCCCGACAACATCATCGGCACGCCTAACAGCCCGCAGGTGATACACACCGGCGGTTTGCTGCTACGTGAAGTGCCGTTCAACTACGGCTGGAACTGGATTTCCTTCAACCTGGCTTTCCCGAATTCCAGCCTCGACTCAGCACTGGCAACGCTCCTCCACCCACAGAACGACCTGATGCGCAGCCAAACGTCATTTTCAGAATACAGTGGCGGCTGGTTCGGCGGTTTGACCAACCTGAGCAATACCACCATGTACATCTACCGGGCCGACCAGCCCGATACCTTGCGCATGTTGGGCACACCGATTGACCCGGCCACCACGCCTATTCCGCTCGTGACGGGTTGGAACTGGATCGGGTATATCCCCAACTACTCACTTCCCATTGACGATGCCCTGGCTTCGGTGGCCGCCCAACCCGGCGATCTGATCAAAAGTCAGGTGGCCTTCGCGCAGTACAGCGAAGTGGTGGACGGACCGAACACGTACTACCGCTGGATTGGCAACCTGAAATACATGACGCCACCAAATGGTTATCAGATCAAACTCAGCAACACCGGTACATTGACCTATCCGCCTCCGCCGGCACCGCTGACGGAAACCCTGACGCAGGCTCGCGACGAATCGGGGGCAACGCGATTGAACTACTGGACCGTTGACCCCACTCAGTTCGAGTACAGCAGCACCCTCATCGGCATGATCCGCGTGAATGGCCAAAATGTCACCACAGATGACATGGAACTGGGCGTTTTCGTCGGCAACGAGGTGCGTGGATCGGCGCAGGCCATCTACATCCAACCGTTGGATGCCTACTTGTTTTTCCTGACCATGTACGCGAATGTTGCAGGCGAACTAATGACTTTTAAACTGTACGATGCATCCAACGGGCTGGTACAAAACGTGGTTCAAACCATGTTTTTCTCTCCCAACCAGCACCAGGGCAGCATCGAAAATCCGGTACCGTTCGATCTGCCCGGCAGCAGCACCGGCGAAGAAGCAAGTCCTGCCATAGCCTTCGATGCTCAGCCGAATCCGTTTAGCAACGAAACGACCTTGCAGTTTTATCTACCTAAATCGGGCGACGTAACCCTGACCATTGCCGATGCACGCGGCCGGGAAATATTGAACCGGAAAGTAGTGGCAAACGCGGGCGCAAACACCCTTATCTGGAACGGTCGCTCCGATGCGGGCGAATGGCTGAGCTCCGGGGTGTATCTAGTTCGGCTGCAAACGCAGGCGGGAAGTGTGAGTAGGAAGGTGGTGGTGCAGCGGTTACCGTGAGTTGAAAGTTGTGCTTGACGTGAACCAACACAAGACAACATTTTCCAGATAAGAGCAAAGCGGCAGAACAAGTAGGCACAGGCAGAACGTTCTGCCGCTTTTTTCTTTTTCGAAAAACCGGAATTTGCATGAGTTTTGCCAGCCAGCACGGTTGCTACCGAGGTCGTGGAATATTCCGGGCGGGAATTTCGCTCCCGGAATCACAAACTTGATCCGCACATCCTTTACTCGATGTATTGGTCGCCGATGCAGCCTTTTTTGTTCATTTGCACCAAAATCATCTCCCGCATGCTTCGCCGTCTCTACCTCCTTGCCCTTACCCTCTGCTTCACTGCCACTCTGTTCGCCCAAAAACGCCCCACGCCCGTCTTCATCGGCCCCGACGCCCCGGCCTGGATGCGCATGATGCAAACGGAAAACCCTGATGTTTTCGCCATTCAGAAAGCCTGGCGCGACTACCACGCCACCCGGCCTTTTGAAAAAAACACCTACACCCAGTACTACAAACGCTGGATGCACTGGGCGCGGACACGAACCGGAGCCGACGGAAGGGTGATGAAGGAATACATGATTTCAGATTACATGATGGAAGATTTTAGAAGTAATCCCCGAGGTATGGAATCCGGCTGGTCCTGGGTAGGCCCCAGCCAAACCTACGACACCGACGGAACCACCAAAGTCACCTGGCAAACCAACATCTATTCGATTGCTATTGCCCCCTCCAACCCCAATATTCTGTACGCCGGTGGCGAAACGGGCGGCGTGTGGAAAACTACCGACAAGGGCCTGAACTGGACCCTGCTCACCCGCAATATCCTGCACGGCTCCTTCGGTGCAGTAAAAATTCACCCCACCGACCCGAACACGGTTTTTGCCGCCACCGGCGGAAAAATCATCAAAACCACCGACGGCGGCAGCACCTGGACCAATGCCTACACCGAAACCAACCTCTGGGTGAACGAATTAGCCATCAGTCCGGCTAATCCGAATATCATCCTCGCCGCCGCCGACCAGGGCTTGCTCGTGAGTACCAACGGCGGCGTGTCGTGGTCCAAAAAATTTACCAATCAGACCTGGGCCGCCCAATTCAAACCAGGCGACCCGACCGTGGCGTTTGCCGTGCGCAAAAACGGCACCACCTCCAATTTTATGAAAAGTACCGACAGCGGCGCCACCTGGACGCCCGTCGGTTCGGGTTGGTGGACGCCCGGCTCGGGTCAGGAAGTCACCGGCGCGCACATAGCCGTTTGTCCTTCCAAACCCGACAAACTGTACGCCTACCTCTGCGGCAGCGGCGCCACGCTGTACGGCTACATCGGCGTTTTCGTCAGCAACGACGCCGGCGCCACCTGGGCCAATACGCACCCGACTAATGCCGTCGGCGAACCGTACAGCATACCGGCGCATAGCAACCTCATGGCCCACAACGGCACCACCGGTTTCGACCAGGGATTTTACGACATGGCCATTGTTGTTAATCCTGCCAACGACCAGCAACTCATCGCGGGCGGCACCTCCTGGTTCAAAAGCACCGACGGCGGTGCTACCTGGCAACCGCTCGGCGGCTACGTCGGCGGCCTGCCCTGGAGCCACCCCGATATTCAGGCACTCGCCGCGAGTGGGTCCGACCTCTGGATCGCCAGCGACGGCGGCCTGAACTACTCCAGCAATTTCGGCCAAACCCACGAGGCCCGCATGGACGGCATCACCGGCTCCGATATGTGGGGTTTCGACAGCGGCTGGAACGATGACCTGCTCGTGGGCGGACGCTACCACAACGGCAACATGGCCTGGCACGA
>Ga0154020_10001363_pt1 | contig 30252 bp, 21 predicted proteins | sample Klosneuvirus_201_FD_109709 | JGI IMG/M metagenome (GOLD analysis project Ga0154020, IMG submission 109709) | Active sludge microbial communities from wastewater, Klosterneuburg, Austria - Klosneuvirus_20160825_MG | ecosystem: Engineered > WWTP > Aerobic digester > Activated sludge | place...
CCGCGTTTAGTTTTTTTACTATACGCTGAATTGGCTTCAGAATTATTATCCGGTCTTCCACCAGCAGGATATACCCCTGCTGTGGTAAGTACTGGCCCATCCGGAGGGGTACCTGAAGCATCTCCATGATCGCGACCATAAAAGCCTGGTTCAAAAACACAAAACATTTTTACATTAGCAGCCTGATAATGCGGAGGCGGAACTCCAGGTGTACATCCTAATGCTTTAACATCAAAACCATTGTCAACCGGGTTAATACTACCTACTTGGCGATAGAAGTAATATCTCCAACGCGGGTCATTAATATCATTGCCGCCTCCAACACCGTCAGTCGTGTAATCACTAGCATGGAACATCTCGTACATAAAGTACGTGCCGAGATAACCACCCGCATTACCTTCATTAGGACCATAATATTGATCGTATAAGGGATGGCGTGAGCCTGCAGGTACCGTAATAGCACTGTACTTATAAGTAAAGTCTTCATCGGCTTTGTCAATAATCTCACCAACAGATGAACCATCAGCAGGATTAATAAACGTAGCGATTTTTGCATTTGCTTCAGCTTGGCGACTTGGAACCATGGAAATATTTACCCAAGCTTTTAATTCGATCGTATTACACAATGCTGTCCATTTTGCACGATCACCACCATAATAGATGTCTCTCGCAAGAGCTCTTCCAGCATCAGTACCGGTTTTAGCCAATTCTGTTCTGGCTTCACCCAATAATCCAATAGCGTAAGCATATACATCGCTTCCTGGGTCAGCAACTGGGTTGAAATTTCCAGTAGATGCGGTAAGTGCTTCTGTTCTTGGAACATCATTAAATAAGTCGACCAAAGTAAGATAAGTATAAGCTGAAAGGATTTTTGCAACCGCCACATGCGTGGTTAGGTTCTTTTCCTCGGCTAATTTGATCAGCGTTTCTGATTGTAAAAGAATACCATTATAGGCATTAGTCCATATAACATCTTGTCCTTGTGGTTGATACGCTAATTGGTAGCGATAACCGCCCGACATAGCCACCTGCCTTACAAGAGGGGCACCTGTACTTTGAGCGCTTTGAAAAAAGTCGGCAAAATTAAGTTGTACAAGATTCATTAAATAATCCACATCAGCGCCATTTACAGGCACCTGGTTTGGGTTCTCCAAATCACCATCCAGATTACAAGCCGTAACCAAAAAAGCGAGAAGAATTCCGTATTTTCTAAAAGTATTTTTCATAGTCATTAGTCCGTTAGAAGGTTATTTTAACATTTACACCATATCTGCGTGCAGATGGACCACCTATATAATCAAATCCTGCTCCGTTGTTTGCACCAAATGCCGATCTGTCAAAGTCAGCCTTCGCATACTTAGGTGCATTAATGGCGCGGAACCACAAATTATTACCCTGTGCCGAAATATTGATTCCGCCCACTTTTAACTTAGAAGTGAGCGTCTTAGGCAAGGCATAAGAAAGAGTAATATCTCTAAACCGAATACGGGTTGCATCATAAACGCCACGGTCACTTGCAGCTCCACCAACAATCGTATTATTGAAGAATACTCCTGCGGTTGTTAATGGTATCGTGTTAGGTGTGTATCCAGTTACATTTCCACTACCATCGGTAATTTCCCTAACCCCAGGAAGGATCAAAGGCAATGTAGGATCGAAACTCTCCAGATCCTTTGATACACCTCTTCCAACCATAGTTGCAGCTGTGAATGAAAACACTTGTCCACCAGACACATAGTCAACCTGAGCTGAAAGAGAAAATGCTTTCCAGCTTATTGTATTGATCAAGGAGCCCATCCAATTTGGATTGGGATTAGCAATGATACCAATTTCATTGGCTTGCTTATAGTAACCAGCTTCGTTAATAATCAACTGACCATCTGGGGCTTTTTCAACATAAGTTCCCTGAATAACATTAAGTGGTAACCCTTCAATAGCAAAGTTACCCTGGTTGCTGAACCCATTTACCAGAATTGACTTTGAACCTTCTGGTAAAGACTTAACCAAACTCCTGTTACGGGTGTAGTTAGCTGTAATATCCCATCTCCAATCTCCACTTTTAACAGGTGTTAAGGTTAGGCTTGTTTCCCAGCCCTTATTTTGAATATTACCTGCGTTTATGGAAGTTACTGTATACCCTGTAGAAGGATCTAAAGGACGATCAATGATCTGATTTTTTGCTGTTCTGTTATAATAGGATAGATTCAATTTGATCTTATTATCGAATAAATCTGCTTCTACGCCTAATTCAGATTCTGTCAAAAGCTCTGGTCCTAAATTGGGGTTAGCCAATCGAGTTGGAAGTCCTGAAGAAATAACCTGACCGTTTCCATCTACCCGTGTATTAGCATTAATAAATAGATAGGGCGAGGTAGCATAAGGCCTTCCAAAATTTGCAGAGCTTCCGTAAGCTGCACGTATTTTTAAGAAATCCAGGACATTTGAAGCAAAATTAGGGAATGCCGCTGTTGGAAGGAAGGAGATACTACCTCCTGGATAGAACTGAGAACGATTTGCCTTTTGCAATACTGAAGACCAATCGTTTCTGGCTGATAAGTTGACATACAACATATTCTTATATCCCAAGTTACCATCAAAATAAACACCTGCAATGGTATTGCTTTGCTTGTAGTTCAAATAATTTCCTCTCCAATCTCTATTTAAGGTTGCAGTGAAGTTACGGTGTTCAAGAAATCCGTAAACCACTTGGCCTAAACTTTCAAGACCAATTTGCGAGTAGTTATTCGAGCGATAGTTAGCTCCAACCACTGCTGTCAAGTTAAAATCCTGATTCAAATCTTTATTAATAGATGCCATAGCGGTGTGATCTATAACGGTGTTGGTTCCAGCAGTTGTGCGGTAGGCTCCTGGTGAAAGGACAGCCGTTATACCACCTTTTCCACCTTTATTAACATAGAACGACTGATTTTCAGAATACGTATCATAACCCAAACGGTAAGACACATTCAACCAATCTGTAATTTTGTAGTTCAAATTAGCACTTGAGTAAAATCGATTTACTTTGTCTGTATTTCTGGAATTTGCCAACAACCATTTTGGGTTAACAATTCCACCATCACCACGATAGTACACATTGGAATGGTCAACAGGATTCTCCCATGGCCAATTCTTTAAATCAATATTACGTGGTGTAAAAAACACGTTTGCCCAAATAGAAGGTTGTCCTTGCGAACCTGATCCATCACCAGCAGCGGCAGGAGGGGATTCCTGATCTGTTTTTACATAGTTAAAAGTACCGTTAAAAGTAAGTTTGTCAGTTAATTTTGCAGAACCACCTAAGGAGAAGTTATCACGCTTAAGCGTATTATGTGCGATAAAACCCGTTTCATCCAAATGGCTATAACTAAAACTAAGGCTACCATTTTCCATCCGGTTGCTTAATGAAATAGAAGTTGTTTTAGAGCTACCTTTTTGAAAAACACTAGATACGTTATCACGCGCTGGGGTTGGCGTATATCCACCGTTATCAGCTGCTCCTTGTGCAAATTCCGGATGATTCGGAAATGTAGTTGCCCACTCTTTGTAAGGGTGGTTAGCGCCCTGAGGTGTACCATTCATTAGTGGACCCCAGTTACTAAAGAACTCGCCATAGGCGCCATCAAAACCGTTTGCCCACTTATTTTGAAACTCTGGAAGAATTGCTTCTACCTGATAAAAAGATTGCGTGATTGAACCCTCTAGTTTATTCGCACCACCCTTTAAAGAACCAGTTTTGGTAGTCACCAAAATTACACCGTTTCTACCTTGCGATCCGTACAAAGTTGTAGCACTTAACCCACGCAACACACTAATTGATTCAATGTTGTTCGGGTCAATATCCAAAAAGCGCGATGGAGAGGATTGCCCATCTCTGAAATCTGCGTTAAGATCGTTAGTACTGGTATTGATAGGTACACCATTTACAACCCAAAGTGGCTGCGTATCTCCCGATATAGAACTGTTTCCTCGAATGTTAATTTTTGAACCCGAGCCGGCCATACCTGATGAATTCAGAATCTGAAGACCGGGTGTCTTGCCTTGCAAGGAACGACCGATATCAGTTTCTGGTTTGTTTGCCAACATGGCCGAGCTAATCGTGGTCTGAGCAAATCCAAGTGCTTTTTGATCACGTTCAATACCCTGCGCTGTAACAACAACTTCAGTCAACTGTTGAACATCCTGACCGAGGGCAATGTCAACAATACTGCGCTCTCCAATAGCAACTTCTTGTGTTTGAAGACCTATAAAAGAAAAAATCAGGCTACCACCAGAGGTAGGCACTGTAAGTTTAAAGTTACCATCTACATCGGTAACCGTTCCGTTTGTGGTTCCTTTAAGAACCACGTTTACTCCAGGCAAAGTTGAGCCATCTTCTTTGGCTGTCACTTTACCCGAAACCACTCGGTCTTGTGCCCAGGCACTGAGCACAAATACGAATGAGAAGCATACTAGTAAAAACTTCTTCATAAGTTAAGGTTTAGGTTGAAATGGAGAACAAGGTAATTGATAATTAACTACCAAAGAAATACTTCTGCCTGAAAATATTTTATCAGGGAAATATTCAATGGTTAGAGAGCTTTAAACCGTGGAGTTTTTGACGGAGTTGGGTTAAAGCAAATTTTTACGCTACTGGCTAAGTAGTGTTTATTAAGGCGATGAGGTTCGCAGAAAAAATTATTCTACTTAAGAGGCAGATAGGGCAAATCCGCTTGGATTATAAGAAAATGGCTACCTAATTTATAATTGCCACGCACGGTAAGCCGTGGCACACAAAGCAAAGATTCCTTATTAATTATTTAGTTGGTTAAAATTCTAATGCGAGAGTTGTAATTGCTTGCTTACTCGATTCCTTTTACGAAACCTCTTCTTTAAATCAGGCAAATAAAAAAGGCTGCCTCCATTTTGGAGACAGCCTTTTTATAATGAGTAAAGGAAATAACTATTTTCCGTGCTCAGCCTTATATCGCTGAATTGCATTCCTCATCTTAACTAAAAGTTCTTCACGATTAGAACTTCCGATACGGCTTCCAACTTCAGGCACTTCAATATCAGTAAATTCAGTAAATTTTGTTCCTGCTTTCATACAAGTTTGCTCAATCTGTTGAGCATCAGGATCAACATTTGCCAGAGTATACGTTGCATTGAAGGTAAGTACAGCTGAAGCTCCGTTTAGCTTAACACCTGTAGGCGTAAACACCGAGCTAAAATCTACTGCATCATCTGCTCCATCATAATAATTATAAGAAAATCCATACATGCCATCGGCATCAGTCCAGTCAATAGGGTCTAATGTTTTCCCATTATCAGAAAAATCAACAACTTCCCAGTCATCAGCTTCCTCATCAAAGTATAACGAATATAAATCTAAATCTACAGGGGCTGTCCATAGCATTTTGATATTCAAAAAACCAAGATCCTCACTAACTAAGGTTACTGTATGGGTAAAGTTTCCTGTGCTAGACAGTGGATCGATAATCGTTATCTGAAGCGTCTCTACGTTTTCAGCTTCATCATCATTAATAAACTTAATTTCAATTCCATCTTTGGAAACGCCTATTACCTGGTAATCATCGCCTTCCGTAGCATCACCACCAAACTTAAGGTCGGTTAACGTATACGCTTTTGAAACATTCCTAAATGGAATTACTACGGTTTTATCACCATCAGCCTCGCTATAACCAGATCCTATGCTGGCAAAGTCATTTGAAACTGCTGGCGGGGTATCCTCTTCAGTACATGCCAGCATAAGCACGGGCAGGTATAGAGCAAATAATATCTTCTTTACTATATTTTTCATGTTATGTAAATTAAGGTTAACTAATTACGCCCTTTCAAAATTGTTAAGATAGATCAACTGTAACCTATCCTAACAATTTCAAAGAACTTAAACCAATTTAAGGCCTTGGTTTTTTATATTTTAAAGTAAGCCCGCCCACAATTCTAGTGCTTGGCGCAGCTCCCCAATCAAAACTCATGACAAAGGTTTTTGTTACCGGATTATAGGAGTTAATGGTTGCTGGGGTATTTTTTAAGGATGCATTACTTGATGTAATTGTAACTGGAAAATTGCCATCTATATCTGCGGTTTCGCTAATTGCAACTTTAGTAGCAGCAATTCCACCTACTGCGCTGCCATCCTTCCATTGAGGTGCAAAGGCGCATGTATTCCCATTAATTGTAGAAAGCTCCATGGTTAACCCTGTAACATAGGCACCACCCAACACAGCATCTGGTCCTGTAGCAGAGTTTCTAATAATCGACCCACCAATCACATCATAAATTCCATCATATTTGTTTTTAACCACAACGGCTACTACCGCAACACTAAAGTGTGCGCTAATAATACCGTTCGATGCAGAAACGATTCTAATAGGAACTGCAAAGTTCTTGGTTAGATCAAACTTATCAGGAAATACAGTAACTGATATCATTGCCTTAGTTTGACCTTTAGGAATGGTAACGGTTGTAGTTGTAAATGAATAGTAATCATCAGGCATCATGGCATAAGTGCCTCCACCCAAATCATCATCCATCTGCTTATTGTAAGCCGCTAACGCAGTGGGATCAACACCCAAAGTCAATTCTATATCCTGCGAATTCGCATTCGGACCAGAAAAACTAACTGGAAGCTCAACCTGAAATTGAGGAACAATTTCAGTTGTACTCGTGTAAACCGGATAAATAGCACCCGAAGGGCTTGTCGGTACCGAAGAATCCAAAAACTCAATTATGTTATTGCTCGTTGATGGATCAAGCGCATACTTGCTGTCGTCCAGACATGACGTCCAAACTATTGCAAGTAGCACTACAAATATTTTAATTATATTATTTTTCATAAATGTTGCTTAAAACGGTTAAGAATTAATTTGGATCCCAGAAAATACGATCAGATCTAAAATCTATGCTAACGTAATTTTTAGCATTAAACGATTGCTCACTTGATGGATACATTGCCCGTGTAGGCATTCTATCAGGCCTGGAAGTAATGGTTGATTTGTTTGAGGCAATATCTACCCTTGCTCCGCCACCTGGTATTGAAACAGGAAATCCAGTTCTTCTATATTCATTCCAGGCTTCATCAGAAGTGATCATATTCATAGCGATATACTTCTGTGTAATAATAGCTTCCAATCGCTCGTCCGTTGTGGCCGCTTGTTCAATCTCTACCAATCTATTACCGGCATTAACAGTTATATAGGTTGCAACCCGTCCTGTTGTATCCTTCATAGCACCTGATTCGTCCTGATATAAGTAAGCATAAGAAGACTTTATTCCTTTATAAAAACTCTTGGTCATTTCAGGTACACCGCCTGCCAGGTAGCCTCTAAGTTGAGCCTCAGCAATTAAAAAATTTGCCTCAGCCTTTAACATCAATGGACTTCCCATAGCTGGTCCTTTAAGAACTCCTGTTCCAAGAAGTCCTGGATCTGTGGAAGCCCAGGTAACCTTACCAGCAATAATAGTTGGGTTGTTAACCTCATTACCTAACTGATTCGTTGGCGTTGCCGGGAAGTCTACATAAATTGATTCCCCACGGCCAGTATCTGAAATCTTAGAGCCTGTTCCTCCATAAAATGCAAAGGCAAATGAAGTAGGTATTCTTGAAGAGTTTGATAAGGCATCCGTTGTTGATCTTCCCCATGCATTCCAGGTTGGATTAGGTCTGTTTTTTTCGTAACCAGGATTCACTACAGCATCGGAAGTTAAAAACCCAACACCTAAGTCAATACTTGCTACGCCCGCTGCGTTTCCGGTGCGAATAAACATTCTTAATTTAAGTGTATTTGCATAACGCTTCCAGTCTAGAATCTCTCCTTTAAAAAGAGGGTCATAAGCACGGGAATCTGTAGCATTTTTCAAACTTAATGGAAACTGAGCATTATCAATCAAATCTATGGCTTCATCCAATTTTGCAATAAGACTTGTATAGACAGTTGCTGCATCATCATAAACTGGTGCTGTAATACCTTCGCTACCGCGCAGCGCTTGAGTATATGGAATATTTCCAAATGCATCTACCAAACGTTGGTAGTTTACTACCGTCATAATCTTTGCCGCAGCATTAAAATATGATAAGGCATCAACACCTTCCGTTTTGTCAATTACGTATTTCAAGTCTTGCAATGGATCTTGATACGTATTAACCCATAACCCATTATAATCACCTGCTGTTAGGTTGTAGCTAAGCAGGTTTCCAAAACCAGAAAACCCACCAGCGTTTGCCATAAACCCACCAAAGTGAGCGCCATAGTTATTAAATTGGCTCGCTATGTTAGCTGAGGCCACGATAGCCTGTGGCAATACCAATTGAACATCGGCTGTTATTGGCGAATTCGGGTTTTCATTAATATCCAGAAAGTCATTGCAAGAGGATGCAATCAAAAGTATCGAAAGCACACCTGCTGAAATTTTTAAATTCATTTTTTTCATACAAGTCAATTAAAACGTTAATGAAAGAGTTCCACCCACATAGCGTGCTGGGGGTGTAAGATTAATATTTGTGAATCCAACAGCATTGCTGGTAGCTCCATTAGCACTGTACTCAGGGTCAGTATAAAGGTTTGTTTTAGGAACCCATATAAACAAGTTACGACCTTGAACACTGATTGAAGCTCCTTTAATATATTTAGTAGCTCCTAACAATCTTGAAGGGAAATCGTATCGCAATGAAATTTCGCGGATTTTCCAGAAGCCAGCTGAGTGGGTGTAGTTTTCACCTATGCTTGTATTTCTAGATCCATCTGTCCAAAAATCTGCACCACCGCTTGTGGTAGTAACATTGGTGTTTTGAATATACGCTCCTTCATTATCAGGATCTGCATAAACAGAATTTGGAATTACAAAGCGATCTCTGTTATACCAGGTGCTTCGAATACCAGCTCCTGAGAAATCGTATGCCGTGGTAACGCTATTATAGATATAGTGTCCGGTGCGAAACTCGGCAGTACCTGATAATTTAAATCCTTTGTATGAAACTGTGCTGGTTAAGCCCACAATTTGTGTAGGCGCTGTGGTGCCAACATCATGATACGATCCATCCGTAGAAGGATATCCAGTGTTTGCATCTACAATAATTTGTCCTTCACTTGTTCTTGAATATTCAGTAACCTGTAAGAACGGGAATGGCTGACCAACTTTAGCAACAATTCTAGCATTGCCAACAGCACCCGGAAGAATCAACAAATCAGATTGATCGGACAATGAAATAACTTTATTTTTTGCTAATGTATAAGTGGCTTGCAAAAACACACTTAATCCATAAGAGGTTTCAATAGGCGTAGCTCTGATATAGCTTTCAAGCCCCCTATTCTCTACTTCTCCTACGTTAGTAATCAAATTGCTAAAGCCGGTTGAGCTTGGAATCTGTACCGGAATTGTTTGATCAACTGTATTGCTTTTATAATAAGTCAATCCAACACTCGCCAGGTATTTGTTTAAATCTAAATCAAAACCACCTTCAAAAGCAGTAGTAATTTCAGGTTGCAGCCCTGGGGCAACAAGTGTATTGCCTAAAGAGAAACCACCACCCGAAGCGTAAGGATATCCGTAAGCCTGTGAGAAGGTAGTGTTTAATGAGTAAGCATCGAGATTAACCTGCCCTACTTGCGAGTAACCACCTCTTACCTTTAATTGCCCTAACCATTCTACATCTTTAAGAGATGGAATCATTTCAGTAACAATAATAGAAGCATCTACTTCAGGGTAAAAGAATGACCTGTTTTCTTTTGCCAACACTGATCTCCAGTCATTACGTGCTGTAGCATGTAAAAACGCAAAATCCTTGTAGCCTAAACGCACATCGCCATAAATTCCATATTGGCTGGTGTGTGTAAGGTATTGGCCACCTCCTAAGTTGGTTAGTGTGTTGCTTACGTTGTAAACCCCACTTATAACCAAGCCATTTACACCAACAGCTACAGAATTTTCTGTATTTTCTCTTGACTGAAATCCTCCAACCACATTCAATGAGAAATCGGAGAAGGTAGTTTTATATTGAGCCAATAGATCTACAATGAGTTGATTGCTCTTATATCCATAATCTGAAACAGCACCTAAATCATTCGTTTTAGAACTTCCTGAAATAGATTTGGTGTAATCTGAATATTCAAACTTTCCACTGTATGTTTTATTAAATACATCTCTGGCACTTAAACCAAGACGCGAAGTAAAGGTTAGTGGTTTAATTGGATTCCACTTAAGTTCAAGTGTTCCTTGCAAATAATTATTCCTTGTTTCCGATCTGTTGTTCTGCAAGGTGTAGTATGGGTTATCATAATATTCATTATAATACCCATTAGGATTAGCGAATGGATCTGTCTTCCAATTTCTATATCGCGTAAGTGGCACCTGCATAGGTGACATCAGCACGTTATTATAAGCATTACCAGCCTGAGAACTTACATCGTAATTGTTTGCGATATAGTTTACCGAAACACCTACTTTAACAGTATTACCAATGTTTCTATCCGTATTCACTCTAAAGCTGTAACGGTTATATTTATCCCATGGCACCGTAGAGTTCTGCTTAAAATATTGGGCAGCTACGTAGATATTTCCTCGTTCGTCACCATTAGAAAAACTAAGATCTGTTTGGTTCATGTTACCGGTTTCCCAAAATGCATTCTTGCCTTCTTTAGAATAAGAATAGGGTACAGTTTGTATTGATCCATCGGCAAGCGGTTTACCAATTATCCTCAAAGTTCCATCGAACCGAGGGCCATACTGCTGATTCTCAAAAGGAGTATAAGATGGAGGTGTATCAGGAGTTGTTCCAGAACCAAAATTCTTTTGAAGCTGTGGCAAATAACTTACTGTTTCAAAAGTAGTAGTATTAGCTACTTTAATCTCTGTTTTGCCAGCCTTTCCTCTTTTAGTAGTAACGATAAGCGCTCCATTTGAAGCATCTGATCCATAAAGTGCAGCCGCACCAGCACCATTCAACACCTGAATATCTTCAATGTCTTCAGGGTTAAGGTTTCCAAGTACACTGGTTGGTGTGATTACGTTATCCAATACCAACAAGGCCTGGTTATTTCCTAATAAGGAACGCTGACCTCTTAGTACAACTCGATAATTTGGGTTAACACCACTGCTCACGGCACTGATCAAAAGACCTGGCACTTTGCCCTGAAGGCCGGCTACAGCGTTAGCTGATTTTCCTGCTGTAATATCAGAAGCCTTGACGGTGGTAGTAAAGTTTCCAAGTTCCTTTTTTTGAACTATCAAACCACCAGCAGATACAACTACTTCGCTCAACTGCTGAACATCAGACTCAAGTTGAATGTCAATGGTTGATTTGGAACCGATTTCTACCTCACGAGTTAGAAATCCAATAAAAGAAAACGATAAGACACCGCCAGAATTTGGGACAGAAAGTTTATAGCTACCGTTACCATCAGTAACCGAACCATTTGTTGTTCCTTTCATCACGACATTCACACCTGGTAAAGCCGATCCATCTTCTGATGAAGTGACCTTACCATTAATCACTCGATCTTGCGCCCACGCACTGAGCACAAACATGAATGAGAAGCACACTAGTAAAAACTTCTTCATAGGTTAAGGTTTAGGTTAAAATTAAGGAGGCAAGGTAATGGATATTCTTTTTATAAGGAATTCATTATTTCAAAATTTTCAAAATTAAATTCTGTTAACCATCATAAGTGTGAAATAAAATTTCATTTTAGGGCTATCTCCTCATCGTTTTCGTTTTCGCAATCATTCCACATTTCAGAATATTTGATTGATGGTAATCGCTAAAGAGTTATTCATTAATCTAAGCTACTTGTAAAGATAGTCGTATCATTTTTTAATGATTTACATCCACGCGTGCTAACATCAATTGCTTCTTCTTAAACAGAACAGTGCGAGCCAAAAATTTCTATTGACTGTTTATAAAAAAAGCATCCCCAAAAAGAGGATGCTTTAAATAAAATGTTAATGATTTTTTAAACTATGCTTCGGCCTGAACGGAAACAAAAGATTTGTTCTCTTTGCCTTTCTTAAAAACAACTACACCAGGAATAAGAGCAAATAAGGTGTGGTCTTTACCTATACCTACATTGCGACCTGGGTTGTGCTTCGTTCCGCGCTGACGCACGATAATATTACCTGCTATTACTTTCTGGCCTCCAAACACCTTAATGCCAAGGCGCTTGCTTTCTGATTCGCGGCCGTTTTTTACTTTACCTTCACCTTTCTTATGTGCCATAACTGCAATTTGAAAATTTGTTGATTCACTAAATTTGAAAATGGAAACTATCCAATACTCTCAATCTGAACTTTTGTAAATTGCTGACGGTGACCGTTCTTCACCGCATACCCTTTACGTCTTTTCTTTTTGAAGATGATTACTTTATTTCCTTTAACATGTTCTAATATCTTACCAGATACTTTAACACCTTTTACAGTAGGGGCGCCAACCTCCACACTTCCTTCGTTATCTAAAAGAAGAACCTTATCAAACGATACGTTTGAACCAGCCTCTCCTTCCATCTTGGGAGCATAGATATATTGATCTTTAGCCACTTTGAACTGTTTTCCTGCAACGTCTACTATTGCGTACATGCTGTTGATTTTTAAAAATGGACTGCAAAGATAAATCAAACTCATTGAAAACCAAAAGGTACTTATAAAATTGCTTCGCATGACTAAAAACGTTGTTTTTGAGGCTCAATGGCCTCTTTATCAGGTGACATGCTTAATCTCAAGAAACGAAGTAACCCATTCTAAAAATTAAGACTGAGCGATCCCTCAAAATCTACAAGCCATTGCTTGTAAATTTCTTGTATCTGCCTAATAAAATTGCTCTCGAAAAAATTTAATTTTTTTTTATCTCATCTATTCAATTGAGTAAGGAATTTAAATGAACTATCTACCAAACACTTACACCGAAAGTACATTCGAGTATGAAATTTTTGATCCAAAATCTCGCTTTGTTTTTCCTTCATCATTTAGAATATTTGTCGGTGGTGTAGTTAAGATCGCTGATAACAATTCGCAACCTCCACTCACTTAAAATTGTATCCGCAAACCAAAACTCTCGTTTTGTTTGCTAACATATTTATAGTCAACCATTAAAACATTTTACAATGAGTCAATCTGTACAAGTAGAACCCATTTTAAGAGAGAATAAAGATCGCTTTGTTCTCTTTCCGATTACCCACCACGACATCTGGAAATTTTATAAGCAGGCTGAGGCCAGTTTCTGGACGGCTGAGGAGATTGACTTAGGGCAAGACATGAAGGATTGGGTGAACCTGAACGATGGCGAGCGTCATTTTATCACTCACGTGCTTGCATTTTTCGCGGCAAGCGATGGAATTGTAAATGAAAACCTGGCCGAGCACTTTGTAGGCGAAGTTCAATACACCGAAGCAAAGTTTTTTTATGGATTTCAGATTGCCATTGAGAACATTCACTCGGAGACATATTCGCTATTAATCGATACCTACGTAAAGGATTCAAAAGAAAAGGACAAGTTGTTTCATGCCATTGATACGATGGACTGCGTGAAGAAGAAAGCCGATTGGGCTTTGCGTTGGATTGATAACGGAAATTTTCAAGAGCGCCTGATTGCCTTTGCAGCGGTGGAAGGCATTTTCTTCTCAGGATCATTCTGCTCAATCTTCTGGTTGAAAAAGCGCGGCCTAATGCCGGGGTTAACTTTCTCCAACGAATTGATCTCCCGAGATGAAGGTTTGCATTGCGATTTTGCTTGTCACCTCTATACCAGGCACGTGGTTAACAAAATGCCAGTCGAAAAAGTGATTGAGATCATTAAGGATGCCGTTGAAATCGAAAAAGAGTTTGTAACCGATGCCTTACCTGTAAATTTAATTGGCATGAACGCGGCTCAGATGCGTGAGTACATTGAGTTTGTTGCTGATCGCTTGCTTAATGAGCTGGTGGGCCAGAAGATTTATAACACCCTTAATCCATTTGACTTTATGGAAATGATTTCGCTTCGCGGAAAGACCAACTTCTTTGAAAAGAGAGTGGCCGAATACCAAAAAGCCGGTGTGATGAACAGTATAGACAAAGATTCGTCTCCAAAATTTTCACTAAACGAAGATTTTTAATATATTCGATCACATTTTTTAAACTTTCATTTTTACCAACACAACCCTACTAAATAATGCTTGTACTAAAACGTGACGGACATCGGGAGTCCGTAAAGTTTGATAAGATCACGGCCCGTATTGAAAAACTCTGCTATGGTTTAGATCCCAATTTTGTCAACCCTGTAGAGGTGGCCATGAAAGTGATTAATGGCTTGTATGATGGTGTTTCAACGCAAGAGCTGGATAATCTGGCAGCCGAAATTGCAGCAACACTAACAACCAAGCACCCAGATTTTGCAAAGCTGGCAGCGCGTATCGCGGTCTCTAACCTGCATAAGGTTACGAGTAAGTCCTTCTCTAACACGATGAAGCGACTGTACACCTATGTCGATCCGAAAAATGGACAAAACGCTCCGTTGATTTCGAAGGAGACCTGGAAAGTGATTAAAGAGAATGCTGCCGAACTGGATGACGCAATTATTTACGATCGCGACTTTAGTTATGACTACTTCGGGTTTAAAACTCTGGAGCGCTCATACTTGATGAAGGTAGATGGCAAAGTAGTTGAGCGCCCGCAACATTTGTTGATGCGCGTGGCCGTGGGCATTCATGGCGAAGATCTTGCTGCTGCGATAGAAACTTATCACTTGCTTTCAGAGAAATGGTTTACACATGCTACTCCTACTCTGTTTAATGCAGGTACTCCAAAACCTCAACTTTCTTCATGCTTCCTTCTTACTATGAAGGATGATAGCATCGATGGAATTTATGATACCCTAAAACAAACTGCCAAGATTTCTCAATCAGCAGGTGGTATTGGTCTTAGCATTCACAATGTGCGTGCAAAAGGCTCATACATTAAAGGAACGGGTGGTACTTCCAATGGAATTGTGCCCATGTTGAGAAACTTTGACATGACAGCACGGTATGTTGACCAAGGCGGTGGTAAGCGCAAGGGAAGTTTTGCAATTTATCTTGAGCCTTGGCATGCTGATGTCTTCGAATTTTTGGAATTGAAAAAAAATCATGGTAAAGAAGAGATGCGTGCGCGCGATCTGTTTTATGCGATGTGGATTCCGGATTTGTTCATGAAGCGTATTGAGAGCAACGAAATGTGGTCGCTCTTCTGCCCGAATGAAGCACCAGGCTTAGCCGATTGCTACGGAGAAGAATTTGAACGCTTGTACGAAAAGTATGAGAAGGAAGGAAAATTCCGCAAGCAAATAAAAGCACAAGACCTTTGGTTCGAAATTCTTGAAGCTCAGATTGAAACCGGAACGCCTTACATGCTTTACAAGGATGCAGCAAATCGCAAGTCTAATCATAAGCATTTAGGAACAATCAAGTCAAGTAACTTGTGTACTGAGATTATTGAATATACGTCACCTGATGAAGTAGCGGTTTGTAATCTTGCTTCTATAGCGCTTCCTAAGTTTGTAACGGAAGAAGGTGTATTCGATCATCAAAAACTTTATGACATCACGAAAGTAATTACACGCAACCTGAACAAGGTTATTGATGTGAATTACTATCCGGTAATTGAAGCGCGTAACTCTAACATGCGTCACCGCCCTATTGGTATTGGCGTTCAGGGTTTAGCTGATGCATTCATTTTGCTACGCATGCCTTTTGATTCTGAAGAAGCACGTGGTTTAAATACTGATATTCATGAGACAATTTACTTTGCTGCCATGGAAGCTTCTATGGAGTTAGCTAAAGTAAATGGCCCCTACCAATCATTTAAAGGTTCACCGGTGTCAAAAGGAATTTTCCAATTTGATATGTGGGGAGTAACACCAAGCTCAAAGCGTTGGGATTGGGATAGCCTGAAGAAAGAAGTGAAACAACATGGCGTATACAATTCATTATTGCTTGCTCCTATGCCAACGGCTTCTACTTCTCAAATTTTAGGTAACAACGAATGTTTTGAACCTTATACGTCAAACATTTATACCCGTAGAACTTTATCAGGTGAGTTTATTATTGCTAACAAGCACTTGATGAAAGACTTGATTAGCATGGGGCTATGGAGCGAGAACATGCGCCAGAAGTTGATTGCTACCAATGGTTCTGTTCAGCCTATCGCTGAGATTCCTCAAAACATTAAGGACATCTACAAAACTGTTTGGGAGATTTCTCAAAAGTCGATCATTGATATGTCGGCCGACCGTGGTGCGTATATCTGTCAATCTCAGAGTTTGAACATTCATTTAACCGATCCAAACTTTGGTAAACTTACTTCTATGCATTTCTATGCCTGGAAAAAGGGATTGAAGACTGGAATGTATTATTTGCGTTCTACCGCTGCTGCGGATGCTATTAAGTTTACGTTGGATAAAACAGCGATGGATCAACCATTTGTTACTGCTGAGGTTAGTTCAACTGCCACAAAAGTAACAGAGCCTACAACTGTGTATGCCATGAAGGCTGAAGCGCAAAAAGAGATTCCTTATGATCAAACACCAGAATCTGATCTTGACCAGAAGCGTGCCGATATGGCTTGCTCGCTGGACAATCCTGATGAGTGCGAAGCGTGTGGATCATAAAATGATAATGCCACAAATGCACAAATTAAAAGCCTCGCAATGCGGGGCTTTTTTATTCTGTCGCTTTTGGTGGTGTGTGAAGAATAGCGGGCAAGGTCACCACCAAACATCCCAATGCTTAACATAATCTTTTAGAGATCAGCCTAAAAAATCAGAACTTCAAGTTGCAGGATGCACGTTGGTGAAAAAACACCAACGTAGGAGTCTTGAAAAGAAGTCCGCGTAATAAAAGAAAGCCCTGCAATGCGGGGCTTCTTTTATTATCGACAGAATTTCAATTCAACTAGAAAGGCAAGTCATCACTTGCCGTTGAATCTGGAATAAACGATTCATCGGTTGGTGGTGGCACATCACGATCGGCACCACCGGTTTGCTTACCCACTTTCCAGGCACGCACTTCTGTGTACCAGCGGCCATTATATTCGCGGCTTTCAACATTTACTGAGGCCGTAATTGAATCGCCTACTGAAATTTTAATTTCATCTACTTTTTCGCCCCATAGCGAAAGACAAACTTTTTTTGGATATTGACCTGGTGTTTCTAAAATAAACTCCTGCTTTTTCCAAACTCCGTTTTTTCCTTGTCCTGATTGCTGCGGTAAAATAGTTACCACAGTGCCACTAATTTCCATTGCCATAATTTATACTACTAATTTAAGTTCAAGTTTAAGACCGGGAAGTACCTCCATCCCGGTTAAAAAATCATCAAACGTAGATGCCGCCTTTACCACTCCTTGTTTTGTGTACATCCAAGCATGTTTGTGTATTGGATCAATCAGCCAACCTAATTGACATCCGTTGCTTATCCAATCCTGCATCTTTTGTTTCAACTGATCAATCGAATCTGAAGGTAATCGAACCTCAATAACAAAATCCGGGCAAACCGGAGCAAATTTTTCCTGCTGAATTCTTGTTAGAGACTCCCACCTTTTATTTTCAACAAAAGCTGCATCTGCTGATAATATGGAACCATCAGGAAGTTTAAACCCGGCAGAAGATTCAAATAAGTACCCCGCATCCGGATGCTCATCCAACCAATTAAGCAACTCGCGATTGATTCGCATCAATATGTTAGACGTTAAACTTCCAGAAGGAGACATAATGACCAATTCATTTTTTCTATTACGCTCAATACGAAGGCCTTCATTCGCCACACAGAAATCAAACAACTCATTATCGCTAAATTGGTTGTTAACTGCAAACCTCAATACAATTGGCTCCATGTTTGTAAAAATACGAAATAGACACTTTTAATCATAAAGCTCCATTCTTAATCTCATCCACCACGGCTGGGTCTGTTAATGTGGATGTGTCGCCCAAATTATTCATTTCGCCTTCCGCTACTTTGCGTAGAATTCTGCGCATAATTTTCCCACTCCGTGTTTTAGGCAACCCACTTACAAATTGAATTTTATCGGGCTTAGCAATAGGGCCAATAATTTTTGAAACTACTTCTCGAATTTCTTTTCTAAGTTTCTCTGGGTCTTCAGGTGTTTCGTAACAAATTACGTAGGCATAAACTCCTTGTCCTTTAACATCATGCGGATAGCCTACTACGGCTGTTTCGCAAACGGCCTTGTGCTCATCAATAGCACTTTCAATTTCTGCAGTGCCCATATTATGACCGGAAACAATAATAATGTCATCTACCCTTCCGGTGATTCGATAAAAACCTTCATCATCACGCTTACTTCCATCCCCGGTAAAATATTTTCCCGGAAAGGTTGAAAAATAGGTTTCTCTAAATCGCTGATGATCTCCATAAATAGTGCGCGCCATAGCTGGCCATGGAAATTTAATGGTGAGTCTTCCTTCAATACTATTAGTTGTTAATTCTTTTCCATTTTCATCCATAATGGCGGGCTGAACGCCTGGCAATGGCAACGTTGCAAAAGCAGGTTTTAACTTAGTAACATGTGCAATTGGTGAAATCATAATGCCCCCGGTTTCCGTTTGCCACCACGTATCAACAACGGGGCACTGGCCGCGTCCTATGTTTTCATGATACCAGTTCCAAGCTTCTTCATTAATAGGTTCGCCTACTGAACCTAACACATTGAGTGAACTAAGATCATATTGATGCACAAAACTAAGTGGGGCTTTTTCTAACGAGCGGATTGCTGTTGGCGCGGTGTAAAAAATATTCACCTTATGCTTTTCAATCACGTGCCAAAACCTACCCATATTGGGCCAGGAAGGTATGCCCTCAAACATCACCGTTGTTGCACCAACCGCTAACGGGCCATATAATATATAGGAGTGCCCGGTTATCCAGCCAATATCGGCCGTGCACCAATACACCTGATCTTTTTTATACTGAAATACAGTTTGAAAGGTATAGGCTGAATAAACCATGTAACCACCACACGTATGCACCATGCCTTTAGGTTTGCCAGTTGAGCCGGATGTGTAAAGGATGAAAAGCATATCTTCGGCATCCATAATTTCAGGCTCGCAGATTGGCTTGGTGCCTTTGATCTCATCTTGCCACCAAAAATCGCGGCCAGCCTTCATGGAAATTTTATTGTTGGTGTATTTGTAGACAATTGTTTTTTCTATGCCTGCACATTTGAGTAGTGCTTCATCAACAATTGATTTCAAATCTATTTTTTTGTCGCCACGCGATGAGCCATCACTGGTTATAACAATTTTACACCCAGAGTCATTGATGCGATCAACCAATGAGCCCGAAGAGAAACCCGCAAACACAACAGAGTGCACAGCGCCTATGCGGGCGCACGCTAATATCGCATAAGCCGCTTCGGGTATCATGGGCAAATAAATGCAAACGCGATCGCCTTTCTTCACTCCATGATTCTTTAACATATTTGCTACCTGGCAAACATGGTCATGCAATTGCTGATAGGTAATATGAAGTGATTTGTCATTCGGTTCGTTGGACTCCCAGATGATGGCCGTTTGATTCGCTCTATCAGCAAGATGGCGATCAATACAATTTTCAGTAATATTTAATTTACCCCCAACAAACCATTTTACTTCGGGCCTGTTGAAATCCCACTCGAGTATGCTATCCCATTTTTTCCTCCAGATAAAATCATCGGCAACAGCCGCCCAAAATTTTTCGGGCTGTTCAATACTCTCTTTATAAGCTTGTTGATATTCCGCCTGACTGCTAATTTTTTTCATGGTAGTATAAAAAATAGTTCCTGACCTCTAAAGTCGATTTCTTAGATGAGAATTCAAAGATGCTTTTTATTAAAGGTTAAATAAGATACTCGGCACCAACGGCAACTAAAGCCCCGGCAACAGCCACGGCTAATTTCTTTGCATTGAATCGATGCTCGGGGCTACTTTCAAAAACAATGGTAGTGGAGATGTGCAAAAAATTTCCGCTAACAAGCGCATATAAATAAATCAAACCCGTATCGGTTAGCAACTTGCTTTCCACAAAGTACGTGCTGATGAACAGGCCAACGGGTGCCGCTAATGAAAAGACCAACAAGTGTGGAATTGCTTTTTTCTTTGAATGAAGTTGAACCGCTAACACGGTCATTAACGCAAAGGCCGCTGGGGCTCGATGAAGTGCAATGCCTAATAAGACCGCATTCATATCGTGGCCAAAGCCCGAAGTAATGGGCTGTGCCAACATACTTCCTTCTAAAAATGCGTGCACACACAACGCTATTAATAATACAATAGCCGAAGTAGTATGATTACGATGCGCATGATGATCATTATGGTTGTGATCGTGTGTATGAATATGACCGTGCTCAATACCTGACGTAAAGTATTCAAGCAGTTGTTGCAGGAAGAAACCTGCCAGCACGAATACACCAATCAACTCAACATCGGAGTGCGTTCTGTATAATTCCGGTAAAATATGAGTAACGGTAATCGAAAACAAAAATGAACCCGCAAACACCAGCAGCATCTTAAAGTTATTCTCCTTGGCAGATGGCACAAGAAAAACCATTAACCCGGCAATGAGTGGTGTAAAAAAAAGTACAAGTAGTTTTATTGTCACGGATTGATTTTTAAATCCTTACTAATAGTTGGTGTGGCATACGTGGCCATACCTTCTTTTGTAGAATAAATTAAAAAAGCGTCTAACTCAGGATGTTGCTTCAATAGCTCAATTGCTTTTATATGCCCCATCGACATAATGGCTGTGCCCCAGGCATCGGCTGTAGTGCAATCATTAGCAAACACAGAGGCACTTAGTATTTCGCGCATAGCCGGATAGCCTGTCTTCGGGTCCATCGTGTGCGAGTATTTCTTTCCATCCACAATGCGATAATTAAAATAATTTCCGGATGTAGTAAATGATTTATCTTGCAACGACACATAGGCCTTTGAGTATTGCTCCATCTCAGTAGAGTTTGGATCCAGAATTCCTAACTCCCAGCGTTTGCCAGTTTGAATATTTGTACCTATTGCCATTCCTTCTCCCCCTAACTCAACTAACATGTTTTTAATTCCCTTACCTTTTAAAAAATCTGTAACCACATCGGCACCATAGCCTTGGCCTATTCCTCCAAAATCTAATTGAGTGCGGGAATCTAGTTTCCAAACGCTATCCTGATTAAACTGAATCTTTTCAAAACCGACAAAGGTTTTTATCGAATCAATTTTTGTGCTGTCGGGGCGCGTGACTTTCTGAGAACCAAAACCCCACAGGTTAACCAATGGCATAACAGTAGGGTCAAAGGCTCCTTGAGAATCAGTGAAAACCTGACTAGCAACTTTTATAGAAGGCAATAAATAGGGTTGCTTAAACTTGAACCCTGAGTTTGATTTATTGAAAAGCGAAACTTCGGAAGTCGGATTGTAATTATTAATTGAAAGGTTGACCAGTATCAACAGCGAATCCACAGATTTTTTAAAATCCCGATGCTTTGAATCAAAGTAAGTAATATGATAGGTGGTGGCCATTGTTTCGCCCTCAATTTTAATGGGGGTTTTATCGTCTGCACTTCGCCACCAGGCTACTATAACAACAGCGGTTATTACTAAAACTGAGTACAACGCATTTTTCGCGCGGTTATTCATAGCTAAAATATTGGGGCTGCAAGTTAAATGCCTTGAGCACACATAGAAACAATATTAGCCGTTTATTTCCTTAACTTTCCACATTGAAAAACTATGCGCGAAGATTATTTAAAAGGAGACACAGAAGGATTAAGTGCCACAGAAAAGGAGATTGAGAAAGCCCTTCGTCCCTTATCCTTTAGCGACTTTGCAGGTCAGCAAAAAGTAGTAGATAACATTAAAATATTTGTGCAAGCCGCCAAGCAACGATCGGAAGCATTGGATCACGTTCTGTTGCATGGCCCGCCCGGGCTCGGAAAAACTACGCTTTCGTTTATAATTGCCAACGAGTTAGAGTCGCGCATTAAAATTACTTCTGGTCCAGTATTGGATAAGCCCAGCGACCTCGCAGGCTTGCTAACAAACTTGGAAACAAATGATGTTTTATTCATTGATGAAATTCATCGGCTCAATCCTATTGTAGAAGAGTATCTCTATTCGGCTATGGAGGATTATCGTATTGATATTATGTTGGATTCGGGACCTAATGCGCGATCTGTACAAATCAATCTAAATCCATTTACACTTATTGGCGCTACTACGCGAGCGGGATTATTAACAGCTCCGCTGCGCGCGCGATTTGCCATCAACGCACGATTAGAATATTATGATTCGAAGTTATTGACGAAAATTGTAAATCGGTCGGCCGAGATTTTAAAAACTCCAATCATTGAAGACGCTGCCTTTGAAATTGCAAGAAGAAGTCGCGGCACCCCGCGTATTGCGAATAACTTATTAAGGCGAACCCGAGACTTTGCACAAATAAAAGGGGATGGTACAATTACCATTGCTATTGCGCAAATGGCATTGAAGGCATTGGATGTAGATGAAAATGGATTGGATGAAATGGATAATCGAATTCTGAGCACCATCATCGAAAAATTTAAAGGTGGTCCGGTTGGGCTTACTACCATTGCCACTGCCGTGGGAGATGAATCCGAAACCATTGAAGAAGTTTACGAACCGTTTCTTATACAAGAAGGGTATATAAAGCGTACAAGTCGTGGCCGCGAAGCAACCGAAAAAGCTTATAAGCATTTGAAGATTGTGCCACCTCTTTCATCGCGCGGGGCTGGATTGTTCGACTAACTTTGTGTTCTTAGTGCCTTAGTGGTTTAAAATTATACATGAATGTTTTGGATGGAATTTAGCAATTGATTTGATGAACCACCAAGTCACAAAGAACACTAAGTAGCACAAAGGTTCATGGATAAAAGAGCAGTCCAAATAAAGGAAATTGCAACCGAACTTGGCTTTAGCTATTGCGGAATTTCCAAAGCTGAATTTTTAGCAGAAGAAGCTCCGAAGCTTGAAGAATGGTTGAAACGAAACTACCAGGGCAAAATGAGTTACCTGGAAAATCATTTCGATAAACGTCTGGATCCAACACTGCTGGTGCCTGGAGCAAAATCAGTTGTAAGTCTTATCTACAACTACTATCCAAAAGAAGATCTTGCAAAAAAAAATCCAGATGGGTTTAAGATTGCCAAGTATGCATATGGCGAAGACTACCACACGATAGTAAAAGATAAACTAAAAGAATTCTTAAATCGAATTGAGGAAGAGATTGGTCATGTTGAAGGTAGGGCTTTTGTTGATTCTGCTCCTGTGCATGAACGTGCTTGGGCAAAAAAATCTGGATTAGGTTGGGTTGGCAAAAATAGTTTGCTACTGAATCGCAACATGGGCAGTTTCTTTTTTCTGGCAGAATTAATTCTCGATCTGGAATTAGAACCGGATGTTCCAATAAAGGATTATTGTGGCACGTGCACCGCCTGCATGGATGCTTGCCCCACCAATGCCATATCCGAAGCTTATGTGATTGATGGCAGCAAATGTATTTCTTACTTCACTATTGAACTAAAAGAAGAAATCCCTTCATTGGAAAAAGGAAAATTTGAAAACTGGATTTTTGGATGCGACATCTGTCAGGATGTTTGCCCGTGGAATAGTTTTTCTAAACCACATCAGGAGCCAAAATTTCAACCGCATCCTGATTTAGAAAATATGAGTAAGCAGGATTGGACAGAAATAACAGAAGAAGTCTTCAAAAAACTCTTTAAAAATTCAGCTGTAAAGCGCACTAAATTTGAAGGCCTTAAACGCAACATTGCCTTTGTGAAAAATAAAGATTAGAATACTATTAAATCTTCCCTGGCACATTAATCAATTCTGTTTTTTTGATTTTTCAGCGCTCATAGGCAAAAAAATAATCCCGCTTTTGGCGGGATTTGATTTTAGTTTTTAGTTAATAAAGAATTAAATTCTTACGAAACAGCGATTTAAAATCGCCTCATGTTCTCTCGCGTAGTTGGCATAGCACCAGCGTTGGAGATCCTGAATTTCCTCTGCTATCAGCATTTTGATAGCCTTACGCAACTCTTTCTCAAAAAGCCGCGCGTCAAAACTCACTCGTGTGAGGATGTTCTTTACATAGCTGAGCATCTTCATAATTAGAAAAATTGTAAAGTACGTTTTGCAATTAACCGCCTGCATGGCAACATGAATGTACAAAAGGAGTTGAAGAGTGAAAAGAACATTTTACTTTTGTATTTATGCAACTAGTTGCGGTGATTATGCCTATGAAATTTATCCTTAGAACGTCCTTTTTTATCATTTTGTTGTTTTCAGCTTATTTGGGTGTTAGCCAGGATAACATTCAAGTTATATTAGGCCCTGATGAAATCGGTGAAAACCAGATCTGGACAATTACCGTAACTGTTAATAATGACCGTTTAAAGAATTATGACAACTTCCCCGATATTGACGGGTTTAGAAAACGCGGAACTTCCAATCAATCGCAAACGAGCATTGTAAATGGGCAAGTAAGCAGTTCTCAAAGCATAGTGATGTCGTACTTGCCTACCAAGCAGGGTACTTTCACAGTTCCTTCCTTCAAAATGAAGGTGAATGATCAAACCTTTTCAATTAATGGAAAAAAAATAAAAGTTGGTGCTGCCGCTCAAAGTCAGCAACGCGATCCGTTCCGAAGTATTTTTGATCGCGATCCAACCGATGATTTTTTTAGCCGTGGCGAAACAGAATTTGTTGACATAAAAGAAGATGCGCTACTGGCACTTACCACAAATAAAGACGAGGTATATGTAGGCGAAGGATTTACCACCACCTTATCATTTCTGGTTGCCGATAACAATCGAGCACCCATGCAGTTCTATGATCTTGGAAAACAATTAGGTACTATTTTAAAAAAATTAAAACCCGCAAACTGTTGGGAAGAAAATTTCAGTATCGAAAATATTGAAGGTGAATTGATAACCATTAATGGAAAAGGATACACACAATATAAAATTTATCAGGCTTCATTTTATCCGCTCAACGCGCAGCCTATAGAATTTCCAAGTGTAGGCCTTGAGATGATTAAGTTTAAAGTAGCTAAAAATCCATCCTTCTTTGGCCAGAACAGACAAGAAGATTTTAAAACTTTCTATTCAAAAAGTAAAACCGTAAAAGTGAAAGAACTTCCTCCACATCCTTTGCAGCAGTCAGTAGCTGTTGGTGATTATCGGTTGGAAGAACGAATAGGATCGATTGATCTTGAAACTGGCCAAAGTGTGCCGTATGAATTTCGTGTTTTTGGAGAAGGAAATATTTCGTCTATCGAAAAACCAGTGTTAAATACAGAGCATACCTTTGACATCTATGAACCCAACGTAAAGCAAAACATTAACCGCGAAGGGGGTTTGGTAACGGGTACAAAATCATTTAGCTATTTCTTAATTCCAAAAGAACCAGGCACATTCAAACTGGGCGACTATTTTATCTGGCCATTCTTTAACCCGAAAACAAAAAAGTATGATACTCTTCGATCAAAATATACAGTTACGGTAAAAGGTGAAAGTCAAAAAAATCAATCCATTGAGAGCACAAGCCTGGGTTCATTTTACGATCGCATTGATGCAACTGATAATACAATCCAAGATTCAAATGCATACGATTGGGCAAAAATCAGTTTTAACATTTTTATAGTAGTAATGCTGCTGGCTTCGGCCTATCTTGTGCTGCGAAAATAATTTTGTGGCTTATCCTTTTTTATGAATTCTTACGGAACACTTTTTAAGATCAGCACATTTGGCGAATCGCACGGCCCGGCAATTGGTGTAGTCATTGATGGCTGCCCGGCAGGATTGGCTATTGATGAAGTTTTCATTCAATCAGAGCTAAGTCGCAGAAAACCTGGCCAATCAAAAATTACCACCCAACGCAAAGAAGACGATACATTTAAAATTCTTTCCGGAGTATTTGAAGGTCAGTCTACCGGAACTCCTATTGCTTTGGTTATAGAAAATCAAGACCAACGCAGTAAAGATTATTCACACATACAAAATACATTTCGACCATCGCATGCCGATTTCACTTATGAAAGTAAATATGGCGTTCGTGATTACCGTGGTGGCGGGCGCAGTTCAGCGCGCGAAACTGCCGCTCGAGTAGCAGCCGGAGCCATCGCAAAATTATTATTAAAAAAATCGGGGATTGAAATAAATGCCTTTGTTTCTCAAGTGGGTGATTTAAAAGCACCTCCCTACACACAACTTGATTTATCTAAGACAGAAGACAATATAGTTCGTTGTCCGGATGCAGCAACAGCAGAAAAAATGATTGCACTCATTGATCAGGTTCGATTAGATCGCGATACGATTGGTGGCATAGTTACTTGCGTAATAAAAAATACTCCTGTTGGATTAGGCGAACCGGTGTTTGATAAACTCCATGCAGAATTAGGAAAAGCAATGCTTAGCATTAATGCGGTAAAAGGATTTGAATATGGCAGTGGCTTTGAAGGAGTGCAACTTCGCGGCTCGCAACACAACGATGAATTTTTTAATGAAGGTGGAAGAATTAGAACAAAGACGAATCATTCCGGTGGCGTGCAAGGTGGCATCAGTAATGGAGAAGATATTTATTTTAATGTAGCCTTTAAACCGGTTGCTACTATCATGCAAGATCAACCCAGTATTGATAAAGATGGAAACGAAGCAATTGTTTCTGGTAAAGGACGCCACGACCCATGTGTTGTGCCACGTGCAGTGCCTATTGTAGAGGCAATGGCCGCTTTGGTGCTTGCCGATTTTTTATTACGCGCAAAGACAAGTAAAATATAACTACATCCTAATTATATACTATGGAGTCAACTATAGCCAAACCCGAGAAGAGCCGATTAACCTTATACATAGTAATTGCCCTTGTTATTGGCATTGCGGTTGGTTTCATTTTAAATAAAACTTACCTGAGTGATGAGAACAAATCGTTGACTGAAATTCAGCAAAAAATAGATACAAAAAATAGTGAGTTACGCGCAACTACCGATAATGATATTCGAACTCAATTAATTGCCTCTAAAAGCGAACTCAATAAACAACGTGCAGTTATTTTGCAGACACGGGATGAAAAAGTAGAGCCATTCTCAATTCTGGCTGATATTTTCTTACGACTCATAAAAATGATTGTAGCCCCGTTGGTGTTTACCACGCTGGTGGTTGGTGTTGCTAAGCTGGGTGATATTAGTGCCGTTGGGCGTATAGGCGGCAAAACATTGCTTTGGTTTTTATGTGCTTCGCTAACCAGTTTAGTTCTCGGAATGATTCTGGTAAATATTTTTAAACCGGGTCTTGCTATGAACTTACCTTTGCCCGATGTTAGTGAAGACACCGGCATTGCACAAGTTGGTTTATCTCTTAAAGAATTTTTGTACCATGTATTTCCAACCAGTGTGGTTGAAGCAATGGCTAAAAATGAAATTCTTCAAATTGTTGTGTTCTCAATATTTTTTGGAGTTGCCACCGCTGCTATTGGTGAACAAGGCAAAGTTGTTATCCATTTTATGGATGCTGTTGCCCATGTAATCTTAAAGCTAACCGGCTATGTTATGAATCTGGCACCAGTTGCTGTTTTTGGTGCCATGGCAGCTATCATTGCAAAGCAGGGACTTGGTATTCTTACTACTTACTCAATTTTTATTGGCGAATTTTATTTGGGGCTTTTTATTCTATGGATGATTTTAGCGTTTGCAGGTTTTGTTGTTGTTGGAAAGAGAATTACAGACTTATTGCGCAGAATCAAAGAACCAATCCTATTGGCCTTTAGTACCTCAAGTAGTGAGGCTGCGTTTCCTAAAACGATGGAAGAGTTAGAGAAATTCGGATGCAAGGATAAAATAGTAAGCTTTGTTTTGCCCTTAGGCTATTCATTCAACCTGGATGGCAGCATGATGTATATGACTTTTGCTTCTTTGTTTATTGCACAGTCTTATGCTATTGATTTGCCATTCGCAACACAGATAAGTATGTTGTTGGTGTTGATGTTAACCAGCAAAGGTATTGCCGGGGTGCCCAGAGCATCGCTTGTAGTAATAGCAGGCACATTGGCTACATTCAATATTCCAGAAGCCGGGTTAGCCTTGTTATTAGGCATCGATCCACTTCTTGATATGGGCAGAAGCGCCACCAATGTAGTAGGAAACAGTGTGGCAACTGCTGTGGTAAGTAAATGGGAGAATGCATTGGGAGATCCGCTGCCACCGGGAGCCGAACTTTAATTTCTTAATTTTGTTGTCTACAAAAAGAACTATGATGAACCCTGCAGCCAAAAGTATTCACATTTATCTTGAGTCTAATCCTAATCCAAACTCACTCAAGTTTGTGGTGAACGATATGCTTGTACCCGAGGGAATGAGTTTCGACTTTCCAACTCCTGCCGATGCGGAAGAAGCCCCACTTGCACAAGAACTATTTATGTATCCTTTTGTAGACCGGGTTTTTTACATGAGCAACTTCATTACGGTTACTAAAAAAGAAGATGTGGAGTGGCTTGAAATTCAAGAAACAATTAAAAATCATATTCAGAAATTTCTTCAGGATGGCAAACTGATTTTGGATATGAAGGCTCCGGAAGCAGAAGAGCAGGAAGAAACTGAGATTGTAAAAAAAATTAAAACAATTTTGGATGAGTACATACGCCCTGCAGTTGAGCAAGACGGTGGGGCAATAACTTTTCACTCATACATAGATAAACAGGTAACTGTTATGTTGCAAGGTTCATGCAGTGGTTGTCCCTCCTCTACCATAACCTTAAAAGCTGGCATTGAAAATCTTTTCAAAAGAATGATGCCCGAAGAAGTTGAATCAGTAGAAGCATTAGGTTAATTCTTATGAAATATTTCGGATTAATTCTTTTGATGATTACCTCCAGTATAAGCTTTAGTCAATCTGTTTCGGTAATGACGTATAACATCCGGCTGGATACAGAATCGGATGGTATTAATCAATGGAAAAACAGACCCGATAAGGTAGTTGCCTTAATCAAAAAGCATAACCCCGATTTATTGGGCGTGCAAGAGGCGCTTCATAACCAGATGATGGACTTGCAAAAAGGATTGTCTGAGTATGCATTTGTTGGTGGTGGCCGCGATGATGGAAAGGAAAAAGGAGAATACTCCGCTATCTTTTATAAGAAGGATAAGTTTGAAGTAATAAAAGAAAAAACTTTGTGGCTATCTGAAACCCCCGAAGTACCCGGCAGTAAAAGTTGGGATGCCGCCATCACACGCGTTGTTACGTTTGCTGTGTTAAAAGATAAGGCTAGTGGGAAATCATTTATCTATGCCAATACACATTTCGATCACATCGGTAAAGAGGCAAGAAAGAATAGCGCCAGCCTGATAAAGACTTTTCTAAGGGAATTTATAGCCGAAGCATCATTAGAAAAAACTAAAAAGGAAATTCCAGTACTCGCGTCTGGTGATTTCAATTCGGAACCGACAGACGGGCCCTATCTTACGATGATCAATGGAAAAGATATTACCTTATTTGATGCACGCCCGGCAACAAATTTAACCGGAACTTTTTGCGGATTTGAAGTTGGGAAAATGGAATGCCGCACAATCGATTATGTTTTTTATTCTGCGCGATGGAAACCAAGCAACTATAAAGTGATTCAGGATCATGATGGAAAATATTACCCATCCGATCACTTGCCTGTAATGGCAACTTTTACGCTGAAGTAATGCCTAACCCTCTCTAAAGTAGAGGAAATTCAAAGGTTATTTTTTATTGGCTAAGTAAACGCCTCCGAGGATAGATGCCATTCCAATAAAATGACCAACCAACAGACTCTCGCCATCAATTACACCCCACATAACTGCAACAATTGGCATGATGTACGTTACTGAGCTCGCAAATAATGGTGTAGAAATTTTCAAAAGTTTTACGAACATAAGATTGGCAATGGCAGTGCTCATTAATGCCAACAAGGTAATAAATCCAAATGCCTGCCAGGCTCCTGGTTTGTTTGTTATGGTTTCAACAAAATCAGAGAACCCAAAAAGATAAACCGCAGCAAAGGGACCAATAAATAAAAGTGAAACACTGGTAATGGTTAGCGAACCCAAATCATGAATCTTAAATTTTATCCAATTGAGATTGGCGCCATACAAAGCACAGGCAGCAACAATAAGAAGTGCATAAACATTAAAACCAGTAATTGATCCGCCCGAGCGCGACAAAGCCAGTAAAATTGTTCCCGTAAAGGAGATGATCATGCCCAGAATAGCATATCCGCGAAAGCGCTGTGTAAAAA